>QWCK01003258.1_pt1 | contig 18136 bp, 18 predicted proteins | sample 1972571 | NCBI WGS metagenome assembly QWCK01 (sample SAMN09866710, study PRJNA288562) | Human gut metagenome isolate term2_stool, whole genome shotgun sequencing... | isolation source: gut | host: Homo sapiens | place: USA: California
CGCCTGCAAAAAAATCTACGGGGTCAGCGTGTGGCACCCCTTTGATGACGACGTCTACTACAGCCGGGTGAAGTGCCAGGAGCATGGCCGCCTGCTGTGCCGGGTGGACGTGGCCCCCGCCCCCGGTGGGAACTGGAAGGGCACCCAGCTGGTCCTTCCGGAGATGGACGCTGAGACCGCCGCCTACCGTGCCGCCAAAAAGCACGAGCCCATCCTCTGCACCAGGCCCCGCAGCTACCGCAGAAGACACCACGGCCACCGGGGAAACCGGTCCAACCGCGGAAACAACCGAAAAGCGGGATAAAAAACCGCCCCCAAGCCGTTCCAACAGAACAGCTTGGGGGCGGTTCATATTCTGATTTACAGCTCGCCGTGAGCCAGCTTCACAATGTCGCCCACGCCGGACAGGACCACAGAGGGGCGGTAGGCATAGGTGTTCAGGGTCTCCTGGGTGGACACACCGGACAGGACCAGCACGGTGGACATGCCGCTCTCCAGGCCAGAGATCACGTCGGTATCCATCCGGTCGCCCACCATCACCGCATCGGCAGAGTGGCAGTTGAGCAGGCGCAGGCCGGTGCGCATCATCAGGGGGTTGGGCTTGCCGCAGAAGTAGGCCTTCTTGCCGGTGGCCAGCTCGATGGGGGCCACCAGAGCGCCGCAGGAGGGAGCGATGCCGCCCTCCACAGGGCCGGACACGTCGGAGTTGGCCCCGATGAGCTTGGCCCCGTTGTACACCAGGTTGGTGGCCTTGGTCAGGGTGTCCAGGGAGTAGGCCCGGCCCTCGCCCACCACCACATAGTCGGGGTTCACGTCGTTCATGGTGATACCGGCATCATACAGGGCGTTGAGCAGACCGGCCTCGCCGATGGCAAAGACGGAGCAGCCGGGGGCCTGCTCCCTCAAAAAGGCAGCCGTAGCCAGGGCACTGGTGTAAAAGTGGTCCTCAGACACGTCCAGGCCCAGCCGAGCCAGCTTCTGCTGCAGTTCCCGGGGGGTATAGCCGCTGTTGTTGGTCAGGAACAGGAACTCCTTCTCCTCGTCCTGGAGCCACTGGATAAACTCCGCCACCCCGGGCAGCACCCGGTTACCGTGGTAGATGACACCGTCCATATCGCAGATGAAACCGCGCTTTGCGTTAAAATCAAGATTCATGATGGTTCCTCCTAAAACAGGGGAAAGTCTGTCACAGACTTTCACAAAATGAAAATCGGTAGGTCCAGCATATACCCTTTCCACGTTCCCGTCAACCGGGCTTTGGTAAAAAAGACGTAAAAAAAGCAGCATCCCCCGGTTTTTGAACCGGGGGATGGGCATTTCCTGGAGCTTTAGTTCTTCACGGCATCCATGGCCGCATTCACATCCTCGGCCACCACCAGCAGGACGGTGTTCTCACGGGCGGAGGTCCAGGCGCTCTCCAGCTTGGGGATCTCCTCGGGGCGATAGTCCTTGTTGGTGTCGATCTGCTTCTGGAGATAGCCGTCCAGGGCGGTCATGGCCGTCTGGGCGGCATCCTCGCTGTCCAGGATCAGCACGGCTGCCTCCTCACAGGTGGCCCCGGCGGAGCGCAGCACGGCGCAGTCGGTGAGCTGTGCCCGGTCAAGGCCCGCGTCGGCCAGTCCGTACAGGGCAAAGGCGGTGTCTCCGTCCACGCTCTCCAGCTCCTCGGAGAAGGCCCCGGCCTGGGCGATCTTATCTACGTCGCCGGTGGTATAGGCGCTGCCGTCTGTTCCGCTGCCGCCGCAGCCGGTCAGCGCTGCGGCGCACAGGGCCGCCGCCAGCATCATCCGCAAAAATTTCATGTTGAAAACTTCCTTTCTCTCTATGTCTATCGGAATGGAAAACGATCAGACCTGGGGCTGCTCCCCGGTGGGATACAGGGTGTCAAAGTCCACGGTGTGGGTCTGGAGATAGGTCAGCCACTGCTTGCACCAGTCGCTGCGCAGATGGACGCCGTCCTTGCTGGCCTCGGCGGGCAGCTCCCCGTTCTCGTTGACAAATTCAGAGTACAGGTCCAGATAGGCCACCTGCTTCTCCTGGGCGGCCTTTTTGATCAGGTCGTTGTACACCCGCAGGTGCTCGTTGGTGAGATAGGTCCGCTTGGTGGTCTGGGCAATGACCTCCTCGTTCAGGGGGATCAGATTCTGGATATAGATGACCGCGTGGGGCTGGATGCGGCGGATGTCGTCAATGGCCTTGCAATAGCTGTCGTAAAAGCCCTGGTCGTCGTAATAGCCCAGCTCGTTCACCCCCAGGGAGAGATAGACCTTGCCATACTGCTGCAGGGCCAGGGCCTCCAGCAGGGTATATTCTTTTCCGTCGATGGTCAGGGCCTTTTTCTCCTCCAGCTTGAAGATGGACAGGCCGTTGGAGGTCAGATTTTTTCCGGTGCCGATGCCGCTGTAGATGAGAAAGCCGTCGGTGCGGGAGTCGCCCACAAAGGCGGCATCGTCAAAATAGCGGTTGTCCACCGCCTCCCGCTCCGGGGCGGGCTGGCTGAAGTCATAGCTGCTCTGAGCGCTGATCGCCGGGGCGGACCCGTCAGGCTGCTGAGACTGGTCCGGCTGGCTGGCATCGGGCTGCTGGGTACTCCCGTCGCCGGAAGAAGTGCTCCCGCCGCTTTGGCCGGCAGAACTGGCGGAGGAGGAGACGCTGGTGTCCGCACGCTGGCTGGAGGCGGCAGGCTGGGTCTTGCCCCCGCAGGCAGACAGGGTCAGGACAATCGCAAGGGCGGCGGAAAGTGCGCCGCAGAATTTTTTGGTCATATTGGTCATAAGGGGAATACTCCTTTTCGGTTACAAACAGAGATAAAACAGATGTACGCGTTTCGTACCTAAAGAGGATACCACATTCCCGGCAAATTTCAATATGTCTTTTCTTAAAAATCTCTGAATTTCACCCCTGATCGTACACGCTCACCATGCAAAGGGACGAGGGCGGATATTTTTTTGCGCCTGGGGCGGAATTTGTGAAAATTTAGGGTGGCAAACGGAGACAAACGTGATAAAATGTAATCTGGATTTTTGTGTTAGCGGCGTGGGCTGTATCCCAGTCTATGCGCTCGATCGCCATAGAGAGAGAAAGTGATGAACGCATGAGTATTGAACTGCAAACGAAGACCAGATCCCGCATCCTTATCGTGGACGACTCCGGCATGAACCGGATGATGCTCTCTGAGCTGCTGGAGGATCGGTATGACATTCTGGAGGCATCCAACGGCGCAGAGGCCCTGTCCCTCATCCGCCAGAATCTGAGCAGTCTGGACCTGGTCCTGCTGGACATTGTCATGCCGGAATTGGATGGCTTCGGCGTGCTGGCCAACATGAAAAAGCGCCGCTGGCTGGAATTTATCCCCGTTATCATGATCTCCTCCGAGGGGGACTCCGCCTCAATCGAGCGGGCCTTTAACCTGGGGGCCTCCGACTATATCCAGCGGCCCTATAAGGGCTTTTTGATCCACCGGCGCATTATCAACATCCTGGGGCTGTTCCAGCGCCAGCGGCGGCTGATGGGCCTGGTGGAGGAGCAGGTGTATGAAAACGAAAAGAACAGCCGGATGATGATCGACGTCCTGGGCCACATCGTGGAGTTCCGAAACGGCGAAAGCGGGATGCACATCCACCACATCCAGGTCATCACCAAGCTGCTGCTCCACCACCTGGTGGAAATGACCGATGCCTATTCCTTGAGCGAGAGCGACATCGCCATGTACTCCACCGCCTCCGCCCTCCACGACATCGGCAAGATCTCCATCGACGGCGACATTCTGAACAAGCCAGGGCGGCTGACCCCGGAGGAGTTTGAGATCATCAAGACCCACGCCCTCATCGGTGCGGAGATGCTGGAGCAGCTGCCCTTTTACTCGGACAACCCCCTCATCCACGCCGCCTATGAGATCTGCCGCTGGCACCACGAGCGGTATGACGGACGGGGCTACCCCGACGGCTTGAAGGGCGAGGAGATCCCCATCTCCGCCCAAGTCACCGCCCTGGCCGACGTATATGATGCCCTGACCAGCGTGCGCTGCTATAAGGCGGCCATCCCCCACGAGAAGGCCATGGAGATGATCTTAGACGGCCAGTGCGGCGCGTTCAACCCCCTGCTGCTGCAATGTTTAAAGGACGTGCAATATCAGGTGGCCGATGCCATGCGCAGCGACGGCGCTCAGGAGGAGCCGGACCGCCAGGCGGTGCTGCGCACCACCGAGGAGCTACTGGAGCAGGTCCCCGGCGAACACGTCCTGTCCCAGGTCAAGCTGCTGGAACAGGAACGGCTGCGCCAGGAGTTCTTCACCGCCGGGGTGCAGGAGATCCAGTTCGTCTACGATGCCGAGCTGAAAACGACCGCCATCTTAAGGGGGGCCAACCAGTTGGGGACTGGCGAGGTCGTTGTGAACTGGGCCGACCAGGATCAGAGCTTTCTGGGGCCCGAAAACATGGAGCTCATTCGGGAGAAGGTCCGCGCCGCTACCCCGGAGCATCCGGAGGTGCATCTGCGCTGTCTGCTGCGCGGGCGCAACGGAGCGCTCCACTGGCGGACCATCCTCCTGCGGGTGCTGTTCACCGAGCAGGGGGGCAAACCGGTGTATACCTCCCTTCTGGGCCGTATCCTGGCCCCGGAGCCGGAGCCCGGCCTGCCCAGCGCCGGCAAGGTGACGGACCAGTGCTATTCGGATGACCAGCTGCAGGCCCTGATGGGCCAGCTGCGCTGCGTGTTCGATGTGGTCCGCCTGGTGGACCCGGAAAAAATGCAGGTGCTGGACGACGGTGCCGGCGGCAGCACCCGGGGCTGCAGCTATCCGCAGTGCTACGCCATCTGGGGCCGGGAAGGCCGGTGCAAAAACTGCATCTCCATGAATGTGCTGAACACCAGAGACCGGGCGGCAAAGCTGGAATCTGTGGACGAGAGCGTCTATGCCTTCTTCGCCAAATATGTCCAGCTGGATGGCCATGACCTGGTGCTGGAGATGGTGTGTAGCATCCGGTAGGAGCTGCTGCTGGAGGCCTATGGCCACACCACCTTTCTACAGTATGTGAACAACTATAACCAGCAATTCTATCAGGACGTGCTCACCGGGGCCGATAACCAAGCAGAACAATCGAGATTCCCTGCCCCTGCAGTGGACAGGAAGCAGATACAGAAAGGACACTTTGTCATGAATTTAAAAGAGCTCTATGCCTGCTGCGGCGGCGACTTTGATACTGTGATGGATATCTGGCGCTCGGACGAGCGGGTAGCCCGTTTTCTGGGCCGCTTTCTGGAGGACGGCAGCTATGCCAACTTCCACAAGTTTCTGGATGCAGGCAACCTGCCCGAGGCCTTCCGCGCCGTCCACACTCTGAAGGGCGTGTGCCTCAACCTGTGCCTGACTCGTCTGAGCGAGTCCAGCGCCACCGTCACCGACGCTCTGCGCGGCGGAGCGGATCACACCACCCCCGCCATGCTGGCCCGCTTTGATGAGGACTATGCCCAGGTGACCCAGTCCATTCGGACCTATCTGGCGGAACATCAGGTCTGATCCCGGCACGTTCTCTGCGCCCGTATCTCCCCCGCAGCATTCATATACATACAAAAATATACTATATGTATATATTTGAAAGGAATTTGATTTGCTTGGAGCAAGTATTCAACGCAACCAAAAAACATATCCGCATAGGAAACCGAAACGTCCTGCTGCTGCTCATCACTGTGGCGCTTCTTTTTCTGGGTGGACTGTACAGCACCTATCGGGGCCTGATCGCCAACTCCACCCAGATGGGAGAGGAACTGGTGCAGAGCTATGTGGCCGACGAGGAGCGCAACATGCTGCTCTATCAAAACGTGGTCAAGGTGGGCGTGACCTACTTAGACCAGCTCACCGACCAGGGCCTGTCCATGGCGGAGGTCTCCCGCCGCCTGTTTGACTATATGGACACCACCTCCCACGCCCTCAGCGACACAGAGCTTTCTTTGTCCCTGGCTATGAACGGGCATCTCCCCTATAACACCGATGCAGTTGTGCCGGATGACTATAATTATCTGGACTCCGTCTGGTACGCCCAGGCCGCCGCCGTCCCTGGTGAAGTGGTCTTTACCGACCAGTTCGTCTGCCCCATCGAGCATATCAACGAGGTGGTGGTGGCCGCTGTCTCCCCCAAGACGGGCTATGCCGTGCTGCTCAACCTGCATCAGGAAGACTTTATTCATTGTCACCGGGACCTGAACCTGGGAGAGAGCAGCGCCTATTATCTGTTCGACAAAAACGATCACCTGCTGTATGCCAGCACCCCCTTCTCCGATGTCTCCCCGGAACAGATCGAGGCACGTTGCGAGACCATGCGGCGCAGTTTTAACGTCCAGAACGGCCAGGACATCACCGATTTTAATGGCAAGACCCGCACCTATTTCTCTGCCCCCATGAGCAACGGCTGGAGTTGTGTCCTCACCGTGCCCCGCTCCGCCCTCATCACTGGGATGCACCAGGTGCTGGTGAGCTATGTGCTGATACTTCTGGCCGCCCTGGCGGTCATGTTCTTTTTGTGGCGCAGGGGCCGCCATCTGCGGCAGCACCTGATCCGGGTGAGCGCCATGGTCCAGGCCCTGTGCAACTCCTTCTATGCCATCTATTGGGTGGACATCAGAAATGAGCGGTACAAGGTGCTCAAGCAATCCCACGACAGCCGCTTCCATCTGGAGAAACAGGGCCCCTATCAGGAGATGCTGCAGGCTTTTCTATCCGTCATGCATGAGGAGACCGCCAGGGAATTTTCCGACTGCTTCTCTTTGGAGCACCTGTCCCAGCTGGCTCAAGACCGGGTAAAGAACTTTGGCGGCGACTTTCAGCGCATCTCGAACGACGGGTTTACGTGGATCAATGTAAACGTCATCGTGGACCAGCCCCTCAGCCGGGGCGAGGCCCTGCTGGCCTTTCGCCTGGCGGACACAGACCGGCAGCAGCACAGCCGCCTGGTGAAAGAGGCCATGGCGGCCGCCGATGCCCACGAGCGGGCCCAGCATCAGTTCTTCGCCAGCATGAGCCACGACATGCGCACCCCCCTGAATATCATCCTGGGGATGAATCAACTCTCTGCCCGCTCCGACTGCACCAAAGAAAAGCGGGCGGAATACACCCGGGAGATCGACCAGGCCGGGCGCCAGCTGCTTTGTCTCATCAACGACATTTTGGATCTGTCCTGCATAGAGCAGGGCCAGCTGTGCCTGGAAACGCATGAATTTGACCTGTGTCAGGCCCTGTCCGGCCACGTGGCCCACTTCCAGGCTCAGGCGCAGCAGCAGAACAAATCCTTCACCTTCCGCATGGACGTGGAATACCCTATGGTCCTGGGGGACAAGGTCCGCCTGCTCCAGATCATGGACAATCTGCTGTCTAACGCCCTGAAGTATACCCTGCCGGGGGACAGCATCTCCGTCACCCTGTCTCAGGCGGGGGCGGACAACAAAAACTATCTCTTCGTGGTAGCGGACACGGGCATCGGCATGTCCCAGGAGTTTTTAAAACGGCTCTATGACCCCTATGCCCGGGAACGGCGCTTCGGGGCCAATTCTGTTATGGGCAGCGGCCTGGGGCTGACCATCGTGAAAAATCTGGTCAGCCAGAATGGGGGCGACATCTCCGTGGAGAGCGCCCCGGGGAAGGGCACCTGTTTCCGGGTCACCCTGCCCTTTGTCCACGCCAAGTCCGCCCAGGCCGGCCCCGTTCCGGCTCCCGCCGCTGCCGACTACTCTCTCAGCGGAAAACATGTGCTGGTGGCCGAGGACAATCCGTCTAATCGGGACATCCTCACCGAACTTTTAACGGAGGATGGGGCCATTGTCACCGGGGCCGCCGACGGACAGGAGGCGGTGGATGCCTTCTCCCGCTCGGCCCCCTTCTTCTTCGACGTGATCCTCATGGACCTGCAGATGCCCCGGCTGGACGGCTGTCAGGCCGCCCAGGCCATCCGGGCGCTGGACCGGCCCGATGCCAAGTCGGTGTTCATCCTGGCCCTCACGGCCAACACCGCTGCCGAGGATATGGGCAGCTCGGTAACGGCGGGAATGGATGCCCACCTGTCCAAGCCGGTGCCCATTCCCGTCATCTGCCGGACTCTGGCCCGCCTGACCGCCAAACGAAAGAGCGACCAGGCGGAAAATGAGACGAAAATGTAAACTTTTCCTCCTCAGGCTGGACAGTTCTCCCGGTTTTGGATTATGATATTAGCTGCGCATTCCGCTCAAAAAAGCGGCGTTCCGTTTTTTTGATGCTTGGAGGTCTTTTCATGTTTCATTCCTTCTTCGGCGGGGTCAATCCCGCTCCACACAAAGAGAATACCCGGCGTAAGCCCATCGCTCAGCTGGAGCAGCCCCCCCGGCGGGTCTATCTGCCCCTGACCTCTGGCCGGGACCAGGCTCTGCTGCCGGCGGTGAAGCCGGGAGACACGGTGCAGGTGGGACAGCCTGTGGCCATCAGCCGGGGGCTGGAGTCCACCGTCCACGCCAGCGTCTCCGGCAGGGTGACGGCCATTGAGGACTGCCCCCACGCCAAGCTGGGCACTGTCTCCGCCATCGTCATCGAGAACGACGGCCAGGACACCCCCTGGTCCGGGCGGCCCGAACCCCTGATCCCCGAGCAGGTCACCCTGGAGCTGCTGCTGGGCCGGGTGCGGGAGGCAGGTATTACCGGCATGGGCGGCAGCGGCTTTCCCACGGCGGAAAAGCTGCGCCAGGCCGCCGGCCGCGTAGACACCCTGATCGTCAACGCCGCTGAGTGCGAGCCCTATGTCACCGCCGACTATCGTCTGCTGCTGGAGCGCAGCGACAAGATCCTCCTCACCGCCCACACGCTGGCCCGGGCCCTGGGGGCCCAGCGGGCCGTGCTGGTCACCGAGGGGGACAAGCTGAAGGCGGTGGAGGCGGTGGAGCGCCGTCTGCGCCGCAGCAGCGGCAAGGTGGAGCTGCGCACCGTGGGCACCCGCTATCCCCTGGGGGCGGAGCGCCAGATCGTCCAGACGGTCACCGGGCGGGAAGTCCCCCCGGGCAAGCTGCCGGTGGACGTGAAGTGCGTGGTGCTGAATGTGGCCACCGTGTTTGCCATTCAGGAGGCCCTGTTCCAGGGCCGCGCCCTCACCCACCGGGCCGTCACCGTGTCCGGCGGGGCAGTGGCCCGGCCCCGGAACCTGTGGGTCCCTCTGGGCACCCCTCTGAAGGACCTGCTGGACTCGGTGGGCGGTCTGCGGGAGCAGGCGGACCAGGTCCTGCTGGGCGGGCCCATGATGGGCCTGCCCCTGGATGACCTGGCCGCCCCGGTGACCAAGGGCACAAATGCCCTCACCTGTCTCACCCGGTCAGAGCGCCGGGGAGCGGGGGAGCGGACGGTATGCGTCCGCTGCGGCAAGTGCGTCTCTGCCTGTCCCATGCACCTGGCCCCCGCCTTTATCCACCGGGCCCTGGAGCAGGACCAGCCCCGCAAGCTGCCTGTCCTCCACCCCCAGGACTGCATCTCCTGCGGCTGCTGTTCCTTTGTCTGTCCCGCCCGCATCCCCCTGCTGGAGCAGGTGGAGCGGGCCAAAGCCCTGGTATTGGAAGGAGGGGAACCCACATGAGCGAGCTGACCCGTTCTCTCCGGCTGCCCCCTCCGGCGGGCCACCCGGACTCTGCCCAGGCCATGATGCGGGACGTGCTGGTGGCCCTCACCCCCGCCCTGGCCATGGCCGTGTTCTTCTTCGGTCCCCGGGCCTTGCTCCTCACCGCCGTGTCGGTGGTCAGCTGCGTGCTGTTTGAAGGGGCCTACCGCCGCTTTACCCATCAGAGCGACACCCGCAGGGACCTGTCCGCCTGCGTCACCGGGCTGCTGCTGGCCCTCAGCCTGCCCGCCTCCGCCCCCTACTGGGCCCCGGTGCTGGGGGCCGCATTCGCCATTGTGGTGGTCAAGCAGTTCTATGGCGGGCTGGGCAAAAACTTTATGAACCCCGCCCTGGCCGGACGGATGCTGCTGGCCACCTTCCCCATGCTGATGACCAAGTGGCCCACCCCCCTGCACTGGCTGGGACTGGGCCGGGTGGACGCGGTGGCCTCCGCCACTCCTATGTCCTATCTCCACAGCGGGACGCTCCCACCCTTCAACCTGGGTCAGCTGCTGCTGGGCCAGCAGGGGGGCTGTCTGGGAGAGGTATCCGCCTTTATGCTGCTGTTGGGCGGGGGCTATCTGGTGCTGCGCCGGGTGATCTCCCCCCGCATTCCCCTGGCCTTTTTGGCCACGGCGGCCTTCTTTGCCGCCCTCACCGCCCCGGCGGATGTCTCCGTCGCCCGGTGGGTGGCCATGGAGCTGCTCAGCGGCGGTCTGCTGCTGGGGGCCCTGTTTATGGCCACCGACCCCACTACCTCCCCTATCACACCCCGGGGACAGCTGCTCTTTGGGGCAGGCTGCGGGACTTTGACCATGCTGCTGCGTACCTGCAGCTCCTATCCCGAGGGGGTTGGATGGGCCATCCTCACCATGAACTGCTGCGTGTGGCTGCTGGACCGGCTGGGTATGCCCCGGCGCTTTGGCGCGGGCCGGTTCTATGCCACCCGAAAGCTGCTGCGGCGCATCCGGCACAGCGTGAGCAAGATTCACTTTGTCAAGCCCCAGCTGTCCTTCCACTTCGGCCACGGGGGCAAGGCCCCCGGCGAGGATCACCTGGACCAGATCCGGGAGCAGGCCAAGGTCATCGGCCACCTGTGCGTGGTGGTGCTCATCATGGGTGCAATGATCTTCTTCGTCCACCGCTACACCGACCTGGACACCGCCCGGACCGAGGCTGAACTGCAGACGGAGCGCCTGGCCCAGGTGATGCCGGCGGCGGCCTCCAGCTCCGAGACCCCCTATCGGGCCAACGGAGCATTGAGCATTCTGGCCGGATATTCCGCTGAAAACGAGCTGGTGGGCTATTGCGTAGAGGTCCAGGCCCAGGGCTTTGGCGGCGTGATCACCATGGAGGTGGGCGTGGACTTAAACGGCCAGGTCACCGGCGTAGCCGTCACCTCTCATAAAGAGACCACCGGCGTGGGCACCCGGGCCATGACCCCCGCCGCCCTCAGCCGCTATGTGGGCCGCTATGGCACTCTGCACACCACCGGCGAGAACGCCGTGGATGCCGTCAGCGGGGCCACCGCCACCTCCAACGCCATCACCGCCGGAGTCAGCCGCGCCCTGGCCATCGTGGCCAATTTGGATGCCACAGACGGCAGCGTGGACTATGTAGACGGCGAAGTGTAATGCCCGCAAGATAAAAGGAGACTTTGACATGGCTGTGATCGAGCTTGCCGGGGTGGCGCTGGCCGCCCTGCTGTCTGAAAATTTTGTGCTGGTCAGCTGCATAGGCATCGGCACCAGGCTGCGGGCCTTTCAGGACCCCATCGACGCCCTGCGCACCGGCTATTGCCTCACGGCGGTGATGGTGCTCTCCGCCCTGCTGTCCTGGCTGGCCGACTTCCTGGTGCTCACCCGCTTCGGCTGGCAGCACTTCCGGCTGCTGTTCCTCTGTCTGCTCATCCCGGGCATCATCGCCGGGCTGCGCCTGTTCGTCCGGGTGTGCCTGCCCGAGCTGTCCCGGCGGATGGACGACAACTTGGCCAGCATCGGGACCAACTGCGCCGCCCTGGGCTGTGCCCTGCTTATCAGCCAGCGCAGCTATGGCCTGGGCTCGGCCCTGGTGTTCGCCCTGTTCGGCGGCGCGGGGGCCACGGTGGCCATGGCCAGCTTTGCCAGCCTGCGGGAGGAGGTCAGCTTTCACCACTGTCCCCGGTGCTTCCAGGGGATGCCCATCCTCCTCATCACTGCCGGGCTCATGGCCCTGGCGCTGGTTGGCTTCTATGGACTGCACCTGACCTGAGACAGAATAAATCGCCGCGCAGACGATCAAACCGTCTGCGCGGCATTGCCTTGTCCCTTATTTCAGCTGGAAGGAGGCACACTTGGTGCCCTCGCAGCGGGTGGGGGAGCTGTCGCTGCAGCCCACGCGGATGGACTGGAGCGAGCAGCAGTTGTTGGGCTGGTTGTGATGGGCACAGCTGGCCACGGTGCAGTGGATGTTATTGTTGCAGTTGCAGGAATTGCGTTCCATAAGAAAACCTCCTCACATCGGATGGCTTTAGTATGGCCCGCACCCCGGCAATTATTCCTGCCGGGGCTGCTGCGTTTCGTTTTTTGTCTCCGGCCCGTCCGACTTCTCCACCCGGGGAATAAACCGGCGGGCAAAACGGCCCTCGCCCCGGCTCTTCACATAAAAATAGCCGATGATGGAGAAGACCACCGCCCCCACAAAGTTTACCGCCAGGTCCTTCATGGTGTCCAGCAGACCAATATCCAGATAGCCCCCCAGCCCCAGGGGGATGTTCCCCTGCTCTGTGACCAGGATCACGTCGGTGATGCCCCGGATGACTATGGGGGTCTGTCCCCCGGTGGGGTCCAGCATGACGGAGCCGATGGTGTTCACAATGGCATCCTTCTGCATATCCAGAAAGAAGAGCTGATCCATGGTGCACTCGAAAAACTCCCACAGCACTCCGATGGTCATGGAGAAGCAAAAGGCCACAATGGCCATAAACAGGGGGGACAGCGAGAGGGAAAAGCGCTCGTTCCGGTTGAACAGGTCCACCAGGGAGAAGCCGATGGCGGCACATAAAAATCCGTTCAGCGTGTGGAGCATGGTGTCCCAGCCCTGAAACGTGGTGTAAAACTCCCGGATCTCGCCCAAGATCTCGGCAGCGTAGATAAACAGCAAAATGATAATTTCTAAGGTGTCCGGCAGCTGGATGCGCAGGGAGCGCTCCAGCACGGCGGGCAGCAGCAGCAAAATCAGCGTGAGGACGCACAGGAACACATTTTCAAAGTTTTTGTTGAAAAACTGGGCGACCATCACCAGGATCACAGAAAAGCGCAGCAGAAAGTATACTGTGGCGACCATCGGCTTTTCTCGCATGGCCTGACGCGGCCCCGGCAGAGGGGCGGGTCTTTGCTTTGTTTTTTTCATGAGCGGTATCCTCTTCGTCTGTTTTTGTTATATGTTATATAGTATATCCATCCCCGGAAATGAAGTCAACAGGAAAAGGCGGGACACATTTTTCCCCGCGGCATAGACTGCTCTTGTAGGAGGCGAAAAACTTGGACCTGCGCAACAAGACCATCACCGTGGGGGAGCTGCTGGACGACCCCCGTTCTAAAGCCGTGTTTCAGCGGCGCTTTGGCAAGCTGCTGCGCCACCCCATGGCCGGGGCCGCCCGGGTGCTGACCCTGAGGCAGCTGAGCGAGATGGCGGCGGTGTATCTGCCCCAAAAGACCATTCAGGACACACTGAAGGAGCTGGAACAGCTTTAACGCACATAACGCCGCCCCCTTTTCCCCATACTATGGACAAAGGGGGGCGGTATTTTGTTGTCCAAAGAGAAGGGGCGCTGGCTGCTGGCGGGCGGGCTGGCAGGACTGGTGAACGGCTTTTTCGGCGGCGGGGGCGGCAGCGTGCTGGTCCCCCTGCTCACCCGGCTGTGCAAGCTGGACCAGCGGCGGGCCTTTGCCACGTCGGTGGCGGTGATCCTGCCCCTTTGCATCCTCTCCGCCGCCGTCTATCTGGCCCGGGGACGGCTGGACATGATGGCCGCACTGCCCTACCTGCTGGGCGGAACGCTGGGGGGCTGGCTGGGGGGCCGGTGGTTCCGAAAGACCCGGGTGGACTGGCTGCGGCGGCTGTTCGGGGCGCTGCTCCTCTGGGGGGGCGTGCGGTGTCTGCTGTGATGGGCTGGCTCATTCCCCTGGCGGTTGGCACGGCCACGGGGGTGCTGTCCGGCTTTGGTGTGGGGGGCGGGACCCTGCTGCTTGTCTATCTCACCGCCGTGGCCGGGGCGGATCAGCACCTGGCCCAGGGGATCAACCTGCTCTACTTCCTCCCCGCCGCCCTGCTGGCCCTGCCCGCCCACAAGAAAAACGGCTATCTGGACACGAAAGCCCTGCCCTGGCTCATCGGCTCCGGCCTTATCTGCGCCGCCCTGGCCGCCTGGCTGTCCTCTGGACTGGAGGTAACGCTCCTGCGCAAACTCTTCGGCGGCTTTCTGATCGTCGTCGGTCTCCACGAGATCTTCTCAAAAACCTGCCGCTAACTCATCACTCCTAACTCCTAACTCCTAACTCCTAACTCCTAACGCTCTACCGCTTGCGCTTTCCCGACAAATGTCGTATGATGGGACCAAAGGCGCGTGGGCGCAGGGAGGTTTTTATCATGTGGTTTAAGCAAGCTGTAGTCTATCAAATTTACCCGCTGGGTCTGTGCGGGGCTCCGGCGGAAAACGACGGACATCTGGAGCACCGCATTCTCCGTCTGTTGGACTGGGCAGAGCACATCCGGGCGCTTGGTGCGGACACGGTGCTGCTGAACCCGGTGTTCGACAGCGACCGCCACGGCTATGACACCCGGGACTACTTCCACCTGGACCCCCGCCTGGGCACCGATGACGACCTGGCCCAGGTCTGTCAGACCTTTCACCAGGCGGGACTGCGGGTGCTGCTGGACGGGGTGTTCAACCATGTGGGTCGGGGCTTTTGGGCCTTTCGGGACGTGCAGGAGAAAAAGTGGGACAGCCCCTACAAGGACTGGTTCCACCTGGACTTCGGCGGCAACACCAATTACAACGACGGCTTTTGGTACGAGGGCTGGGAGGGCCACAACGAGCTGGTGAAGCTGAACCTCTGCAACCCCGCCGTGGTGGAGCACCAGTTTCAGGCCATCCGCTCCTGGGTGGAGCGCTTTGACATCGACGGCCTGCGGCTGGACGTGGCCTATTGCCTGTCCCCGGACTATTTAAGGCAGCTGCGCAGCTTCACCCAGAACTTAAAGCCCGACTTTGTCCTGGTGGGCGAGACCCTCCACGGGGACTATAACCGTTGGATGGGCCCGGAGCTGTGCCACAGCGTGACCAACTACGAGTGCTATAAGGGCCTGTGGTCCAGCTTCAACTCCCTGAACCTGTTCGAGATCGCCCACTCCTTGAACCGCCAGTTCGGGCCGGAGCAGTGGACCCTGTACAAGGGGGCCCACCTGCTGTCCTTCCTGGACAACCACGACGTGACCCGCATCGCCAGCCAGCTCACCGACCCGGATCACCTCCGCCCCGCCTATGCCCTGATGTTCGGTATGCCCGGGGTCCCGGCGGTGTACTATGGCAGCGAGTGGGGCATCCGGGGGGAGAAGCGGGACGGGGATGCTGCCCTGCGCCCCGCGCTGGAGAAACCGGAGTGGAACGACCTCACCGACTTCATCGCCAAGCTGGCCCGCGCCAAGCGGAACAGCCCCGCCCTGTGCCATGGCGGCTATCGGAACGTGCTGCTCACCAACCGGCAGCTGATCTTCGAGCGCGCCTGCCCGGAGGAGCGGGTGCTGGTGGCCATCAACGCCGACCACCATCCCTTCCACGCCCACTTCGATGCCGGGTGCGGCCAGGCGGTGGACCTGATCTCCGGCCAGACCCACGACTTCGGCGGCGGCAGTCAGCTGCCCCCCTGCTCCGCCTTCTTCTGGAAAATGGAACGATAACATAATCAGCCGCCAGTGCATCTTCCATTATGCTCCGGCGGCTGATTTTGTATTTTGACTAAGTTCATCCGTAAAATTTATGGCAGCCGATGGTGCCGTAATAGGCACGGCTGGTGGATATCCAGGTCCCGGCGGACAGGGCGGGGGCGTAGAAGTAAAGGCTATCCCCTACAGGGGCGGCCCCCTCCAGGCAGAGCTTGGCGGCCAGCATCGCCGAGTCAGTGGGCCGGTCATAGATGGTCCCGTTGGACACCGGCTCGAACTGCACGCCGTATTTCCGGTCAAAGACCACCTCCTTCACCGTGTTGGGGAACTGGCCGCTGTTCACCCGGTTCAGCACCACGTTGCCCACGGCGATCTGCCCCAGCAGCGGCTCCCCCCGGCTCTCGGCGGAGATGATGCGGGAGAGCCAGTATAGGTCCGTCTCGTCATAGCTTGCCTGGGGCGGCACGGCCCCGGCAAGCTTCAGCCGGGCAGCGGCGCTCTCTCCGTCCCAGGTGAGCCCTGCCCCGGCGGCGCTGGCCACCACGGACAGGGGCAGAACAGTCACGCCATGCTCCGCCCGCACCCCGCCTGGGACATACAGGGCCCGGCCATTGGCGGTGACGTAGAGCGCTCCGGGGACGGCCTCTAAAGTCAGGCCCGCTCCGGCCAGCCGGGCCTCCTCCCCCGTCCAGGTCAGCGTCCTCCCGGTGAGGGTGGAAAAAGCCCGCAGGGTTACATAGCTGGTCCCCTCCTCCACCCAGGCGTCGCTTGCACTTAGCGTCTGTCCGTCCACTTCGATCTGGGCGGCATGGGCGGGTATGGTCAAAGCCAGCGCGGCCAAAAGGGCGGCGGCGCGGCGCTTCCATCGTCGATCCATGTTTGGTTCCTCCTTGTTTTTGTAACCAAATTGTAACCTTTTTCGCCCCACCGCGCAACAAGTAAATGTTGGAATGGGGCAGCGCTTTTGTTTTTTCATAGACTTTTTGCCTGCGCCATGGTAAAATACCAAAAGTGACCGCAGCGTTACCGGCTTGCGCTTCACCGAGATCACCCTGGGAGGGGAAACGATTTGAAAACCGAGATTCTTGGGGTCCGATTCGACGACCTGACCCAGCAGGAGGCGGCCCAGCGGGGTCGGCAGCTGCTGGAGGAGGACAAGTTCCACTATGTTGTCACCCCCAACCCCGAATTTTTGCTGGCCGCAGAGAAGGACCCGGAGTTCCGCCGGGTCCTAAACGCCGCCGACCTGGTCCTGCCCGACGGCATCGGCGTGGTCTACTCCGCCAAAATTTTAGGCACGCCCCTGAAGGAGCGGGTCCCCGGCATCGAGTTTGCCGAGGCTATGCTCTCCGCCCTGAACGACATGGGCGGGCGGCTCTATCTGCTGGGGGCCAAGCCCGGCGTGGCGGAGGAGGCGGGCCGCCGCATCTGCGCCCGCTATCCCGCTCTGGTGCTGTGCGGCACCCACGACGGCTATTTCAAGGACGAGCAGGCCATCCTGCCCGAGATCGCCGCCGCCAAGCCCGACCTGCTGTTCGTCTGTCTGGGTGCCCCCAAGCAGGAAAAATGGATGGCCCGCTGGGGTCAGCACACCGGGGCCAAACTGGCCATCGGCCTGGGGGGCTGTCTGGACGTGTTCGCCGGAAACGTCCAGCGTGCCCCGGAGCGTTGGCAGAAGCTGGGCCTGGAGTGGGCCTATCGTCTGAAAAAAGAGCCAAAACGCATCGGCCGCATGGCCAAGCTGCCCCTGGTCCTGGTGAAGGCCGCCGGCCAGCGCATCCACCCCGGCAAAAAGGGGGGCGCATGAGCATGAGCGGCAAGCTTATCGTATTCGAGGGCACCGACGGCTCGGGCAAGTCCACTCAGTTCCAAAAGCTGTGCGACCGGCTGGATCGCATGGGCCGGAGCTATCAGCGCCTGGTGTTCCCCCAGTATGACCAGCCCTCCTCCGCCCTCATCCGCATGTACCTGGGCGGGGAGTTCGGCACCCACCCCCAGGACGTAAGCCCCTATGCCGCCTCCGCCTTCTACGCCGTGGACCGCTACGCCTCCTGGCGCAAGGTCTGGGGCGAGGACTATCAGAACGGCGGGCTGATCCTGGCCGACCGCTACACCACCTCCAACGCCGTCCATCAGGGGGCCAAGTGTTCCCCGGAGGAGCGGCAGGCCTTTTTCCGCTGGCTGGACGAGTTCGAGCACGACAAGCTGGGCCTGCCCCGGGCGGACTTAGTGGTCTATCTGGACATGCCCACGGAACAGGCGGTGGAGCTGCTCCGCGCCCGGGAGGCCTCCACAAATACCAAGGCGGACATCCACGAGCTGGACACCGCCTATCTGGCCGCCTGCCGCACCTGCGCCCTTCAGGCGGCGGAGCAGCTGGGCTGGACCGTGGTCCGCTGTCTGGACGACGCGGGCCGTCTGCGCTCCATCGAGGATATTCACAGCGAGATCTGGACACTGGTCGAAAAAGAGTTATGAGTTAGGAGTGATGAGATAGGAGTGATTCATCACTCATGAGACTGTCAAAAAAGCCTGTCATTGCGAGGCCGATTCCCCTTGTCAAGGGGAAATGTCCCGAAGGGACAAAAGGGATAGGGAGGCCCAACGGG
>QWCK01003687.1_pt1 | contig 18080 bp, 18 predicted proteins | sample 1972571 | NCBI WGS metagenome assembly QWCK01 (sample SAMN09866710, study PRJNA288562) | Human gut metagenome isolate term2_stool, whole genome shotgun sequencing... | isolation source: gut | host: Homo sapiens | place: USA: California
TCCATGGTTACTGTTACAGTACATCCTAGAGGACAATTTATACATGTTAAATCTCTTTTCATATTTCCTCCAATTTGATTTCTATTTCTTTAGCGTCTTCTGGTAAGTCTTCCTTTTTAAGGATTAAGTTTTCCATCTCACCTGGAGCGTATACTAGTTTTCTCTTCTTTGCTACTTCCTTGCCATCTACAAACATCTTTAGGATTCTGTTTTGATAAACATTGTTTACCCTAAATCTTACTATTGCGGTATCTGCCATTGTATCTGGGTTGATGTATTGTGGAAGTGTATAGCTAATTCCATCTCCTGCTTTTAGATAGATTGGTTCTGCTTGTGACTCTTTGAACTTTTCTTCTATATATGCTGCGGCACTTGTAGCTGCAAGCTCACTTTCTTCTGTTACATAGTCTACAAGATCGTGAACGTGTAGGACGTTACCACATGCAAATACGCCTGGGATATTTGTCATTAGCCTATCAGATACGATAGCTCCCTTTGTCTTAGGATCAATTTCTATTCCAGCTTCTTTTGTTAATTCATTTTCTGGAAGTAGACCTACAGATAACAAGATTGTATCACAATCGTAGTGTTTTTCTGTGCCAGGGATTACTTTCATATTCTCATCTACTTGAGATAAGGTACATCCTTCTACTCTTTCTTTTCCTTCTATACCGGAAATTGTTGTGTTAAAGTAAAGTGGAATGTCAAAGTCATCTAGACATTGAACTATATTTCTCTTAAGTCCTCCAGAATATGGCATGATTTCAGCAACACATTGAACATCTGCCCCTTCTAGAGTCATTCTTCTAGCCATAATTAGACCGATATCTCCAGATCCTAGGATAACTACCTTTTTACCTGGCATATATCCTTCTAGGTTTATCATTCTTTGAGCAGTTCCTGCTGAGTAAACTCCTGCTGGACGGCTTCCTGGAATGTTTAGGGCTCCTCTAGGTCTTTCTCTACAACCCATGGCAAGGATTACTGCTTTTGGTTTTATAGTAAACATTCCGTTTTCTTCGTTCATAAGGGTTAGGGTCTTGTCATTTGCAAAGTCCATTACTATTGTGTTTAAAAGAACGTCTATGTCTCTTTTTTCTACTTCGTCTGCAAATCTTTGAGCATATTCTGGACCTGTTAGCTCTTCTTTAAATCTGTGTAGGCCGAAACCGTTATGGATACATTGGTTTAAGATACCACCAAGCATATCATCTCTTTCTACAAGTAATATATTTTTTACACCTAGGTCATAGGCCTTGGCAGCTGCAGCAAGACCTGCAGGACCTCCACCTACTACTACTAAATCATAATTTTTCATCCAAATGCTCCTTACTTTACGTGTCCCTTTATATAATATGAATCTTTGTTGTTTTTAACTACTTCGTCATAGTCTTTGCCAAGCTCTCTAGCAAGAATTTCCATAACTCTTGGTAGGCAGAAACCACCTTGACATCTTCCTGCTGTAGCTCTTACTCTTCTTTTGACTCCGTCAACAGTTGTAGCTCCAACAGGTCTGTTGATTGCATCTACTATTTCACCTTCAGTTACCTTTTCGCATCTGCAGATAATCTTACCGTATCTACTATCTTTTTTGATTAGCTCATCGTGCTCTTCTATGCTTAACTCACTTGTCTTTGGTGTTGGTTTTCTATCGTAGTTAAAGTCTGTATTTTCGGCAAGGTCAAGTTTCTTGCTAACAAGATCTGCCATATACTCACCTATAGCTGGAGCTGATGTTAGTCCTGGTGATTCAATTCCTATACAATCGAAGAATCCATCAAGGCTTTCTTGTAGGATAAAGTCTCCGCCCTTTTCGTGAGCTCTATTTCCTGAAAATGATGTGATTACCATTCTTACAGGTACGTTTTTAACTGTATCGTTAGATTTTTCGATAACTTCTTCTAGGTGTTCTCTAGTTGATCTTAAGTCTCCCTTGTCATCTACAAAGTCTGATGTTGGGCCTACTAGAGTATTTTCATCTATAGTTGGAGAAACTAGGATTCCCTTACCTTTTTCTGTAGGTAGGTTAAACATAACGTGGTTTACAAAGCCTTTGGTATCCTTATCTAATAATAGGTATTCACCACGTCTAGCTCTTATTTCAAACTTCTCATCGCTAACCTTGTTGTGGATTTCGTCTGAGTAAAGTCCTGCGGCATTTACAACTGCCTTTGTTTCATATGTATTATTTTCTGTAACAACTTCCCAATATCCGTCTTTTGGATTTGTTTCTATTACTTTTTCGTTAAACTTGTAGTCAACACCATTGATATTTGATACTTCTGCAAAAGCAACATTCATCAAAAATGGATCAACTATACCAGCTTCTTTACAATATAGGGCGTAGCAAACATCATCTGAGACATTTGGTTCTATTTCTCTAACTTGGTCTCCTTTTAGGATTTCCATACCACCAACGCCATTAGCTATACCTTGATCGTAAAGCTCTTTTAGTTTTGGATAGTCTTTTTCATCATGGCATAGTACCAAGGTTCCAATTTGTTTGTAAGGAAAAGATAATTTCTTAGCCTCATCAGCCATCATGTGATTGCCTTTGACATTCATCTTAGCCTTCATTGTTCCAGGAACTGCGTCATAACCACCGTGGCAGATACCTGAGTTTGCCTTAGATGTTTCAGTACATACATCTTCGTTTTTTTCTAATAATAGGAATTTTCCTTTTTTCTTTGATAATTGGTAGGCAATTGATGTTCCTGTAACTCCACCGCCTATAATTATAGCATCGTACATATATCCCTCCATAATTTTCCGGATAGAAAAAAGCGAGCTAAAGTAGGGTAATACTTTAGCTCGCTTTCTCAAATCAATATTCTGTTATTATTATCTTATCACAATTCTTGTCTTTTGTAAATTATTCTTCGTAAGTTTTTGCCCAGCTAAATGATCTATCAACTGCTCTTTGCCAGTTTCTGTCTTTTTTATCTCTTTCTTCTTCGGAGATTTCTGGGTTAAATTCTCTGTCTACTTGTCTGTATTCTTTGATTTCTTCTAAGTCTTTGTAGTATCCTACTGCAAGACCTGCAAGATAAGCTGCACCTAGAGCTGTTGTTTCAAGTGTTTGTGGTCTTTCAACCTTTGTTTGAATCATATCAGCTTGGAATTGCATCAAGAAGTTGTTTGCACTAGCTCCACCGTCTACCTTTAGTTCGTGTAGGGTCTTGCCACTATCCTTACTCATTGCTTGTAACACGTCATTTGTTAGGTAAGCAAGTGATTCTAGAGTTGCTCTTACTATGTGGTATTTGTTTGTTCCTCTAGTAATTCCTACTATAGATCCTCTAGCATAAGCATCCCAATATGGAGCACCTAGACCTGTGAAGGCTGGAACAACATAGCAACCATTTGTATCGTCTACTTTTGTAGCCATATATTCTGTATCATCAGCAGCATCTACTATTCTTAGTTGGTCTCTTAACCATTGGATAGCAGAGCCTGCAACAAATATTGAACCTTCTAGGGCATAATTAACTTTGCCATCTCCAAGTCCCCAAGCTATTGTTGTTACTAGACCGTTTTCTGATTTTACAGCATTTTCTCCAGTATTCATTAGTAGGAAGGCACCTGTTCCGTAAGTATTCTTTGCGTCTCCTTCGTTAAAGCATGTTTGACCGAACAAAGCTGCTTGTTGGTCACCAGCAATACCAGCTATTGGAATTTCACCATCGAAGTAACCTGCAAATGTATTTCCATAAACGTTTGAAGATGGTTTTACTTCTGGTAGCATACATTTTGGAATATTTAAGATTTCACATAGTTCATCATCCCACTCAAGAGTATGAATATTGAAAATCATAGTTCTTGAAGCGTTTGAATAATCAGTAACGTGTACCTTACCACGAGTTAGGTTATAAATTAGCCAAGTATCAACTGTACCGAAAAGTAACTCGCCGTTTTCTGCTCTTTCTTGTCCGTTTTCGATATGATCTAGGATCCATCTAATCTTTGTTCCTGAGAAGTATGGGTCAACTACAAGACCTGTTTTATCTTGGATAGTTTTTCTGTAGCCATCTTCTACAAGTTTGTCTGCCATATCAGCTGTACGTCTACATTGCCAAACGATTGCATTATAGACAGGTTTACCAGTTTCTTTTTCCCAAACTATAGTTGTCTCTCTTTGGTTTGTTATACCTATAGCTTCAATTTCTTCTGCACTTATGCCAAGCTTAGCAATAGCTTCTGTACATACTCCTAGTTGAGTTGACCAAATCTCTGTTGCATCATGTTCTACCCAACCTGGATGTGGGAAGAATTGAGTAAATTCTTTTTGTGCCACAGACATGATTTCGCCTTTTTTGTTAAAAATAATCGCTCTATTACTTGTTGTTCCAGCATCTAGTGCCATGATATATTTTCCCATGATATCTCCTTTACATTTTCCAAACATCAGTGTTAGAAGTTGATATGGCGATGGCGTTTGCATTAAGTGCATCTACCACATCGCTTTTTTCATTGATTAGGCCTCCAGCAACTAGAGGAATCCTAGTTCTCTTTGAAATATCAGCCAACACCTTAGGCATAATTCCTGGTAGTATTTCGATAAGGTCGCAGTTGGCCTTTTTTACAGTTTCCTTGACATTTTCATAAGATAATGAATCCAATACAAAAAACCTAAGGATAGTAAAAAGTCCTAATTTTCTCGCATATGATGCGTTTTGTGGCCTTGTCGTAATAATTCCATCAGCATTAGTGTAATTTTTAATGAAGGCTGCAGACAACTGCGAGCTTGATAGTCCTTCAATCAAATCCTCATGTACCATGACTATTTTCCCATTGTTTTTAAGTTTATTTACTATGTGTGGGATGCTTTCTACAGTACCAAAAAGCACAAACACAATTTTGTTTTCACTATCCAAAGAGTCTCTTAAATCTTTGTTGTTTTTAATAGCCATGATTATAGGATTTTCATAAATTGTATCGAAAATCTCTTCGTGCGTCATACAACCTCCAAAAACGCAGAAAACGAGCATGTAAAAATTAATTATGCTCGCCTTCTCCTATATATTCTCTTACAAGTAGTTTACCATAGATTTTAAATTCTTGCAATCATTTTCATAAAAGTTTTTATATTATTATTTTTAAGCCGAATCTTATTTTCTTTCAAATTTAAAGGATCCTTTATAATAGAAAGATCCTTTTAGAATTAACAATTTATTTTTTAGAAAACTTATTCCACAAAGTAACTAACTTCATCATCACTAAGTTCTCTATATTCTCCTAGGCCCAAGTGACTATCAAGCTCTAAATCTCCTATAGCGACTCTTTTTAGCTCAACTACTTCGTTTCCACAATTTGAAAAGAGCCTTTTAACTAAGTGAAATTTTCCTTCTTTAACTGTTACTTTTGCTTCATTATCACCTATTATTTCAAGCTTCGCAGATCTTGCTGTGTAGTCATCTTCTTTGATATATACTCCCTCTTTGAAAATGTCTATCAGACTTTCATCTATAGGATCACGAGTTTTTGCAATATAAGTTTTTTCTATATTGGAATTTGGACTTGTTACTCTATGGATAAATTTTCCATCAGTTGATAAAAGTAAAAGACCTGTCGTATCTTTATCAAGCCTTCCAGCTATTGATAAGTCAAGGACTCTATAGAAATCATCTAGCAAATCTATTACAGTCGGGTCTTTATCCTCTGTTGCTGATAAATATCCCTGTGGTTTATTCATCATAATATAAATATTTTCAAAATAATCTACAAACTGGCCCATGTAGTAGACTTCGTCCACTTCTGGATCAACCTGATATGATGAGTCCTTTACTACTACTCCATTTACAAGGATAGCTCCTTTTTTGGCATTTCTCTTGATATTTTTTCTAGTATCAAGACCGGAGTTTCCTATCATTTTATCTAATCTCATCTTCTACCTTTCTCTAATACATTGTTTATAGCTTCACTCATCTCACTAAAGGATTCGTAGAAACTATCTAGGTACTCTCTACCTTTTGGACTTATATAATAATACTTTCTCTTTGGTCCTATATTTGATTTTTTGTAGGCACCAAATATCAAGCCTTTCTTTGATAATCTTTGAAGGATTGGATACACAGTTCCTTCAGTCATAGCAAAAAAACCTGAGTTTTTAAGCTCTTCTACGATTTCGTAGCCGTATGTTTCGTTATTTTTAATTATATGAAGGATTACTCCTTCTATTACTCCCTTTAACATTTGAGATTCTATCATATTATCACCTATCTATATTGTATAACATAGTAGAATGTTTTCAAGCTCTATCACAGTAAAATTTCATTGGACAAAACTTGCAAGCTTTTACATCTTCTGTTTTATCATGGAAATTTTCTTCTATTATATTTTTGGCAATTCTATCTATCTCATCTATATCGAAATCCCTTGCCCCTATCCTTATTTCCTTATCTGATTCTATAAAGTAAAGGAGGGTTTCTTTTACATTTTCGCCATTTTCTTCCATCAAGTTTTTGTAAGTTACAAGTTGGTTTGCGTATTTATCAAGACTTCTTTCATCGAAAGATCCAGTTTTTAAATCAACTATGGTATTGTCAGATAAAACGAGGTCTAGACTTCCTTGGAGGATATAGAAGTTTCTATCTGTCTTGTAATTAACCTCACTATTTTTTACTTGGTAGGATTTGTTTAACAAGTTTGCCACAGGATTTATATAAATAGGGTTTTTCTTAAGGAAACTCCCCATGTCGTCTTTGTTGAAATTATCAGAATAAATGTATTCGGCAAGGGCGTGTACTCTACTACCAAAAATTAGGGATTCCGTCTTATAGGTTTTGTAGGATAATTTTCTAATAAATTGATATTTCCTAGGGCAAGTTTTGTAGACATCTATATCTGTAGTAAAGGCTAGGATCTCTTTTTTTCTTTTAGGATTTCCTCTTCTAAAGTCAATCGTGCTTAGCCTTGAGCTAGTATCGAGAGAGTTTATAAACTGTTGGATCCTCATATCCCTTGAGTTATCAAACAAAACTAAGAGGTTCTTCGCTCTAGTAAAGGCTGTGTAATATTTCCTATAAAAATCTAGGTCTACTTCTTCTCTAGTCTTTTTCCTGCCGACGTCAAGAAATTTATCCCTATCTCCTCTTGGATAATCATTTAAGCTAGATACAAAAACAACCTCAAACTCAAGCCCCTTGGCTTGATGTATTGTCATAAAATTGACACCGTCTATATCAGTATCGTCCTCATCGTATTCGGATATGGCGTTTTTGTCATAGAAAATATATAGGTAGGAAAAGATGAATTTCTCGTAAAAATTATCTTCGCTAGCAAAAATTTCATCAAAATCTACGCTGATGTTAATAAGTTTCCCAGTGTTTTTGTGGACTCTCTTTTCACGATCTCCTGCACTTTTTAGGATTTTTTTGTAATATTTAAGTCCAATTGCCATGTAGATTATCTCTGATATCTTCTCTTTGTCAGCGATCTTTCCTACAAATTCATCTATTTCTTTATCTTGCCTTAGGTTTTTGTCTTCTAAAATGCTTGCTAGGTACTTCCTGTAGGCGTTTTTCTTTTTTTGGTAGTAGTCCATATATCTTTCGTCAAGATCTACATTTATTTGGCTAATATTTTTATATTTTAACAAGATATACAGAAAAAACCTAATCTCTTTTCTATAAAAATACTTATCACTCTTTCTATTTATAACTTTTATCCCTACCTTTTCAAATCCCTTTTCTAGCTGGTTTGGAAATGGATTGTAAAAGGAAGGAAACAAAAAGGCAATTTGATTTAGATTAACTTCTTTAGATAGGTGTTTAACTATAGCGACTATATTTGAAATATTAGCGGACCTCGCTCTAACTATGGTATTTGTATTTTCCTTATTATCTACTGATACCAAGTCTTTCTTATTATTTAGCTTTGCCTCGTCAATAAAGTCCTTGGATTTTTTGACTATAAATTGGTTAGACCTGTAGTTGATGTCTAGCTTGTAGGTAGTTGATTTAAGCTTTGAGTACTTGTAAAACTTCTCACTAAAATCAAGGAGGTTTCTAGGATCAGCTCCCCTAAAAGAATATAGAGCTTGATCATCATCACCAAAGACGATAATATTTCCATTTTTAGTTAGTCTAAAGGCAATTTCTTCTTGGATAAGATTGGTATCTTGGTATTCATCTATTACAACTAGGTCAATGTTATTTCTAATAGTTTCTCCTATAATAGGATCTACCAACAAATCATAAAACCTCTTTAAGATAAGCTGAAAATTGATAAGACCCAAATCGTTTAGGATATTCTCATAAGTAGTGTAAATATCGTAAGAAAGTCGTTTTTTATCATCAGCTGATTTCTTTAAACCTTCTAGGTCAACTAGGTTATTTGTTATAGTTTGGAATATATCTAGGATAGTTCCTACTTGATTTTTTCTTATATAATCATCAAAACCATCTATTTTTCTAAAGACATCAAGGTTTTCTTTTATGATGTACTCTTCCATAAAAGAATCTATAACTGTTAGGCTAAAGAAATTGTCATCGAGTTTCCTGTATTTTTTGATAAAATCAATGGCTAGGGAATGGAAGTTTCCTATCATCATATCCTTTAGGTCGACTTTGATATCATCATCTTTTAGCTTGGTTATAATCCTCGTATTAAGCTCTTTGGCGGCTTTTTTAGTAAATGTTGTGATTAGAACCTTATTCGCATCGAATCGTTTTTTCTTTATCCCTTCTGCTACAAAGTTTACTATGGTATGGGTCTTGCCAGTGCCTGGACCTGCGAGGACTACTGCCGGCAGTTTAGCATCTTTTATAATCTTTTCTTGCCCCAAATTTCTCATAATATCAACTCATAGCAAATTCTATCCTTCCGGATGCCGTCTTCATCTATTTGGATTATGCCAATTTCTTTGAAGTTATATTTATTTAGGAGTCCTCTCATCCTAAAATTATCCTTGTGAGTATCAATCCTAAGACTATCTTTTTGCTTACCCTTGGAAAAATCTATTATAGCTTCCATAAACTTACTCCCTGCCTTTTTTACTACTCCTCCACCATCTACCATTAGAGTGTGGATTACAAAATACTTATCTCCTTCAAACTTATCCTCCCACACCTTGTAGGTAGGTTCTTCATTTTTAGATAAGTAAGCATAGGCAAAGGCTCTTTCGTCTAAGTCAAGGACATAAGCACAATCCTCGTCCATCTGACGATTTATCAAATCAAGGTCTGGATTTGTCTTTTGCCATTGGTCGACCCCATCGTTTTTAAGTGAAGTCTTTGAAAACTCAATTAATTTTTCTATATCATATATATCATTTTTGCTAGCTTTTCTAAAAATCATATCAACCCGTCCTTCTACTTTTCTTCTATTACTATACCATTTACCATAAAACCTTAGCTTACATTGTAAGATATTTTAACAACCTGTATAATAAGACTATAAGATAAAACAGGAAGGTAAGAGAAGAATATGTACGATTATTTAATTATAGGTAACGGAATTGCTGGTCTATCAGCAACAGAAGAAATTAGAAATAGAGATGAAAGTGCAACTATCCTTATAGTATCTGATGAAAAACCATCAACCTACTGGAGAACTAGACTTTCAGATCTTATAAGCAAAGACTTCGAAGAAGATGAAATCTATGTCAAGAAACAACCTTGGTATAGTGAAAAGAAAATCGAAGAAAAACTTGAGACAAAAGTAGAAAAGCTCATCCCAGAAAAAAACATCGCTATCCTAGAAAATGGTGAAGAAATCGAATATGGCAAGGCATTGATTGCAACAGGAGCAAGAGCCTTTGTTCCACCAATCACAAATATTGACTCAAAGGGAGTATTTGCCATTAGAACTGTAGATGACCTTAGAAACTTCAAAGAATATGTTTCTGACAAGAAAGAAGTTGTAGTCATAGGCGGTGGAATTCTAGGACTTGAAGCTGCATTTTCAGCTAAGAAACTCGGTCTTGATATAACTGTTATAGAAAGCTTTGACTATCTATTAGCTCGCCAACTTGACAGTGACCTATCAGGTAAACTAGAAGAAAAACTTAACGAAATGGGTATCAAAACTATAACTGGCAAAAATACTCAAGAAATCCTAACAAAAGATGGTGCAGTTTCAGGTATCAAACTTGAAGATGGAACTGAAATATCAGCTGATGCTATTATGGTTCAAGCAGGAGTAAGATCAAACATCAAGATGGCTCAAGAATCTGGTCTTGAAACAGATAGGGGCGTAATGGTAGATGAGCACCTAAGAACAGCTAATGAAAATATTTTCGCAGCAGGCGACTGTGCTCAAATTGGAAACTTCACTATAGGACTTTGGACATCTAGCCAAGAGATGGGTAAAATCGCAGGTCACAACATGACAGGTGATGAAGAATCATACATTCAACCAAAACCATTTTCTACACTACTTCTTGGAGATATCAAGCTATTTTCTGCAGGAATGAACTCTGGCGAGGGTGTTACAGAAGAAAGCGAAGAAAAAGATGGCAAGATCTACAAGCTCTTCAAAAAAGATGACTCCTATGTAGGTGGAATCCTTTGGGGAGATATCAAATACCAAACAGATGTTAAAAATATCGTCTTTAATGGAAAAGATATCGCTGAAACAAAGCTAGGCAAAGAAATTTTTAGAAAATAAACAAATTGTATAAAACAAAGAGGGCAGGAAATAATTCCTGTCCTTTTTCTTTTTCACTCAAATATCTTTAAAAAAAGACTCGATTAAATCGAGTCTTTTGATTTTATCTCCATTCATAAATAGCAGGGGAGATTTCATATTCTTCTGTTATAGTTTCATAACCAACAAAAGTTTTGATTTCTTTATATTTGTCAAGATCACCGTAGTTACCTACGATTTTATGTTCTGTTACATAATCGTCAGCCTCTGCATAAGAGTCAAATGTTAGATATTTTATATCTTTTACACCTGTTTGTTGAAATTCTATTGCAGAATACCCATAAACAAATGCCATTTGTTGGTATTCTGTCTTATAGATTGGTTTAGATTTATCTTCAACTTCTCTTGTTCCAATTTCAGCGTCTTTTACCTTAACATATGTTTCGATAATTTGATCTGTTGGTTCTACTTTGTTGATTACTTTCTTATCAATTAGTTTATCACCTTCATAAGTTAGTTCATATTCAACAAAACCGTTTGATCCAGCTTGTGCAATTCTTGTCTCAAGATTTGGATCGTTCACAGCTCTTTTAGTTTCAAATGGGATTTCTTCTTTTAGAGTTGTTTTAGTGATTTCTGGTTTTTCTTCTGATGGTTTATCTTCTTCTTTTGGGGGAGTTTGTTCACCTTCGGAAGGTTTATCTGATGGTTCATCTTTATCATCTTCTTTTGATGGTTTATCAGTTTCATCGTCTTTATCAGAAGGTTTTTCTTCTTTTAGTTTATATGATTTAAGCTTTGCAAGGATAATTTCAGATTTTTCTCTATCTGCTTTAGCTTTTTCTAAAATTTCTTTTTCTTCTTCTGTTGGAGTTTTTGGGTCTGAGTTTTCTATTCTTTTATAAGCATCTTCTATAGCTTTGTCTAAAGCTTTGTTTGATGTTTCTAAATAACTTATAGCCCAATTTATTCTTCCAAGTTCGTCTTTGGTTTCTACATATCTTACTTCTGTATCAGCGTAAGCTTTAGTATTAGTGTTTGCTCCTGTTATTAGTCCAAGACCAAGGGCAAGTATTAATGCTTTTTTATATGTGTTTTTCATTATTTATTCTCCTTTTTGCTGTAAGAAAGTGCTCCAACTGATGCGATTAATGTTGCTATAGCTCCAGTAAGTGGAGTGATACCTGTTTTAACGTTTGTGTTAGAGTTTTTCTTAGGAACGGTTTTTTCTTCGTTTGTTTCTTTATTTTCTGCTTTTTTGTTGCCTTCTTTACCGTCTTTATTTTCTTTTGTATCTTTTACTTCTTTTTTATCTATTGCTTTGTTTTCTTCTGGTTTTAATTCGATGTAATATTTTCCGTCAGCACCTTTTGAGATGTCATAACCTTTATTGATTTTAGAGTCTTTTATGATCTTTTCAGCCTCTTTTATGGCATCTTCTTTTTTGTCAAATCCTTTGTTTGGATCGAATTTGTCTTCTGGATTTTTATCTTCGTCTTTGTCAGAAGGTTTTTTGTCATCATCTGTTTTATCTTCATTTTCATCTTTTGGATCAGTTTTACCGTCAGATGGGTTTTCTTTTTCATCATCTTTATCAGAAGGCTTTTCTTCTGTATTTCTTCTAATCTTGTTAACTTCTTCTGTATCTTTGTCTAAAACTTCTTGCATCTCATAAGCACTTATTAGATCTTGATCTAATTCTTCTGATGCAAATGCTTGTGGTGCTATAACTCCTGTTGCTAAAGCAAGGGCAAGACTTGCACCTAGTAATTTATTTTTCTTCATAGTCAATCTCCTTCTGCTAATATTGTTATTTTTATATCATAAACATTATATATATATATATATTGTCAATTATTTTCTTAATATTTTCTTAGTTTTTCTAGGAAGTGTTTTGTCTGTAAAAGAAAAAGAGCCCAATGGCTCTTTAATTATCTATTTAATTTTTATACCTAAAACAATCCATCAAATAAAGACATTTGTTTTTTTCTTGGATTCCTTCTATTATTCCTAGTGATTTTAGACTATTTATGGCGTTTTTATTTACTGAAGTACTTTGTTTTAAATCTTCTATAGATATAAATTCTCTTCTTTCTATCCTTATTTCTACTAATAATTCTCACAGAAAAAGAGGATAGCCACCTATCCTCTTCTTTTTCTATTGTATATTTTAATACATTCCTGGCATACCGCCTGGCATTTGTGGCATAGCTTCTTCTTCTTTTGGTAGGTCTGCTACTGCAGCTTCTGTTGTTAGGATCATTCCTGCAACTGAAACGGCATTTTGAAGGGCAGATCTTGTCACCTTGGTTGGTTCTACGATTCCTTTTTCAAACATGTTTACATATTCATCATTGTAAGCATCGTATCCTTCGTCCTTAGCAGATTGTTTTACTTTTTCTACTATTACAGATCCATCCATACCAGCGTTTTCTACGATTTGTCTTAGTGGAGCTTCTAGGGCTTTTTTGATGATTACTGCCCCTGTTTTTTCGTCTCCCTTTAAGCTTTCTTCTAACTTAGCTACTTTTTCGATTGCACCGATTAGGACAACTCCACCACCTGCAACTATTCCTTCTTCTACAGCGGCTCTTGTTGCTGATAGGGCATCTTCGATTCTGTATTTTTTCTCTTGCATTTCAGTCTCTGTTGCAGCTCCAACGTTGATTACTGCAACTCCACCTGCAAGTTTAGCTACTCTTTCTTGAAGTTTTTCTTTTTCGTATTCGCTATCTTCAGCATCTAGTTGTTGACGGATTACACTTACTCTTTCTTCTAGAGCATTTTTGTCGCCTTTTCCTTCTACTATTGTTGTATTGTCTTTGTCAACCTTAACTTTCTTAGCTGATCCTAGCATATCAAGACTTGTATCTTTTAGGTCCATGCCTAAGTCTTCGCTAACAACCTTGGCTCCTGTTAGGATTGCTATATCTTCAAGCATAGCTTTTCTTCTATCACCATAGCCTGGTGCTTTGACAGCTACAACATTGAAGGTTCCTCTAAGTTTATTTAGGATTAGAGTTGTTAGGGCTTCACCATCAACATCATCTGCGATTATTAATAGTGGCTTAGATGATTGAACTACTTCTTCTAATAGTGGTAGGATTTCTTGGATGTTTGAAATCTTCTTGTCGGTTAGAAGAATGTATGGATCATCTAGGTCTGCTACCATTTTTTCATTGTCTGTTGCCATGTATGGTGATAAGTATCCCTTATCAAATTGCATACCTTCAACAACATCTAGGTAGGTTGAAGTTGTTTTTGATTCTTCAACTGTGATTACTCCGTCATTTCCAACCTTCTCCATAGCATCAGCTATGAATTTACCAATTTCTGGGTCAGCTGATGAGATTGTTCCAACGTTTTCTATAGCTTGTTTATCTTCAACTTCTCTTGAGTTTTCTTTGATATAGCCAACTACTTCATCAGTTGCCTTTTTTAGTCCCTTTTGTAGAACTACTGGGTTTGCTCCAGCTGCAAGATTTTTAAGTCCTTCTTTGATGATTGCATGAGCTAGAACTGTAGCTGTTGTTGTTCCATCTCCTGCTACATCATTAGTCTTTGTTGCAACTTCTTTTACAAGTTGAGCACCCATGTTTTCAAATCTATCTTCAAGTTCTATATCTTGGGCAATTGTTACACCATCGTTTGTAATTGTTGGTGCTCCGTATGCCTTATCTAGGACAACATTACGTCCCTTTGGTCCAAGGGTTACTTTTACTGCATTTGCAAGTTTGTCAATACCAGCCTCAAGGCCAGCCCTTGCATCAGATGAAAATTTAATATCTTTAGCCATTATAGTCTCCTTTATCTAACTTATTCTACAACTGCTAGTATGTCGTTATATTTAACGACTATATATTCACTATCATCAAGTTTTACATCTGTTCCTGCGTATTGGGAATAGATTACCTTATCTCCAACACTTAGAGAACCTTTTTTCTTCTCGTCATTTTCTATATCGCTAGAAATAGCCACAACTTCTGCATATTGTGGTTTTTCTTGGGCGCTTTCTGGAAGTACTATTCCAGAAGCTGTTGTTTTTTCTGCCTCTGCTTTTTTTATAACTACTCTATCACCTATTGGTTTAAGCATCATAATAATCTCCTTTTTAAATCTTTAGCACTCTTATCTCTCAAGTGCTAACTCACATTATTAATATACTAAAGACTAAACTTTTTGCAAGTTTTATTTTTCTTCATTTATATAGTAAGCAATTTTTTCTACTAACCTTCTAATTTTATCCTTAGCCACACCGCATATGGCAACTCTTATTCCCTTATCTGATGGAATAGTAAATATATTTTCTTCTTCAAGTTTTCTTGTAATATCAAAGGCATTTGGTGTAGGAATAAAAGTGAAAAATCCACCAAAGTATGGAATCATTGTTAGGTTTTTCTCCTTAGAAACTTCTACAAACTCCTCTGCCCTATCTTCTAACATAGTTCTAAGATCTACAAGTTCATCCAAATACTCACCCTTATTTTCTTCCTTTTCCAAATCTATCAAGACATTTTGGGCAGCGTGAGTTCCATTTGACCAGTTGCACCTAGCAGAATGAGATAAAGAGATTTCAAATTCTTCTATTATCTCCTCACTTTTTGAAATTGCAACCGCCGCTCCAGACCTTAATCCATAGGCTGTGTGAGACTTACTCATTGAAAAGCACACTATGACCAAAAGATTTTCTGGAAGATTTGAAAATTTCTTGAAAAATCTCCTCTGCTTATCCCCATCTCCAGCAAACTCTAGGTAGGCAACATCTACAATTAGGGTTATTTTCTTACTCTTATCGTCTGCCTTTTCTTTTAAAAACTCTATAACTTGATCCCATTCCTCATCAGATAAGGAATAGCCAGTTGGATTGTTTCCAGGAGAATTAATCAAGGGTGCAATCCTATCCTTATCTTTTAAAGAAGTTTCTACTTCTTTTCTAAAGGCATCTATATTAAAAGAAAAATCATCATCAAAAAACTCATAGGTCCTAAAGGCCCTACCAAACTCATCACAGATCTTTTTGTAAGGAGCCCAATAATAATCGTGACAAATAAGAGGATCATTAACAGCTAGGTAGGAAAATATAGCAGACCTTATAGCCCCTGTCCCACCAGGGGTTGCAATGGCACTAATATATCCGTCTGGTTTGTAAGGGCCAAAGAGAGTTTTTATAACCAAATTTCTATATTCTTCCTCCCCTTCTATAGGTGCATAGGAGGCGATATCCTTCCTATCCATCTCATCAAGCCTATCATAAACGGAATCTAGGGCGATAATATTGCCATCATCATCTGCCAGGGTTCCTAGACAGGCATTTATTATATTTTCATTGCCGTATTTTTCACCGGCTATAGCCACTCTTTTATTTATCTCAAAGGCTAAGTCCTTGCCATCAGACCAAGTTGCCTCTTTTATAGTCATTCCCATAATATCCTCCTTATTTCATGCTTTTATTATACTATTTTGAGTAATTTTATAAGCTTTGGGTATCTAATAAATAAATTAAGGAGGTCTTATGAAAAATTATGATAAAGATAAATTAAAAGAAGAACTGTCCGATATTTCCTACAGGGTAACCCAGGAAAATGCAACAGAAATGCCATTTACAAGTCCCTATGATGATTTCTATGAAGACGGAATATATGTAGACATAGTTAGTGGGGAAGTTCTTTTTTCTTCTCTTGATAAATATGATGCTGGTTGTGGTTGGCCATCATTTACAAAACTGAAGTTAGAAGCAAAACCGCCGACAGCCACCTAGGTCATGTATTCCCAGACGGCCCAAAGGATAAGGGCGGACTTAGATACTGTATAAATGGCGCAAGCCTTAGATTTATCCCAAAAGATAAAATGGAAGAAGAAGGATATGGCAAATATTTAGAAATATTTGAGTAAGATTTTAATTTGTCCTACAAAGGGAAACTTCCTTTTTATTAATAGATTGTGAGCATTTATTTCACAAGTGATTTATAATACAAAAATCAGCTAGAAATTAATCTTTCTAGCTGATTGCCATATAACAACCTTAATACATTCTTTTTTATTATTCTATTATTCTCATATATTAAGTTTCTAGCAAATACCATCACTATTTCTTTCTATTAAAAATTACTATAAATGGTGCAAATACAAAGGCAAATAATAGCTGAGTCTTAGCTGGAACAAACTGAGCTGACCTTTTCTTAGATGTAGTTTCGCTTAGTTTTATTCCTGCTATACCTGCTATAGGATATAATAAGTAGCAAATAATTAAATAAATTGTTATTATCAAGTAATATCCTTCAAATGGGCTGACTCTAAAATATTCACTCATCAATAAATAATATCCAATAAGAAAAAGTAATCCTGTTATTAGATAGAGTAATATTTCTGTTAAGCTGTGTTTTTTCATAGTGTCCTCCTTAGTTTTTCTTATTCTACCAAATCATAGTCAATTTTAAGTCAAATTAAGTTTTCTAATTGCTAATATATTTAGAAATATAAAATACAACATAATTAATACTCTGCTATAAGATGGAATATCTGCTATAATAAATTTATCTAAGATAATTAGTACAAAAGCTTCATACCAATTATAAAAATTCATCTTATCAGAAAATACATTAAAAATTCCATGACCTATAAATATAATAATTAAAATATAAAATACTTTAATCATTGGAATCCTCCATTGGAATAATCATTTTTACTGTTGCACCTTGATTTTTATTTATAAGTTCTAATTCGCCTGAGATTTTTTCAAGATAAGTCTTTACATAATATAAACCTATCCCATATCCTTTACCTGAAGTTCTTGCTACATTGCTTGTCACAAATAAGTCTGTACTTTCACTAAGAATATCTTCATCAAAGCCAAATCCATCATCTATAACATCAATTTCTAATTTATCATTCGCTTTTATTTCTACTTTTATCTTATCTTTCCTATGTTCGTAAGCGTTATTTAGTAGGTGAATAAGACACTCATTTATGTTTGAAGTATTGGCATATATCACTTTTTTATTGTTTTCTATTTGTTTTGAAATTTCTATTTCTTCTTCTAACATATCCGAATAAATAATAATGTTTTTCTCTAGTGATTTTACTATATCGCCTAGCTTTATTTTCTTAACCTTATTTTCTTCTAATTGACTTTTTGCAATTTTCTAGTATTTATTACCGTTAGAGGTGTCTTCATATCATGGCTTATATAGGAAATTCCTTTAACTAAATCTTTATCTTTCTTTATTATTTCCTGAGTTTTACTTTTTAATGTATCTGACATTTTCTTAAATTCATATGTTTTATATTCTCCATCGTAAGAATTCTCATTTATAGACTTTATTAATTTGTCTACTTCATTAAAAATATACGAATCTATATTTTTATAAAATATATATCCGAAATATACTAGGTATATAAGTGATAATCCAACCATTATATCTGTTTGTGGTTTTAAACTAGTAAGTATAATTTTTGCACTTCTCTCAAATTCTTGTAGTAGTTTCAATCCTATA
>QWCK01003275.1_pt1 | contig 18004 bp, 12 predicted proteins | sample 1972571 | NCBI WGS metagenome assembly QWCK01 (sample SAMN09866710, study PRJNA288562) | Human gut metagenome isolate term2_stool, whole genome shotgun sequencing... | isolation source: gut | host: Homo sapiens | place: USA: California
GTGGAGTCACCATTTTGCGCGACTGGCGGAATTGGCAGACGCACTAGATTTAGGTTCTAGCGGGAGACCGTAGGGGTTCAAGTCCCTTGTCGCGCACCATAGGTAGAGCATTTTAGATTAACTTCTTAGATGCTCTTTTTTAGTGCCTTACAGGCTCTAGAGCTTGAAAACACATCATTACTCAAGTTAGCAAATAAGCAAGTTAGAAATGTTGGCGGTAAACCTTATTGGAGCTGGTATGGATTCTCAAATCACGTTGAGTGGTGGATTATATTACTTTATTTTATAAAAATTTTGACAACGAATAAAAGCTATGATATATTGAAATTGCAAATATTGAATTACTAAGTGTTCCTACTGGGCTGCTTGAGTCATTAGGCAGCCTGTGAAAACACAATAGCTTCATTATTTGAAGGGAGCTTTTCGGTTCCCGCACATTACACATTTATATGTTTCATTTAAGAAATGAATCATTACTTAGGCCACTGATTCGCAGTGGCTTAATTTATTTCTTGAGTAATCGTATGAGTAAATAATGTGATTTATTGTGTTTAAGTGTAATGAAATAAGGAGAAAAACATGAGCAGAAAGAAAAATATCAGAGCAAGGAAATTAGGTAGCCTTGCCCTTGTAATTATGATATTATGCATCTTGCTTTCAAGTTGCGGCACGCCTAAGCTACCTGAAAACCTTGATAAAGTTAAAAAGGAGACGGTAAATGTTATTTTAGAAGCTACACCAGTTATTGAAAGCGGTAGCACTGGAGGAGAATTTGCTTTAAAAGGGTTAGTTGATAGTGGCGTAAAAGTTGATAATAATATTGGAAAAGACTATTACACCAGCCTATGTAGAAAACTAAAAAAATCAAATGGCGTTCTGTCTGAAGATATGTATACTGAATATGCAAGAGCCGCAATTGGTGTTATGGCAATAGGGAAGAATCCTGAAGATGTAGAAGGATATAACCTAATAGCACCGCTAGATGAATATAAGATTCTTCAGGATCAAGGAGTGCATGCGGAAGCACATGCAGTTATTGCTGCAAGAATGGCTGGAGTGAAGCTGAAAAGCGAAGCTCTTTACATAGAGGATATGGTAAAGGACATAGAAGGTACAGGTCATAAGAAAAATGCATTTGAATCAGACTACATCGCAATAGACCTTGAGGGATTGTCAATGATTCCTAAAAAAGAGAGAAGTAAAGCAGTAAATGATGCCATTGAAAAGGGTATTTCCTACTTAAGTAAATGTCAAAAGGAAGACGGAACACTAGGAAATAGTGATTCAACTTCAGTTTCAATAATAGCATTAACACAACTTGATGTTGATGTTTTTAAGGATGAAAGATTTAAAAAAAATGGAAAGACTCTTGCAGATGGTCAAATGAAATATTATCTAAAAAACGGAGGCTTTAAATACACTGATGAACAAAAAAAAATCAACGGGATGTCAACAGAAAGTGGGTTATTAGCTCTTAATGCAATGAGTTATCAACAGGCTGGAAAGCGATTGTATGAGAGTAAAAACAAGTAGTAGCTTACAAAATACATAGGTTATCTGAATTATCGTTTTACCGAAATTGATCAATTTTTTATGGTTAAATTATTGGAAACTGTCATATACTTATGCTATAATACAGTTAAGTTAATAATTCAAATGAATGTTCTTTATACAATAAAGCTAAGAGGGAAACAAGTGAAAGACTTGTGCGGACCCGCCGCTGTGAATGTTAGTTATTGCAATTATACCACTGAGAGATTCGGGAAGGTTTGCAATAATGCTATTAACATGAGCCAGAAGACCTGCATATCATTGAGTTTTGGACGGACTTTTCCAGATGAACTCATTTTTGTGTTGTAAATTCGGACTACACATATTTTCGTGTAGTCCTTTTTTTTGACTAACAAATAAAAGAAGGAAAATATTATGGAATAGCAGTCTATTAACTAACCAATTAAAAATGAATAACATCATTGAATCTAGAGGAACGCACATAAAAGAGCATAAGGGTAGAACCTTATTGCGAGTGCCCTGGCCTAACTTACTAAGTGGCCAACTGTATTGTGGAGTCTTTTCCATATCCATTGCTTTAATCTAAGTTTAAGGTGAGAAGGGGAAAAAGATGATGAAGCATAGCCAGGAGACTTATTTAAATGCTGTACGGGTGTCACAGGTATACTTTCACGTGAATGAATTTTCACAATAGAAAGAGAATGACTTTATAGTATATCTAAGGGACTTGATATATAGGTTTATTAAGTTAGCCAATTTGTTCTTCTAGTAACAGATTGGTTTTTTTGTTGCTTTAGTTAATACATGAGAAGGAGGGAGGAATTAGCAATTATAGACTAAAGCAAGAGAAAGTTTATTGTTGATTCTTTTAAGAAAGGAGAAGAAATGAAAAAAAGCAAAAGAAAGCTTCTGCTAATATTCGCAGGAGTTTTAATCGGGCTCCTAATTCCGGCATTTGCATTTGCCGACGATTCTAGTCCAGCTACTACATTTGGACCAGGTGATTCTGTCAAGGTAGACGAAGAACATTTTCCTGACCCGAGTTTTCGTGCATTCATGATTGAAAAATTCGAACTAAAGGGAGAAAATCCTGTGTTAAAGTACGATGATGCGTTAAAACTGGAAGAGAGCAGTTTTCAATTTAAATTTGATACGCCTAACTACAAAGGATTTGAGTACTTAGCAGCAATAATTAATGGATCAAAAAAATTAAACAAATTGGGGATAACTTCACCACACGGAGAACAGCCTTTTCCATTTGATTTAATAAGTAAAGATAAGTACAAGACTTGTAACGTGGAAATTAGTGGAGCAGGTGAAGGATATAAGTTACCTGATTTTTCGAAGCTATCATGGGCAAATAACATAAACAGCTTGTATATTATGTTTGCTGTTGAGGATGAAGATATGAAGCTAGATTTGAGTAAGTTTTCTAATTTAAAATATATAAGCGTAGTACGCCAATACAGAGGTCCCCGAATTATTGGACGGCCTGAGAAACCTATCAAATTGAATCTTATATTCCCAGAAGACAAAACAAAACTAGACACTATTAAAATTGAAGCAATAACCTTTGATCTCGATGGAAATTTGGATCTTTCTGGCTTGACTGCTTTGAAATGGCTTGAATATAGTGGTATAGCAGACAGTATAAAACTAAATAATTGTCCTAAATTAATGACAATTAAGCTAGGTGGTACGCATGTTTCGCCTGAAAGCAACGCGGGGGCTCTTGGTAGACAACCAAATTATGAAGAGTGGCTTACTGATGAAGCGAATAAGTATGCTGAGCACTGCAAAATAAAAGAGATAAATGTTTCTGAGTGTAACCCCAAAAAGGTATATCTTCACCTTCAATTTACGGAGTTAGAAAAAGTAATTCCTAAAGATGATAAGCAAGTGATACAAATTCAACTGAACTACTTTGAAGGAGGATCATTTACAACTAATGATTTTGCAAATTTGCGTAGGTTTGATATGCGTAATGAAGGCAGGCAAAATTACTACTATACATCGTTAAAAAGAAATGATGATGGTAAATTATTTATCGACATGAATGATATAGTTGGTAAGGGAAAAGCTAAGTATGTAAATTTTGCGCCGAACGAAAAATTATATAAATGGGATCCAAAATTAGGACATTTAGTATTTAACTTCACCGCAGGCAAAGAATTTCCAGTAGGCGGTTTAATTTACCACTATAACAATACTGATTATAAGTATCATAAATCTTATGGAGATACAGAAAGAAGTAACTTTGAAGTTCAGCTAATATATAAAAATACTAAGCCGACAGTAATGCTTGCTGAAGATGTGAAAGATAAGACTATAACCATCAATCAGGGCGAAACATTTGACCCAACAAAATATGCTCAAGTAAGCGACGTTGAAGATTCTGCTAAACCTAGAAAAATTGGAGCAGACGAAGTAATTTCTAATGTTGATACTTCTAAAATTGGTGATTATAAAGTAACTTATAAGGCGAAAGATTCTGAAGGACTTGATAGTGATCCTGTTACTGTAAAGGTTGTTGTTCAAGAAGATCCAGTTGCAAAAGAATTGAACAAAGCAAAAGCAGATAAAAAGACTGAATTAGAAAATATTAGCTTTAACATTGAGGATGAAAGCAAATATACAGAAGATTCAGTTGCTGCTGCAAAAGCAAAATTTGATGAATTAAAGAGAGAAGCTTTGGCAAAAGTCGATAAGGTTACTTCAAAAGAAGAACTTAACGACATTTCCATCAACATGGATGATGCGAAAGCACTACTAGAAACTAAAGAAGCTGCAGATGCAGAGTTATTAAAGAAAGCGAAAGCAGAGAAAAAGACTGAGTTAGAAAATATTAGCTTTAACATTGAGGATGAAAGCAAATATACAGAAGAGTCAGTTGCTGCTGCAAAAGCAAAATTTGATGAATTAAAGAGAGAAGCTTTGGCAAAAGTCGATAAGGTTACTTCAAAAGAAGAACTTAAAGACATTTCCATTAACATGGATGATGCGAAAGCGCTACTTGAAATTAAAGAAACTGCAAATGAGTTAACACCAAGTTCACATGCTAATAGCAACAATGTGAATAGAGTGGATAATAATTCTACTAAGACAGGAGACGAAGTAGCATTAGTAAAATATATATTAGCTTTATTACTTGGTACTATATTATTGTTTGTTTTTATAGGAGGTAAGAAATATGAAAAAAACTAATTTTGTCAAGTTGTTTGGCACAGTTTTAATGTCAACAGCAATGTTGGTGACACTTGTTCCATTTGAAGCAACTTATGGATGCTCAGGCTTTAGACCTGGAGAATTCAATAACGGTGTTGTTGATTATAATACACCAACAAGTTCAGTTAATGTAGAACTTAAGTGGGATCAAAAATTAGGACAAGGATGGACGGCTGCTCCTACACCACCTACCGTAGGAGATGATGGATATGTATATGTGGCAACAGGTAATACCCTATATAGACTAGACAAAAACACTGGTGAAAAACTTGCTCCAACGGAAGGGTTAAAACTAACAGCAAGTGTTGGATTTTCTACAAACCCAATGGCATACGCAGATGGTAAACTATTCATTCAAGTTGGTAATGGTCAAGTAGAAGGCGTAGATGTAAGCAATCCAAAAGAACTAAAACATATATGGACATCAGAAAAAGTTGGTGGACAGACCATTTCACCTATCGTATATCAGAATGGATATATTTATACAGGAACTTGGAATGGCGAAGGAAGACCAGGTACATATATATGCGTAAATGCAAAAAATGGTAAAATGCAGTGGAAACATGCAAATGCAACACACGGATATTATTGGGCAGGAGCTTATGTTGATGAAGACTATGCATACTTTGGTTCAGATAGCGGAGATTTAGTAAAAGTAAATGCTATTACTGGAAAGGTTGCTGACACCGCAAATGTAGGGGAGGAGCAGATTCGCTCTACTATTGTTAAGTATGGAGATTCCTTATACTTCACAACTAAATCGGGCAACCTATTTAAAGTTGATGCTAATAATTTTAGTAATATTAACAAGACTGGAATTGGTACAATGGCAACTGGTACCCCTTCAATAGTTGATGATGTTGTATATATTGGCGCTGCTAACGGAAGTCAATTCTCAGCTGACGCAGGTCATAAATTCTTAACTTTTGATGCTGATTCACTAAACAAAATCGATTCTGTAATTTCACCGGGATACCCACAGGCTGCACCACTAGTTAAAGATGGTCATGATGAGAACTTTGCTTACTTTACATATAACGCTCCTCCAGGAGGAATGAAAGTTCTAGCAACAGATGATTATGGTGAAATAGATAAATCATCATATGAAGACTTATTCGTTCCAGAAAAAGGTGGTCAGCAGTACTGCATTTGCCCAATTATGGTAGGTGAAGATGGCACAATTTACTATAAGAATGACAGTGGCCATGTATTTGCTCTAGCAAACAAAGACAGCCAGAAAGAATCAGGCTTAAATAACATTACTTTAACAGGTGCTAAAATGACTCCTGGTTTTGATAAGAATGTTACAAACTATGACATCGCATTAGATAAAGGCAGAGAATCATTTGATTTATCTCTAGATCTTGCTAAGGGTGCAAAAGCAACTATTGATGGAAAAGCATATAATGGAAAGACTACAATTGATTTGGGTGATGATACATCTAAATCAGTGAGTGTACAAGTTATAGCTAATGGAAGCTCAAAAACATATGTACTAAATGCATATAAGCAAGTTGGTGAAACATTAAGCTCACTAGAAGTTTTAACAAATAAAAATGTTAAACTATCTCTAACACCTGCATTTGAATCAAGAACAAATGTATATGAAGCTGCTTGGACAAATCCAATAGTTAAATACAGAATACAGAACTTTATTGATAATGAAGACTATGTACCATATGTTACTTTAAAGATTAAGAAAACAAATCCAAACGACAGTATAAGTGCAACAATAGAAGATGTTGTGAATTCTAATGGTGAAAAAGAAAAATCTCAAGCTGTTATAGGCACACCTGTTGAAGAAAATGGAGAGTATAGTATATCAGTTCAATTCAAGGGAAATACTAGTATTCCTTTTGCAACAAGAGGTGAAGAGTATAGTCAGATTAAAGAAGAAAAAATTAACAATGCTATAGATGTCATTGTTGATATCAAAGTTGGTACTAATATATATAAGGTAAAATTACCAAGAAAAATCACTGCTAATTCAACATTTAAATAGAAAGGAAGATAAGGGCAGGGAAACCTGCCCAAGTTGTAGTTATGAAAAGAACAATGAGAAAATTACTAACAATTAGTATGACAATTTTTTTAATGGCTACTAGTCTTTCTCCAATATTTGCAGCTGAGTATACTGATGAAGAATGGAGTAAAATGGCGGCTTCATATAACTATATCTGGAGTCCAGAAAAAAACAGATATTTAGACCATAGTGAAGACGATCATATACCTGAAAGCATAGTACCAGATAAAGCGCTTAGAGAATATATTGAATCTAGATATAATAATCAAGGGATAGAAACACCGCCAACTTACTACTATAGAATCGCTTATGCTGCAGATCCTTATTTTGAGCCTGATAGTGAATTATATAAAATAGAGACCTTAAAAGGATTTAAGGAAATGCTAGCAGGTTGGTGGATTCCAGGAGTTAATAAACTTACCGCTGAAAGAGATAAGGATGATGGATATCGTTTTTATCTTGACTGTAAATATCTTAAAGATACAGAAATAGACTTATCAGACACATTCGTATATACGATAGGATTGTCTAATTCTGATAAGATTGAGAAAATTAATATTAAAGGATGTAATAGACTAAAAAATTTTAGTGCTAAAAGTACTGATAATAATTCAAAGTTAAAATATATTCCGGATTTTGATGAAAGTACAACTACAAGGCTGCAGTTGGTTTCAATTGATTCAGATATAGAAAAACCCAATTTAGTTTCAAAGCAAAGTGATTTAAGCATACTTTGTTTAGCTGGAAGTATAGTTAATGGAATAGATTTAAGTAATAATCCTAAGCTTGAGAGGCTATTTTTATTTAGTAAAGATGCTGAAACTATAGATTTAAGTAAGGCAGCTGCAATTCCAGAAATATATATTCATCCACTTGGAATGGATGAACATGGATATAGAGAGGCTGCTGAAGGCGTTAAGCGTGTAAAAGAAATTAAGATGCCTAAATATGACATTAACGGCACAAAATTAACCTATTGCTACTTAAATAAAAATAGTTTGCCTAAAATAGATCTAAGTGAAGTGGTATTTGAAAATTTTCAATCACACGGCGTCTTAAATGGACATCCACCAGAATTAAAAGATCAAGTTTTAGAAGACGAGCAGGAATACTATAAGAAAGATGGTAAATTTGTAGTAGATTTAAAACCTGTACTTGGCGAAAGAAAGTATCTTGAAAAAGCAAATATTTTAGAAGGTCATGATAGTAAATACGGAGCTAAATATGATAAAGAGACAGGACTTCTAACATATGATACAATGCCAAATCCTAAAGACGGTGAAGATGAGCGCATTGGATACTCGCTAATGTGCCCAGATAAAAACCATAGAGAATGGGAACTAACAGCAAGATTCTATAACTTAAAAGAAGGTAAGGCACCACAAGTTGAAACGTTAAAGGATGAAAAAACAGGCGTAGAGCTAAAAGGTGAAGGCTTAAATGCTGATATGACTCTTAATGTAACACCTAAAAAGGATATTGATAAGGCTACATTAGAGAAAGCTCAAAGCAAAATAGTAAAAGGCATTCCAAAATCTTATGGAGCATTTGACTATCTAGATATTAAATTGATGCAAAATGGTAAAGAAATCAAGCTAGATAGACCTTCAGAACTCACTATTCCAGTATTTAACGGATTAAATGGTAAAGTGATTGCTGTTAAATCATATGATAAAGATGCTGATAGCAGTAAATTCATCAAAGGAGATACTAAACTAGGTAATGCTAATAACAACTTTGGTCATACTGTAAAAGATGGCAAAGTAACAATGGAAGTATCAGATTTAGGCATATTTGGATTAATTGGTTCAACTAATGATGTAAATGATGCTAAAGAAGATGATGCTAAAACCAAACTTCAGAATGCAAAAGAAAGCAAAATTAAAAAAATCAATGCAGTAGTTTTAACTAATGAAGATAAAGAAGGCATGACTGAAGAATCAGTTAAGAAAGCTGAAGCAAAACTTAAAGAGTTAAAGGATGCTGCAATTAATGGCGTTAAACTTGCAAAAGATTTAGATGCAGTTGAAAATGTTAATTTACCAGATGTAAAGATAGCAAAAAAATTGCTAGAAAGCAAGGCAGATGCTAATGCTAGGTTACTAAGAGATGCTAAGGCTGAAAAAATCAAGGAAATTGATAAGGTAGTACCATCATCAAATTACTCATTAAATAAAGCTAAATACGATGAAAAAGTTGCAGCGGTAAAAGATGAGATTAACAATCTAACTTCAATCGATGATGTTAAAAACTATGACATTAAGGCTAAGTTTAATGATGTTAAAACTAATGATGAAATGGATCTAGATGCTGCTCGTGACAACGCTTTAAGAACATTAGGTAATATAGATAAGAATCTATATAGATCTGATGAACAAAGTAAATTACAGGCTTTAGTTGATGATGCTATTGCAAAAATAAATAAAGCTAAAGGTAAAACTGAAGTTGAAAGCGCTTTAGGCGAGGCGTTGAAAGGCATTGAAGCTTTAACAACAAAAGCACAGCATGAGCTTAATGAAGCTAAGAATGTAAAGAAAGCCAGCATTGATAATATTTCGTTAGGAAATACAGATGGATATTCTGCAAAATCAATTGAGAAAGCAAAAGCAAAGCTTGATGAACTAAAAGCTAAGGCTATTAAGGAAGTTGAAGATGCAGAAGATGTAACAGCAGTAGAAGCTGTTAAAATGCCAAACCTTGAAGAAGCTAAATCTTTACTAAAGACTTTAGAGCATGAATTAGCAGAATCAAAAGCAAGTAAAGTCGATGAAATATATGGACTTTCACTAGGTAGTACTTCATCATATACAGATGAATCTGTAAAAGCAGCTAAAGATAAGCTTGATGAGCTAAAGAAAGATGCTTTGAAAAAGGTTAATGAAGCAACAAGCATTGAAGCTGTAGAAGCTATTGATACAGCAAAATTATTAAAAGAAGCAAAAAGCATACTAATTTCAGATGCCGACAAAGAAAATGCAAATAGGAGAAATGATAACAAGGTAGAAAACAAAGCTAAAGCTGTTAGAACATCAGATATTAGCAATATTGAGTTTTGGATACTTATGTTAGTATTAGTAGCAATCGGACTTAAAGTTATAAGAAAAGAAAAAGAACAATAAACAAGAAACAATTAGGACAGTTGTGGTACAAATGTGCTGCAACTGTCCATTGTGAAGTAGGAGATGAAATTTTGAAGAATTTAGGTATTGGAAAGAAAAAATTATTAATCGGACTTATTACTCTATTATTAGGAGCATCAGTAGCAGTACCTATCTCTTTCATAGTACATGAAAAACATAATATAGATAATACAGGTATTCATGAAAAGAACAAACTTACTTCGCAAGTTTTAATGACAGGTACTGATTATCAGTTAAACTATGAAAGAGAAGAAAAGCTAAAAAAAGAAATGGATGAAAGGGTTGAGCAGATTGAAAAGGAAGAAGCACAGCAACCTCCACAAAAACAACCTGAGACATCTGTTGAAATAATTGAGAAAATAACTAAAACTGGAAACAATTCTACTCCTAATACAGGCAATGGAAATAAGAGTAACAATGGAACTGGCAATGGAGTAAATAATGGTGATAGTAGCAGTGTAGGCAGCGGAAATAAACCACATATAGACGATAAGGACCAAGGGCAAGATGACGAATGGGGCTTTGAAACTGATGAAAGAGAAGCAGAAAAAAATAGAGTAATACCACGCTTGTCAATAGAGGACTTGAAGAATGGTGAAACATATAAAGGTGCTACCCATACATTCTATTTAAGAGCTAAAGACTACAAGGGTAGGAATATTTGGGACGGTGGTAGGCTTGATGTACTGGTAAATGGTGAAAAGGTATATGGATATGTAACTCCATATTCTGGAAAGCTTGATATACATTATACATTTGACCTAAGAGAGGGTAATAATGATATTACCATAATAATGGTTGATAGAGAAGGTCATAGAAGGCAAGAATCATATAGAGTGCAAGGTAAGCCTAGAGAAGAAGGAACCCCTTATGGTGTAGTGAAGTTTTATTTGGACATGTCTAACCTTGGTATAGGAACGCCTAATAACCCTGTAGTTAGCAAGAATATATCTTTATATGAGGGTGAGACAATGGGGCATTTGATAAATAGAGCATTAGCAGAAGAAGGATATACTGTTCATTTTGGAACAGCTAATAACTACATTCCGGCAATTTCAAAACCTGGAATTTTAGAAGGATGGCATATATCAGAAGCTCAAAAAGCATTCCTTGAGGAAAATGATAGCTTTTGGGGAGCACCTATGTTAGAACAAAACGGGGAATATCAGTATGATCGAAGCTTAGGCATGCTTAAAGAAAAAGATTTCTTTAGGGGTTCAGGATGGTGCGTAAGTGTTCATAGTGGTGAGCCTGATTATTCAACAACAGGTAATATACCTTGGGGTGTTCAGGCATATATTACTAGCGATAATCCGTTTGGTGAAATATGGGTATACTGGACTAATTGCTTAGGTAAAGACTTTAGAGGCAAGTGGTATAATCAATAAATTTACAAGGAGAAAAAGAATGGAAAACAAAGCAGAAAAAATAAAAATGGCACGGGAAGAAGTTAAGAAAGCCATAGTAGGAAAAGAAGAAGTTATAGACAAAGTAATGATGGCAATTTTGTCAGGCGGACACGTTCTCCTAGATGATATTCCAGGAGTGGGAAAGACAACCTTGGCACTTGCCTTTAGTAAGGCGCTTGGACTTTCATTTAACAGAATCCAGTTTACACCTGATGTTGTGCCATCAGATGTAACAGGCTTTTATATGTACAAAAAGGATACAGGAAAATTTGAATACAACAAGGGAGCAGCAATGTGCAACTTCTTCCTAGCAGATGAAATCAATAGAACATCAAGTAAGACACAATCTGCATTACTTGAAGTAATGCAGGAAGGAAGCATTACAGTAGACGGAAATAAGCACGAAGTGCCAAAGCCGTTTGTTGTAATGGCAACACAAAACCCTGTTGGAGCAGCAGGTACACAGATGCTTCCGGAAGCACAGGTTGATAGATTTATGATTCAGCTATCAATGGGATATCCTACAGTAGATGAACAGGTTATAATCCTTGACGATAGAGAAAGCGAAGATCCACTAGATAACATCAAAGCAGTAGTATCAAATGAAGAATTAAATCAGCTAAAGGACGAAGTCGATAAAATATTCATTGACAAAAAGATAAAAAAATACATAGCTGAAATCATAGAAAACTCAAGACACCATGACCTTGTAAAACTAGGACTTAGCCCTAGAAGTGCAATAGCACTTATGAAGATGGCGAAAGCAAATGCCTTCATAAACGAAAGAGATTACGTAGTTCCAGGTGATATAAAAGCAGTTTTCTTTGATGTAGCAAGACATAGAATCATCTTAAGTTCAAAATCACTGATGTCAGACTTAAGCAAAGAAGACATCTTAAAGGAAATACTAGAAGGAACAGAAGAACCAACAGTTTATGAAAAGAGGAAGAAATAGATGACATCTAAAAAGAAATTAATAGCGCTTATAGTTTTAGGTCTTTTGGCAGCTGTTAACTTTCTTATAATGCCATACTATTACGCAGGAATAGTTCTACTTTCGATAATAGCTTTGATAGGTTTCAGCTTTGTGCCGGCACATGGATGCGGCAAGAAGCTAAAGATAAAAGTTAGTGGTGGCGGCAATGGTACAAAAGCCAAACCCTACGAGTTTGTTGTAAGAATAAAAAATGAAAGCATTGTTCCTGTGTTATCTCTCAATTTAAGCGTAATTACTGAAAATATGGTGACAGGAGAGTTTCAAAAGGAAGATATTACAACGACTTTGGGGCCTAAGGGCAAGAAGAAAATTTGGGTTAAGGGAAGTACTCAATATGCTGGCTCTATTAGAGCTTATGTAGATAATGTAAGCGTTTCTGATCCTATGGGAATCCATCAGAAAGCCTTGGACTTTGAGGCTGATGGCAACTATGATGTGTTCCCACAGCCTGTAGGAGTGGAACTTTCTAGCGATGTTTTCTCTTGCTACAATATGGAAAGTTACAGGTATTCTCAGAAGAAAAAGGGAAATGACCCAGGAGAGGTTCATGGTATTAGGGAATATCAGAGGGGAGACAGCCCTAAGACTATTCACTGGAAGCTGTCAAGTAAGCTTGGCTCAGTAGTAGTAAGGGAGCTAGGGTTCCCTGTGGAAAACGACATTATGATAATGCTAGACTGCAATCACTTAGATTCTTACGAGGAGGCAGATAAGAAGCTGAACTTGTTTATGAGTTTGTCACAGGAACTTCTTGCTAAAGGTTTATTTCACTCTGCAGGGTGGTTTAATCATAAGGAGAACAGGTTTGAGAAATGTGACATTAGAGACGACGATGAGCTTTTAAGTGCATTATCTAGGATTATTAAAAATAGAATGGTAACCAGCGAAGAATCAACGATTGCAAGATTCTTTGTTGAGGATGATATTGAGAAAGAGCACTCTCAGTATCTTTATGTAAGTTATGACAATAGAGACGTTGAAAGGTTGATGACGTATGGACGGGTTAGAATATACGGACAAAACGAAGGGTAATAAGTATCTCAATGCCATAGCTCAGCTGATAATCAGTATAATACTTACATGGGGATTTGTTGGTGCTATAGCAGATATAGGCGGATACATTAGAACAGGAAAGATAATCGAGGGCGGTTATCAAAAGAGCATTACATTTTTCTGGAATAATTTTGCGGACATCATGGGAAATAAGGACTACGTCCTGCTAACTAAGAAGTTAGGTGAGGGAAGCAGCAGTTCAACATTTTTGACTGTAACTTTCATCCTTATGGTCGTAATCGTATTTTTGATTATGATTCTTGGAAGCTTGAAATTCCTATTGGTGTTTGCGATTCCATATTTTACGGTTCCCTTTATTTTAGGATTGGGGCCAAATGCGTTTCACCTTACTTTATTTGTTTGCGGTCTTGCTCTAGCCGTTGTAAATAAAAGGTTTAAGGGGAATGTTTCTCTTTGGAATATTGGGGCGGTGCTATTAGTATTTTTAATAGTGATAAATGTGTCTAACATAGGGTTTGTTAGACAAAAGCTTGAAAGCCCGCAAATTTCAACTAAAATAAACAAGAGCATACACACAAAGCTGGATGATTTAAGGTATGGAAAGAGTCCTTTAGGCGAGGGGGATTTAACCAGCTTTGTAAGACAAGTTCCTAAAGAAACGGCTATGCAGGTGACTATGGATAAACCGCAGTCAATGTATATACGCGGGTTTGTTGGCGATACTAGAAAAAATGATGGTTGGGGAATTTTCGAGTGCTCCAAGTATTATGGCAGCATACAAACTCTGCAAGAAATTAAAAACACAGGCCTTGAGCCACACTCACAGCTTGCTAAAGTTGATAGACTTGTAAGTGGCGCAGACGGTGGAAGCGATAAAGCCAAAGCTAATCACGTGAAAATGGTCACAAAAGATGCATCAAGCAAATACATCTACATGCCATATGAGTTCAGCGGCGGAGTGATAAAAGATTCAAAAGACTGGGGCGGAAGTTTCGTAACAGGAACAAAATTCCCTAGCACAAAAGAATACGAGTATCAAGTAACAGAGCCGATCACCGAGAAGTGGACAGAGCTTTACGGAAAGTTTTTCACAAAGCCACTTAATAAAGACATAGAGACATACTTTAAGGCAGAAAGTGAACTAAACGTAGACATATACAAAAAATACACCAAGATGGATTCAATGGATGTAACTATATTAAGACATTACATAGGCGAGCCGGGCAACCAAGAAAAAGGCCATATCGCCTACAGCGATGCCATCCACAAAGTCTTAGACTACATGGATAAAGAAGTAGATTACACCGAAAGGTTCAAGCTTGGAAAAGGAGACAACACAGCAACTTCAGTATTTACAACAAACAGAGGTTATGACGTGCAGTACGCATCGGCAGCAACCTTGATGTTTAGATATTACGGCATACCTGCAAGATACGTTGAAGGTTACATCCTAACACCAGACAACGCAAAACATATGCAAGCAGGAAAAGCCTTTGACTTACCACTATCAAATGTTCACGCTTGGACAGAGATTTACGTAGACGGGCTAGGCTGGGTACCAGTTGAGACAGTTCCTAAATACAAGGAAATGATGAACCAACCAGACTACAGCAAGGGCCTAGAAAACAACACAAACCTAAATCCATTCGAGCAGCCACCAAATGATAACGACAATCAGGACGACAATGACTCAAACGACGATGGTGGACAGGAAATCGAGCAGATGAGAATGAACATCTTGATGAAGATAATCATAGTGGTAGCTATAATATTACTAATAATATTGCTTTACCTATTCCTATCATGGTACCTAGAAAGAAGAGCGTGGGAAAAAGTGTTTAAGGGCAGCGACCGCAAACTAGCAGTTTGTGCACTCTTTCAGTACATGCGAAACAAAGACCTAAATGTTTCCAGCGATGTAAGAGAGCTTGCCGAAAAAACATCCTACAGCTCTTATGTTCCAAATGAGCACGAGCGTACTTACATGTATAAGATGATGAAAATCGAGAAAAAGCAGAAGAAGGCGATGATTAAACAAAATCGTAGGAACAGTGTAACAAGTGCACTTAAGGCCCTTAGAAAAACGAGTTTGTTGGATAAAAACAAACCAGGGAGGAAAAATGGTCAATAAAAAGAAAATGAGGATAAGCATAGTCAGCCTGCTTTTGATTGCAGTATTGCTTTTGACAGGCTGCGGACAAACTATTGAGGAAAAGGTTCCAAAGCTAAGGGACCAGACGGCAAATCATGTTTATGAGACTATTGAAAAGCCAAAGGCGGGTAAACTCCCTGATGATGGAGCCGTTTTCAACTTGAAGAAAAGTGGCGCAAAGGTGGACAAGGATTACTATGATGCCTACCTAAAGTCAGCTGCCAAATATGCGGCGAAGCTAAAGGCAGGCAAGGAGAAAATTGACTACAGAGCATTAGGGGAAGCAGCGATGGCAGTTAAGGAGCTAGGTGGCGATCCAAAGAACGTTGACGGAGTTAATTTGATTGACTACTTAAACGACCAGGAGGCTGTGAAAGCGGCAGGCCTGCCGGCTGAGTGTTATGCTGCAATTGCCCTAAATTATTGTAAAGAGGACTCGGCGAGTTTGCACAATTACGACCAGGATGTAATGGATTCTATTGAGTATGGCAAGAAGTATGAGGGGAAGATGAACGAGGCTGAATACAACGGTCTTGCACTGATGACTCTTTCGTACTACAAGACTATGTCGATGGTAGCCGTTGCTATTGATGGTTCTTTGAATAGACTGAAGGACTTACAGGATAAAGATGGTGGATTTGGAAGCTGCCAGGCTGATGCTACTGTGGCTTGCGGTCTTGCCTGCGTCGGCGTTGACCCTAGCACTTTCAAGAAAGATGATGATTCAAAGGATTTGATGACATCGCTTCTTTCTTATGAAACTGATGGCGGCTTTGCTAATAAAGCTAAGGGAAAGGTTGACGAAAGGGCTACAGTCCTTGCATTTACTGCGTTAAATATGTATTCCTACAGAATTGATGAGAAGAATTATTTGATGCCGGATCTAAAGTAGGGGCAGTGCTGCGGGCTATGCCGGCATTGTGGGTTGGATTGACAGTTGCTGAAGCACCTGATCTTGTTTGTGGTGAACAGAAAAGAACAGCCCATATCACTAATATTAAAATAAGAGATATGGGCTGTAAAAGTTCTATTTAGAGCAACCATAAAAGGGATTTACCCCAACACTTGAAAAAGAAGCATTTCTTTTTCAATTTTATCTACAAATAATCTTGCAAAATCATAGCAGGCATTGCTATTTTGTTGACCATAGTCAGATAGAATCAGTTTATTGTCTATTATACTATTTTTTGATAAGTTCAGATATTTACCATTATGTGATGATAACATATCTTTAAACTCCGATAAATCGACGAATTTACCTTCTTTTCTCGCATATATTGGATATTCAGCCTGCCACGATCCATCTTGACCGTTAAATTCTATTTTTCCGCTGAAATTCAAAGTAGGGAAGGCGATATAGTCTATGTAATCGTCTCTCTGCATGCCTTTTATTTTAAACAGGGTATTTGATACGGAATACTCTGAAATTATTAAACCTGAGCGTGTAAATCCTATTTTTTCGATAGCCATATTTAGATCAAAATACTTTAGAAGGCTAATTAACCGTGTGAGTTGCATAACATCGTCTCTATTATGCAATAGTATTTTGTTGAGAAGAGTCTCCGATTTATACGATAAAGATTCCTGATTTGTATATTCATTATATAAATTTATGCTCTCACCGCCGCTTATTTCGTCAGCCCTGAGGTGGTCGATCTGCATAAATCCTTCCATGCTTTTTTGGCTCAAACTTCCCATGATGTTTTTGAGGGTAGAATAGTTGCGGACTAGCTGGTAGAGGTCCAGATTAAAGATATTTTGGCTCTGGATGCTGTATTTCTGACATCTTGTTGTAAGAAATGGGACATCAAAGCTTCTTCCGTTAAAGGTTATTAAGATATCAGTGTCGCTAATGTCGCGTAAGGCTTCAAACAAAATATTTTCCTCTTCATCAGATGTTTCTGCAAAAAATTGGACCAACTCGCTATCGTCATGACCAGGCATAATATGCACGAAACCTATGAGAATGATTTTGTCGTGCTTCGGGTAAAGGCCCGTAGTTTCTATATCGAAAACGGATATTTTGTTTGCATTAAAAAAACGATTAAACTGCTTTGAATTAAGTGTTTCTAGCGTCTTTTTATCAAGTTTAAAATTTTTTCTTATAACTTTCATATACTAATACTCCAAATTTAAAACCATACCCGAGATGAATGCAATTGACAAACATATTGCTTTTTTATAACAAAATAGACCGCAGGGGTGCAGTCTACTTTGTTCAAAAGGGGTATTGGGATGAGATTATCAGGGGAGATAATCTCAATACGATTATAACGTAATCTGAAATTATATGCAATGATTTTTAGCAATTTTTATTAAATTGATAATAAGCAAAGTAAATTCTAGTAAATGGTTGAAAGTAGAATTTAAACTGAAAAATGTGTTTGTGATAGAATTTAATATGACTAATTTTCATTATGAGACATGGCACGTGGGTGAGTCCTGTCGTAAACTTCCTTTATTTTGTTCTTGCGGAACTGAAGATATATCTGAGTTGCTGAGATATCTTCGTGACCCAGGAGCTCCTGAAGT
>QWCK01007784.1_pt1 | contig 17923 bp, 16 predicted proteins | sample 1972571 | NCBI WGS metagenome assembly QWCK01 (sample SAMN09866710, study PRJNA288562) | Human gut metagenome isolate term2_stool, whole genome shotgun sequencing... | isolation source: gut | host: Homo sapiens | place: USA: California
TATCAATAAAAAAATTGATTGGTTTAAATCGTTCTTTTCACTTTTATTCAGTTTTGCTTGTCATATGGTTTTTCCAGATGACTTATCCATTCTACCATTAATTTCATTGCTTGTCAAGCTTTTTTTGTGATTTTTTTAAAAAATTTTAAAAAATTTTTTAAGCTTGTATGTAGATCCTTCGTCTACTACTAGCTATAGTATGTTTCTTGCTAAAATGCGCCCTTGCGCTCGTTCCCTCCTCGGCAATGCTCGAGTATGCACTTATACGCTCCGCTTGCCTCGTCAGTCCACTTCGCGCAATCATCACATTTTATCTAAGAAATTAGTTTTTTAAATATTTTTATAGTTACTTTACATAAGACTGAAATTTTTTGTCAAGCAATTCCCTATACACTATTTTTCTTTTGTTTATGGTTCATACTTCTCTTCGATAAAGTTTATTTATACTTACTTATATATAACTCGCCCTATATTGATTATGCAAATATCGTTTCACGCGCGAATCGTATTTATATTATTTATAAGTTTGCCCCCTATATATATGCCCCCTATATATAATAGAAGAGAAATAAAAATTCTGCTTATCGTTTTACATGCGTTTGATATAGTAAAATTACTAAGCGTATGACGGGTGTTTGATGTAGTAAAATTACTAAGCGTATGACGGGCGCTATAGAAATGTCCAGCTCTATACATATGACGGGCGATTGATATAGCAAAAAACTTATTGTAGGCTCGGTGCCTGTTTCACAAAAAGCCTTTCTCTTGCAAAATGAGTTTTGAAAATGACCATAAGTATATACCTATGGTCATTTTCACTATCTATTTAGGAGAGCGCATTTTGCGCTAAGCACCTTATGATGCTTTCTGTTTTTAGATTTTAAATATGAAAATATTTTAGAATTTAAATATTTTATATTTAAATTCGCAAGAAAATTTACGTAAGTTAATTTTCTTTTTTACCTTGTAATTTTCTAATTATAGTTGCTTTCTTTTCTACTGCATCCCAGAATATGTCTTCGCCATCTTTTAGGCCAAGTGCTCTAGCGATATTTGCGATTGCAAGCATGGTTCTGCCATTTCTAATTTCAGGCATGACATCGCTTTCAAATTCTTCGCCATTGACAATGATCTTGTTTGTATCAACTGGGATTTCGATCTTGAATTTATCGTCTTCGAGTATAACGGTTCTAGTTATTTCGTCCCAAGAAACCTTCATTTCAAGAGCTTCGGCAAGGTATCTGATTGGAATCATAGTTCTGCCGTCTTTGATATATGGAGCAATGTCCATCTTGATTATGGATTTGACTTCATTTAGGTACTTTTCTAGGTCTTTGCTGCCAACTGTCAAGATAATCTTTAAAATGATTTCTTCAGCTTCGCCATCAGCTTTTTCATCTTTTTTATCTTCTTCTTTTTTATCTTCTTCTTTTTTATTTTCTTCTTTTTTATCTTCTTTTTTGTCTGTGCTTTGATCATTGTCGTCACCAAAATAATAGTATTCGTCCGGATATTGCCATGGGTCGTCTTCGTCGCTCTTATCTTGATCTTGATTGTCTTGATTGTTTGGGTCATCTGATACAGTTGGATCTCCATGTGTTGGATCATTTGGATTTGTTGGATCATTGCCTGGATCATTTGGATTTGTTGGATCGTTGCCTGGATTATATGGGTTTGGTGGAGTATATGGTTGATTTGGATCAATAGTAATTGTTCCTCCATTTGTTGGATCGTTTGGCGGATCGTTTGGTGTTGGTTGATTTATTGAGTTATCTATTGCTAGACTCCTCACTGGCATCAAGCCAATGCACATAATCATCACTAGTGCCACTGCTAATATTTTTCTTAAGTCTTTCATAATTTTCACTCCTTTTCTTTTTTGAAAATATTTAATATGAAAATATTTCTTTTCTTTCTACTTTTATTATAAACTGCTTTTCTCTTTAGCACATCACCCAAAAGGGTGATTTTTAAAAAGTTTGTATTATTTTTAACCCTTTGGCATCATCGACTTAAGTATGTCAAAGATAGTTACTGGGTAGATGTCTTCTATGCTTACCTCGTCCCAGTCAAGCATATCCTCTGCGTCATAGACTTCATCTGGCAAGATCACGCTGCCATCTTTTTGGCTGATGCTAGGCGAAAACTCAAGAATGTCATCCCTATACCTTATTTTGATCTTCGCGTTTGGTGCTATCTCACTAATATTTTGACAGACAAGTGTAGGTCCAGCGCACGCGCAATTGTCCATGTAACCGTTTTCGACTTCTTTTAGCTCGCCTTTCTCAGAAAGTTCTAGCGCCTTAAGTGTGGTTGAAGCGTTTTTGTACTTAGGCACTACTAAGTAGCACTCCTGACCGTTTAAGTACGGCGATTCAGATCCTTCGCCATACCCATACCCTAATGATAGCAATAGTCTTGGATCTTCATAGTTTGAATACATAATTCTCCAAGCAACTAGCTTTGAAAACGTGCTCTTAAGGCTTTCTTCGTCGTAAGCAGAGCCTAAGTAAATGACGAAGGCTTTGTACTTTTCGTCTTTTGGATCTATGCCTAATTTTCTAGCCATCCTTATATATTCACTTGAGATTGGCTCCGTATCAAATTTATTTAACTTAAGCTCTATAGTTATAGGGGCCAAAGGACTAACGTATAAGCCTTGATAAAACATAAAATGAGGTTTGCCGACCTCGTCTATATATACTTGGCGATTTGATGAAGCAAAATCGTCCCATAAATCATTTAGAATTATGCCGGTGTAGTTACTTGGCGTATCTAAAAACCTAGAGTCATCTATGTCTTGGTAATAGATTTGGGTGTCTGTATCTTGCTTTTCCCTTAAACTATTTTCAATACTAGCAAGAAGCTCGTCCTTTTCTACGCCGAAGTGCTTCATTAGGTCAAAGTCTGTGATGTACTTGCCATCAGGTAGAGAAAAGTTAAATACTTTGTACACAGGGGATTCGCCCTCCCAGTAAGTGTATGCTTCAATCATAATGCTTAGAATGCTTTCGTCTTGATACACAGAGAAGTCCGCGTAAACACCTGGGTCCACGTCATTCATCTCGCTTTTGTACTTTTCGTAAAGATCCCTAAGGTACTTTGCAGTCCCGTCAATCTCTTTATTTGCCTCTTTTGCATCGGCGCTATCCAAAAGCACTCTAGGTAAGTGCAAGCCAGGGCCTTCCTTACTTACATAGTCTAGATACTTTTCGTCGACAAAGTCCTTCCAAATCTCTTTATCCTCGACATAAGTAGACATAGAGCCGAAGACGGCGCCCTTAACATGCTTTAGCGCCATTTTAGTCTTGCTTATGGTCTTGCCACTATTGGCATCATCATCTTTTTTGTCCTCAGTTTTTGCATCATCATCTTTTTTGTCCTCAGTTTTTGCCTTTTTCTTAGCACCCGTCTCACTCGCTAGGTCATTTGACTTTTGACAGCTAGATAATAATAATGCAAACAGAAGCATAAAAATAATTATGCTTCTAGAAATCTTTTTCATAATTCTCACTCCTTTTAAAATTATCTTATCATTCTAAGTATATTTTACAGCTATTTGCACTTTAGCACATCACCCAAAAGGGTGATATTTATAAAATAAATTTTAAATATTAAATATTTTAGATTTTAGATCGCAAGAATTATGCGTAAAAAATATGACCCAAGATTTCTCTTGAGCCATATTAGGTACATTATGAAAATATCAAATATGAAAATATTTGATGTTTCAAGAAAATTTAAGTAAGTAAATTTTCTTCAAAAATTATTAGTAAAATTATTTATCTAAGTTTTTTCTTTAGCACATCACCCAAAAGGATGATTCATTTTTTATTTAAACTGTTCATGGTATTCGGTCAATCCAAGGCCAAAGTCATCAGGATGTTCTGCATCAGCATTAAAAAACGCAACAAAGACTCCGCCTGTAAGCTCCACCATGCCTGTTTCAGCTGAATATGCTACTGTCGGTTTTTCTTCACTTTCTGATACTGGGTCTTCTACATCTTCTTCAATGGCCTTTGGCATGGCCCAAGTCTCTGTGAGGCGAAACTCATCAGGACTATCCTTGTCAGCAGTAAACACCATAGAAAGGAAGTAGTCTGGTGAATACCAAAAAATGCTTTTTGTAAGCTCTCCATTTTCATTTTCTTCATCATGGTCTACAAAGTGAGCACCTGGCACGCCAATGTATTCTTCATTCATATATTTCTTTTAATCTTTCTTCACTGAGCTCTTCGATGCCTTCTGGAGTTGTAAATATGCCTTCACCGTGAACCTCTATCATGCCCTTGGCTTTTGCTTCTTCCTTCTTTTCTTCTTTCTTTTCTGTGTCAGCCTTGTTTTTTACCTTTTCGCTTGCCTTATCTGCCTTGTCGTCAAGAGGTTTTTTACCGCATGCCACTAATGAGAAAATCATTGCCAGAACTAATAATATGGATAATCTTTTTCTCATTTTTTTATCCTCCTATTTTTCTTAATCTCTAACCCTTTGGCATCATTGAATTAAGTATTTCAAAGAAATTTATTGAGTAGGCGTCTTCACCTATGAGACTCTTCCAATCAAGGACGTCTTCTGCGTCGTAGATTTCATCTGGCAAGATCATGCTGCCATCATCAAGGCTAATTGTTGGTGAAAAGTCAAAAATATCGTCTCTATACTTAATCACAATCTTGGCATTTGGCGCTATCTCGCTAATATTTTGTAGGACAAAGGTAGGTCCGGCTGTGGCAATATAATCCATGTAATCGTTGTCCTTTTCTTTTAGCTTGCCGCCGTCTGCTATCTCTAGCTCTTTGAGTGCGACTGAGGCGTATTTGTACTTCGGCACTACTAGGTAGCACTCCTGTCCGTTTAGGTATGGATTTTCATCTTGATCATCGTATTTTACAGTAAGAAGCATGCTTGGATCTTCAAAATTATTAAAATCATTTTCCCAAGGATCTAGCTTTTGAAGTGTTTTCTTAAGACTATCTTCATCAAAGGTTGCGCCAAGGTTTATAATTAGGGCTTTGTACTTATCATCCTCTGGATCGATGCCAAGCTTTCTCGCCATCTTGATATATTCAGGTGATATTGGATTTTCACTAAGTTTATTTGACTTAAGCTTCAAATCCGCTATTAGAGGGCTATCAAATTCTACTTTTTTGAAAATATAGTGCGGCTCGCCAACTTCATCTATATAGATATGATGTGCATCTGGGTCGTAGCTGTCCCACAAGTTATTAAGCGCTACGCCTGTGTAGCTCCTTGGTGCGTTTAAGATGGATGAGTCGAAAACGTTCATATAGTAAAGCTTGTGTTCAAGCTCATGCTCGTCCTTCAAAGAGCTTTCAATTAAGCCCAAAATTTCGTCCTTTTCTACGCCAAAGTGCTTCATAAGCTCTTGGTCTGTGATGTACTTACCATCTGGAAGAGAAAAGTTATATACGTAGTAAGAAGTGTTTTTAGACTCCCAGAAATTGTAGCTCTCGACCATAAGGCTTAAAACGCTCTCGTCTTGATAAACGGAGAAAGCCGCATAGATGCCTACTTCTTCATCAGTGATCTCTTTCTTACATCTATTGTATAAGCACTTAATCTCCTTTTCTATCTTGTCAATATCTTTGTTTGCCTTCTTTGCATCGTCACTGTCCAAAAGTATCCTTGGTAAGTGCATGCCAGGGCCTTCGCCGCTTACCAATTCTATGTGCTTTTCGTCCACAAAATCATTCCAGATCTCTCTGTCTTCGACGTAGGATGACGCCGAGCCATAGATCGCGCCTTTAACATATTTTAATGTCTCTTTTGCCTTGCTTATGGTCTTGCCACTGTCGTCATTAGCATCATCAGCATTGCCATTGTCAATGTCATTGTCATCATCTTTTTTGTCATCAGTCTTTGAACTTGTATTTGTTTCTTTTGTTTCACTTGTCTCTTTTGTATCACTCGTCTTTTGGCAGCTACTTAATAATAGCGCTGCCAATAGCATAAAGATAATTATGCTTTTAGAAATCTTTTTCATAATTCTCACTCCTTTTTTGTAAGATATTTCTTTCTTTCTAAAATAATTTTACACCTATTTTCACTTTAGTACATCACCCAAAAGGATGATATTTCAAAAATATTTTGCCATTGCCATCACCATCACCATAATCCAAAAGAAAAGCGCCCCCATAATTATAGGGACGCCTCTCTGGTGATATGAATTATGAAAAAGCATGAGTAATTTATTTTTCTAAATCTTTATTTCTCTTGTAAACGGCCTTTTTATCTCTCTCGTCAAGGGTCTCGTTGAGTTTTTTCTTAGCCTCTTCTACCTCATCAAGTAGACCCTTGTCTATAACTTTCTTAAGCTCTTTATTTTTCTTTAGATCAAGCCTATTGCCCTTAAGCTCAGAAGTATTTTCTCCCTCGATATACGCTCTCCTTAGACCAGTCATCTTTTTAATAAATTTATCTTCACAGCGCAAATTTTTAATCTCGTGCTTGGTCTCATTCTCGTAATGGTGCCTTTCGTCTGCATTTCTATATTGGGCGTAGATGGTGAAGTAAAAGACGAAGCCTGAAATTAATAGTATCCAGTAGAAATTTCTATAGTCTTGGAATTTTGTGTCGTTAAATATTTCCATAGCGGCGATGATCCTTAGGAAAAAGGCCGCGATACCGCCAAAGATCTCGACTAGTACTGAGTACATAAATAGTTTTTTAAAGTTTATAGGCACGCTGCCCATGGTCTCTTTTGTTCTGGCATTTACTGCAACGTAGTGAAGTAGGTTCTTGCCTTTCGTCTTTTGCATGTAGCTATATAGCCACACTGGTAGGTAAGCGGCTTTCCACGAGTCGCCCTTGACCTTATAATCTTCGCCGTCCCATCTAACGCCTCTGTCGTAGTCCTCTATGGTCTCTTTGGCTACAAGCCTTGCAACGTCAGAGCTTTGCGCCTCAATTGTCTCTCTTAATGCATCGATATTGCTGTCTCTCTTCTCTGATGTGTAGCCCCTCATGTAGTTTGCGTTAAATTTCACGCAATTTTCTGTGTCGAATGGCATAATCGCATTTATTACATTTGTGGTCTTGTCTTTCGCGTTATAATCAAGTTTGTCGCTGCTCGCTTCTATCGATAAATCGTCTATAGATATATCGAAATCTCTCGTAACTTCGTAGCTGTCTGCATCGTACTCGGTATGTGTCTCTTTACCCTCTTTTACCTCGTAGCTCGCTGTCTTAATCTCGCCTTCGCCCCAAAGATTCATGTGGGCGTTGACATCGACTAGCATGTATGGCAAATAGACTCCGGAGATGTTTTCTGTAGTGAACTCTCTTCTAAATCTTGGATGAGCGAAAAATTTTCTTTTATTAACAAATTTCGCTATCTCTTCTTGAGCGTCTGCCTTAGTGACTTTAAATGGCAAAATTACGTCAGGTACTGCGCCATTGTCAATAACATTGTTAATGGATAGAGTGTTACGGCACCAGTGGCATCTCGCCTGCGTAGTCGTGTTCGTGTCAACAACTACTTCTGCGCCGCAGCTTTCGCACTTAAGCGTGATGATGTTGTCGGCGCCTTCGGTGATGTCGGCGGCCCCTGTGCCCATGGTAGTGCCCTCTAGTGTGCTTATGTCCTCATCTTCGGGTGCTAGCTCTAGCTCAAACTCATGTCTACAGAAATTACATCTAAGTTTACCAGTCTTGGTATTGGTCGAAATGTCTGTCGAGCCGCACTTAGGACACTTGATCTGACCGTCTTTGAGGTCGGTCGTCATGTCTCTAATTTTAATATCTTCATCGTTAGTCATAAGATCACCTCTATATGCCTAGTAAATCTTTTTTCGCCTTGTCAAATTCCTCTTGTGTAATAACTTCTGCGTCAAGAAGTTTTTTCATCTTGATAAGTTTTTCAGTTGGATCCTCTTGTGGCGCTGCGTTTTGTGCTGGAGCTGCCCCGCCATTGGCCCCGCCACCTGCCTGTGCTGCACCAAAGTTTGGTTGATATGTGCTTTGAGTCGGCTCTTGTTGAGTCGCTCCCATCATGTTTCCAGCTGCGTTCATACCCATGCCCATGAAGGCCATGTTAGCGCCGCCGCCATTTTCCCCAGCTGCTTGCATGCCTCTTGCTGCTGCTTGTTGGAAGAAGGAGTTGCCACGCGCACCTGATAAGGCATCCGCTTTCTTAACATCTGACATAAGTACTTTAGTGTCTTCGTCATGCTCTATAGCAAGTATCGCAGTCTTTGCTATCACTAGACCTCTTGTGGATCTCCATTCGTAGCCATCTTCAACTGCGTCAGATAGTGACTTAGCGAAACCGATTTGGTCGCCTTGGATCTTGCTCATACGATTGCCCTTACTTGGATCATTCGTATAGTTTGAGAAAGCTGCTGATAGTGATGAAACTACTTCGTTGAATAGCTCTTCTGCCGCTTCGTTGTCCATGTCTTGGAAGTCAAAAGCAGGTGCATCTGGAACTAAATATTTTTGCGGAACAAAGTTCTTGACGAATAGCAGTGGATCGATTATCTTCAAAGTGTAAGTACCTCTAGTTACGGCGCCGACTTGTGTGCCGAAGAAGGCATCGTCCCAGTATATTTCGCTTTGAGTGCCAAATCTGTTCTTAGGAATCTCCTTAAGATTGACATAGAAGGCCAATTGTTCCGAGCCCGCTTGTCCACCGAATTTAATCTTGTCCCACGTAGACTTGATTAGTGAAGCGCTTAAGCCATCGCCCGCGAATATGCTTTGTGAGTTAGGATCGTCCGAGGAGTAGATAAAACCGCCCGGCTCGTTAATGATGCCAGTGATCATGCCGTCTTGCATAGTGATAAGCGCAGTTCCTTCAGGAACTATAATCTTGCTGCCGTTTGAAATGATATTCTTATTGCCCTTAGTGTTTTGGCCGCGGCCCGCGTTTTGTCCTTGAGCTACCGCCGGAAATATACCTAAAGTGCCCGAAGACAGATTGCCCGGTGCGTAAAAGTCCAGCCATTGGTCCGCAAAAGTGCCGCCTAAGGCGCCTGTAAATGCTTTAATGAATCCCATAATACTAACCTCCTATGATTATATTTTTAAATTCTTCTAATAATATATTTTTATACGTATCAGTGACTACGTCGTAGTATAAGACTAGGCTGCCGCTTTCGTCGATAAAGTAGTGGCCGACAAGCTCAGCTAGGTTGCTGTCGTTTGGATTGTCCTTTCTAAGAGTGACCGCGTAGCCTTGGACCTTGGCCCCCTCGAAGTCAATCTCCTCCGTAATGGCCTCGCCTACATAAGTACCCTCAGGCAAAGGGCCCTTTTGTTTAAGTGCATCCATGATCTTCACTCCGGCATTTTTCAATGTGATCGTGTCCTGATTTTCTGTCATGTCGCCTATATAGACAGCCCTTTTCCTCTCGTCCCACTTAACATTCATATCAAATAATTCAGCCACAGCCCTTAATGGGACCATGGTCCTGCCATTTTGAATCTCTGCCGGCACATCGATAGCGATAGGACCCGACTTTTCCATGTCCGAGTACCAAATAGTGTCGTCGCCTATGACTAGGGTCATACTTATATCGCCCTTCTTGATGTTAACTCGCTTTTCACCTGCCTCGTATGCAACGCTCGCGCCAAGATTTTCCGCGATAACCCTTAGTGGTACGAGCACCCTCGAGTTTTTGATGATGGGCGCTTGATCACTTGCAATTGCCCCGCCATCGATGTAGATCTTGATCGGCGCCTCCATCGCCATCGCCATGCTCATGGCTGTGCTTAAGATGATGACTAGGGCTAGGCTTAGGCAGAGCGCCTTTTTAATTATTTTCATAATTGCCTCCTTAATATGCTCTTAGATTTAAAATATAGTAATATTTTAATCGCAAGAAAATTTAAGTAAGTAAATTTTCTTATTCACCTTCGCCGCTTTCTTCGCTTTCTTCATCTCCTTCGTAAAGGTCAAAGTCTATAAGAGCTAAGTCATCAGGCTTGTCCTTTGGAGCAGAAAATACTACGAAGAAAAGTCTTTCTTCAGAATACCAAAAAACATATTTTTCAATAGTGCCCTCTTCCTCATTAACAACATCCAGACTAGCGTCGTGAACACCTGGCGCGCCGATGTATCTCTTTACGTCTATATAAGACATGTTCTTAGACGCTTCTTCATTGTCTTTAAAGTGTTTAGCTACCTCATCCAATCTTCCTTCGCTAAGAATTTTAAGATCTTTAAAAACCTCTTCTTCGTTCTCGTCATTGATTTCGATCGGAGCATCAGCCTTCGAAGCCTCCTCCTTCTTTGTGTCAGAAGCTTTGTCCTTATTACATCCCACTAGTGAAAGTGCTAGTAAAAGTACTAATAATAATGCTAATTTCTTTTTCATTTTCCTTCCTCCTTTGTATTTGCTTTTAGTTTTTCTTCTTGATATAAGTATATATTAATTTTTACTTTAGCACATCACCCAAAAGGGTGATTTTTTACAAATTTTTTGCAATTTTTTGGGAAAATGGTTTTGCCACGGCAAAGAAAATCACTTTGCATAGTAATTTCACTTCGGCAAGCAAAATCACTTTTAATAGCAAAATCATTTCACAAAACAAAATCACTTCGGCAAGTAAAATCATTTCATAAAACAAAATCACTTCACATAGCAAGTCCATTAACAAAAAAAAGGCCCTGCCAAGAGGCAGAGCCAATTCAAGGAGAAAGTCAGTGCAAGATCCGCGCGGGGTGAACCAGACGGAGCTTGCTAGGACTTATTTTATCTATCGTATATTCTTTTAATAATCACTTGTCTCATGCTAGCATCCCAGATGATGTCCTTGCCATCCTTAAGACCTAGTGCTCTTGCGATGTTCGCGATCGGCATCATAGTTCTTCCGTGAACTATTTCAGGCTTAACATCACTAGTGAATACATCGCCATTGACAATGATTTTGTTTGTGTCAACAGGTATTTCAACTGTGTAGAACATATCTTGAATGATGACAGTTCTTGTCTTTGCGTCCCACGATACACTCATGCCAAGAGCTTCAGCTACGTATCTAATTGGAAGCATAGTTCTGCCATTCTTGATATATGGAGCTACGTCCATGCCCTTGAAGCTGTCAACGCCATTAATCTTATTGTCCAAATTGTTTGAGCCGATAGTAAGAATTACTTCTGTCTCAACTTTTTTAGCTGGCTTGTCAATAGGCTTTTCCTCAGTTTTCTTCTCTTCGACTGGCTTACTTGGTCTGTATGGTCTGTGTGGTCTGTATGGCTCATACCAGTCATCATATCCTGGATAGTATGGTTCAGGTGTAGGTGTAGGTGTAGGTGTAGGTGGTGTTGGTGGAGTTGTGCCTGTTGCTTTAAATTTGACAACGACTGAAACTTCTTTGTCTGGCATTGTAAATGTATTGCCTGTTATTGCTGTGCCGTCTACCATTATACTGTCAAGTTCATAGCCTGGATTAGCTGTAGCTGTTACAGTAATTATGTCATCTTTTTTCGCTTTAGTTTTACTAAGTTCAACTTTTCCATTTGCTGGTGTGTTTATCTTTATATCGTGACATAATTTTTCAATTTTACCTGCGCCGGTTTTCCACGCTTCAAGGTCGGTGATTTCTTTAGTTGCCGTAGCATCTTCAAAGTATTTACCGCAGGTGCAAGTGTAGTATGCCTTTGTTCCATCTGTATCGCAGTCGGGTTTAACTTCTGGAACAAGTGTAAGGCTGTGGGTATGGCCGAGCTTTGGCTCTGCTACATAACCGCAGATAGTACAATGCTTATCTGTTTCCTCTGTTGCGGCAGTTACATTCCATGTATGCTCCGCAGAATCCTTCTTGTCGCCGCAGGTGCATTCTTTCCAGTGATTGTTTGTATCGTACTTCCAATCGGTGCCGTAGCTGTGTTCTGCAAGGTCGCCGTATTCTGTACCGCAAACAGAGCATACTGCCTTTGCCGTACAGGTAGCATTTCCGCCGCTGTGATCTTCTTTTGTGGTAGTGCTATCACAACGTGAACACTTCTTCCAGTGCTGTGTATCGTCATGCTGCATTACGGAATAATCGTGACCTAATTTTTCAATTTTACCTGCGCCGGTTTTCCAAGCCGCAAGGTCAGTGATTTCGTTGCCGTTTGTCGCTGCGTCAAACACTTTATCGCAGCCGTTGCATTTGTAGTAATCTTTCCAACCGTCTGCTTCGCAGGTTGCCGGCTGTCCGTCATTTTTGGTGCGAGCACTATGGTCTGTGTGAGTAGAGTCCTCTACAGTAAATTCCGGTGAGTAAGCCGTACCAAATGAAAAGTTGGTGCCAACAACGCCCATTTCAGTTCTCCATATTTCGCCATTTACTTTAACTCATATTAGTCGCTGTTGCTTCTATCTCCGTTACTTTTATTCTATCTTCTGGGTTAACAATTGTATTTGCAACACTTATTGTAATTTCTTTGTAATTTGAATTACTATCGGTTACTCTAACGACTAAATCTTCATTTTCTCCCATAGCAGTAGGTGTTCCGCTAATTATTCCATCTGTTGATACATTTATCCAAGCAGGACCGGATGTTCTTGAAAAAGTATAAGGTTTTTTTCCACCTGCTGCATTATTTGCTACTGAAAATGAAGAAATCGCTACATTTTTATACACTGTTGTGATATCAAATGTAGATGAATCAAAAAAAGTTAGGCCAATGGCAGGTTCCTCTACAGTAAATTCCGGTGAGTAAGCCGTACCAAATGAAAAGTTGGTGCCAACAACGCCCATTTCAGTTCTCCATATTTCGCCATTTACTTTAACTACAGGTTGCATATTAGTCGCTGTTGCTTCTATCTCCATTACTTTTGTGCGAGCATCTTCTCCTTCTGCCATAACAGGCGCTATGATGAAGTTCATAAATATCATCATCACTGCCAAAAGTATCGCGATGTGTCTTTCATTTTTCTTTTTCATAATTCTCACTCCTTTAATAAAATTTTCAAATTTTTCTTGAATATATTGTATACTATAAAAATATTTTCCACATCACCCAAAAGGATGATTTTTTTGAAATATTTTCCCTTAAGTATATTGTACTTAATAAAAAACATTTGCACATCACCCAAAAGGGTGATATTTAAGAAATTTTTTTACAAATTTTCAAATTTTTGCAGAAAATTTAATATGAAAGTATTAAATTTTACAAGAAAATTTTTGCAAATAAATTTTCTTCAAATTTTTTTCTATCTTCATAGTTTTTTTCTAGTATAATAAAGCACTATATGATATAATTACTATATAAGGTATGTGAAGGGGGTTTACTATGTATCGCAAGGAGATTTTAAGTTACATAACGAGTACGTTTTTCGTTTTGCTCGCGATGGCCTTGCATCTACTGGAGCACTTCGGCGTGATTCAATTTTCTGTAAACGCGCTGGTCTTTTTCTTATACGCGGCGATGATTCTTCTTTGGGAGCGTATCATGGTCAGCCGTATTCTTAGGAAGCAGTCGAAAAAGTACTTCAGGATGGTCGCCTTTCTTATGATTGGCTACCTTGGCGCGAGGACTTTGAAGTATGAGATCCTTTATGACAATCTTGTAGCGATCAAGTACATCCGCTACGTTTATTACTTTTTCTCGATAAACATGATTCATCTTGTATTTTTCATCTCGCTCATGATTGCTAAATCGGAGCGCGAGCCTATCAGCAATTGGTGGCACCTTCTGTGGATACCGACTGAGGCTTTGGTCTTGCTTGTCTTGACGAACGACTTTCATGGTCTTGCCTTCAGAAATGATGTGCCGCTGGGCGTTAAAGCGTATGGGCCTCTCTTCTTCATAATTCTAGTATATACTGCGGCTCTAACTCTTGGCTCTTTGGTCTTGGCTCTACGTGCGTCGAGGTTGATGCGATCGCCATGGCCGGTGATTTTACCTTTATTTTTAATGCTACTGTGGATTTTATATACATTTTTATACATTTCTAATGCGCCGTTCTTCACTTACATCAAGGTGGCTATAGCGAGTGCGGAGTTTAATGTGCTGATACTCATACTCTTTGTGGAGGCTTTGGTATTCACAAGGCTGATTCCGTCTAACAGGGGCTACGACAAGTTCCTAAGGCTATCGTCTTTAAATATCGGGATCATGGATATGGATGATAATATAGTTTTTGCGCCTAAGGAGGGACCGGTCGTTACGCCTAAGATGATTCACGAAGCCATGGGCAAGGCGAGTCGGCTTGACAAGGACACTTTACTTGAGAGCGCGAAGATCACTGGCGGCATGTCTTTTTGGTTTATCGACTTAAAGGAGCTCAACTCGCTTAAGAAGCAGCTATACGCTTTAAATGACAGTCTTATGAGTGAGAACGAGCTACTGACTGCGGACAAGGACCTTCGTGAACGGATGGCGAAGCTTGAGGAGCAAAACGAGATTCGCTCTTACATCGACTCGAGGCTCTCTGATAAGTTTAATCGTCTAAAGGAGATCATGAAGTCTCTGCCTGAGGACGAGGAGGCTTTTGAGCGGGCTATGAAGGAGGCCTGCGTGACGAGCGCCTACATCAAGAGGTACTCGAACCTATTCTTACTAAGTAAGTCTGACAGGATGATAGCGCTGGCTGAGCTGGGTCTTGCTTTTACTGAATCACTAAACTACTTAAGCTTAAGCGGCGTACGGACTAATATTAGCTGGCAAGGCGAAGGTGCCTTGGATATAGATCTCTCTCTCTCCATATACGAGGTTTTTCAAAGTATAATTGAGGCTAACTATCATGGTCTTAGGTCTGTGGATGTGAGCCTTGTGAATGGGGACCTAGGAATATCAATTTACGCGGATGAGCCGAGGGACATAAGCGTAGTGAATGAGGGTTTATATGTATCCCAGGACCTTGAGGGTGGTCTTTGGCGCATAAGCTTAGGAGGTGCCGGGTTATGATGAGGATCTTTGAATTAAACTCAAGTGAGATAAGCATAATCTTCGCCATATGCATGGTGCTGCTTGCAATTAGCCTTAGGCTGATGGTTGAGCTGATGGATATAAAGCCAAGGTCGGCTGCCTTTGCCACAAGCGTAGTTGTGGTTTTAGTAAATTTATTTTTAGTGCAAATGATGGCGGAGCTTGGATCAAAGCGTATGCTAGTCGCAAAGCCATTCTTAAAGATAGGTGTATTTAGTTTTACTGCGTGCTTGTTTGGCATTGCGGCTGTACAGGCCAATCTCTTCATAAGGCTTAGGCGCATAAGAAAAAGTCAAATCGGCAAAAACTCGATTAAGGAGAGTATGGATAATCTTCCTGACGGCTTGTGTTTTTCGAAGCTTGACGGGACGCCGGCTCTTGTCAACGGGCAGATGCAAATGATTAGCTACGAGGTTTTTGGCAAGCACCTGATTAATGATTTGACTTGTGCAAGGCTCGCTCGTGAGGGCAAGGTAAGTAAAAAGTCTAAAATTTTGCAGACGGATCCACTTGTTATTGGGCTTGAGGGCAAGGTATGGCTCTTCCAGATCATTGAAAATAAAGAGGAAAAGTACAGGGAGACGATTGCCTACGACATCACTAAGGAGTGGGACGTGCTTAGAAAGATCAAGAATAAGAATCAAGAGATAAAGTACATGAACGAGCGCTTGAAGGAGTATCAAGTGGCGGCGCTTGAATACACTAGGCAGAAGGAAATTTTGCGTTCGAAGATTGAGATTCACGACAAGATGGGTCAGGCGCTGATTTATTTCAGGCACTACTTGGATAAAGAGGACAAGACGATGGACGAGCGCAAGAGGCTAGTGCAGCTGTGGAACGAGAGTCTAGTGGTTTTGGATGAAAAAGAGGACGAAGAAGTAAAGGACGCGGGCTGGAAGAAACTGCTTGAAACTGCGGAGTCCATCGGCATAGGTTTTCACTTCACTGGCTCTTTGCCTGAAGGCGAAAAGGATAAAAACACTTTTATAAGCATAGTGCATGAGGCTCTGAACAACGCCATTCGCCATGCTGAAGCGAAAAATGTTTGGATTGATATAAGTGAAGATAGTGCGAGGATAAACTTAAGTATAAAGAACGACGGCCATGCGCCAAGCTCTGAGATTAAGGAAAAGGGCGGTCTAAAGAACATCCGCGCCCGTCTTGAGATTTATGGAGGAACGATGGATATTGATACGAGTGAGGGCTTTGCTCTTAGGACTTCGTGGCTGAAAGGAGAGAATTATGACTTATAAGATAATGATTGTTGACGATCAATTCGTTTCGAGGGAGCTGTTTAAGCTCTACATCGAGCAGTCGCCTGACTACGAGGTGCTCTACTGCATCGATACGGCGATGTTTGCGGATACTTACGTTTTGAAGGCGCCTTTGGACCTCGTGATCATGGATATACTGATGAATGACGGGTCGAATGGCCTTGACGCCGCGGAAAAGATTAAAAAGCTAAAGCCAAATCTTAAGATAATTGCTGTAACGAGTATGCCGGAAGTCTCTTGGATGGAGCGCGCGAGAAAGATAGGTATTGAGAGTTTTTGGTACAAGGATGTCTCTGAAAAGACGCTGATGGAGATAGTGCAGAGAACTTTAGCTGGTGAATCGATATACCCTGATAGGGCGCCTGTGGTTACGCTGGGGATGGCGAAGTCAAGCGAGTTTACACCAAGAGAGATTGAGGTATTGAGACTTTTGACAACGGGCGCAGGAAATGATGAGATAGCAGATAAACTTGATATTTCGCAAAATACTGTGAAGACGCATATAAAGCATCTCTTGGAGAAGACGGGATTTGAGACGAGGACGCAGTTGGCGATACAGTCGAGGGTCACTGGGTTTGTAATTGAAGATTGAAATTTCGCGTCTAGCTTGCGCCTGGAACTCGTTCGCTCCTCGATAATGCTCACGTACGTTTAGTACGCTCCGCTTATCTCGTCGCTGCACTTCGTCCCATGCATCAAGCTATTTCGCAAAATTTATGCGGGGTATGTAGGATGATGATTTTCGTTAATATTAAAACAAGTCAGTGTATTATTTTTAATTTTGATAGTAAAATTGCTAAACGTATGACGAGCGATAGACATATGACGGGTGTTTGACATATGACGGGCGTTTAACATAGAAAAATGGATATAGAAGTGAATCTATATCCATTATTTTTTAGATTTAAAATGCGCAAGCATTTTGAAGCGCAAGAAAATTTATGTGAATAAATTTTCTTATTCTTCTGCCATTTCTCTCGCATGGTAACTACTTCTTACAAATGGTCCAGCGGAAATTTTCTTTATTCCAATACTTAGTGCGTATTCTTCATACTCCTTAAACTCATCCGGATGGACGTATCTCTTGACTTCATAGTGTTTCAAACTTGGTCTCAAGTATTGTCCTATGGTAATATAATCGCAGCCTGCTTCGTAAAGCTCTTTGATCAAGGCAAGTACTTCTTCTTTTGTCTCGCCAAGTCCAACCATAAATCCGCTCTTTGTCTTAAGGCCCTTCTCTTTAGCGTACTTAATGACTTCGATTGAGTCCTTGAAGCTTCCTTCTTTACGCACTTCTGGGAAGAGTCTCTCTATGGTCTCGATATTGTGGTTTAGTATATCTGGCTTCTCGTCCATAACTATGTCGACCTCTTCTGGCCTCTTAGTAGTGACGTTACAGTACCTGCAATTACGGGTACAGTTCTCCCCAAGTATCATGAATGTCGCTGTTCTCGATTTGTAGCACTCCATCTTGTTCGGGCAGTTCGCCTCTTTACAAACGGTGTTGAGCTTCAAATCCTTTAGCATGTGCTCGATCTCGTCGTTGTTCTTGTTACCTGTAACCTTTATTCTAAGCCAATCTGGCTTTTTAATATAGTTTTTCTCTTGCATTTAATCACCTAATTTCGTTTTTAAAATATTTTCTGCAAGTTCATCTTTTGTGATGCCCTCGATGTATTCACTCATATCAATACCCGAGAGCGCCCTAATTAAATCATCTTTTTCAAGTTTTACGCCCTTGAATAGTCCTTCCAAGTCCTCTTTTGCTTTTTC
>QWCK01003300.1_pt1 | contig 17879 bp, 9 predicted proteins | sample 1972571 | NCBI WGS metagenome assembly QWCK01 (sample SAMN09866710, study PRJNA288562) | Human gut metagenome isolate term2_stool, whole genome shotgun sequencing... | isolation source: gut | host: Homo sapiens | place: USA: California
TCGCTCACACCGTCGTACCAGGACGTCCGCCGCACGATCCAAGTGAAGTCGGTTCAGGTGGGATCCAACAAGGCCGATGCAGCAAAAGCCATTGACGACAACGAGCGTACGGAGTGGAAGAGTGATGGCAGCAAGGAAAATGCGTGGGCCACATTCAACCTGACGGAGAAGGCACGAGTAGATGAAATCGCAATCAAACTGACGGGATGGAGAAACAAGGTTTATCCCTTGGCCATCTATGCAGACCATCAAAAAGTGTGGGAAGGCATCACCTATGCTACGCTTGGCTATGTGCACATCGATATCCCCAAGGCGGTTAAGAGTGGCCGGATCACCATCAAAATGCTCGGACCAAGCCAGAACAGCAACAAATTTGGGGAGGTGAAGGAGTTGGCCGGTGGTGCCACCGGTGAGCTCGACCGAATGATTACTGCTAAAGGAAAAACAGAACTGAGAATCGTGGAGGTGGACTTTCTGCAGAAAATCAAGTGAGGTGTGTTCACATGCAACTGCCTGGCCTTTAACTTTGGATACTAAAAAAAATAACTTCTCAGCTATCGGCCAAGACGATGCTACCGTCCGACAAGTATCCTGACGATCACGACAGGAAGTTGTGAGGATACGACTTTGAGTATTTGTCCTATTCAAAACCGTAAAATATAATTACTGATTTTGGAACATTGTTTTTTAGTCATATAGAGAGAAAAGCGCCATCTTTTTTTGGCACGACAGAGCCTGTTCTGAAAAAAAAGTGTAAGGCTGTCGCGATGGCTGCCTTTTCATCGTCCGATTAGGCCTTAGTGGCAATGTGGAAAAGCCTCAGTCGCACTGCGATTGTGGCCTTTCCGTCATGCCGTTCGATATGTAATCGCGAGTGAAAAAACAGGAGATGAAGTGCTGGTTTTTTAAAGAGACTGACGGTCAGGCATTTACAAAACGCTGCTAATCTTACGTATTTTGAACGAACGCAACCTGATTTTCAAATCATCGAAAATGAGAAGGTGTTTTGTCAATATATTTATCTTATCTTCATGCTTAAGAAGCGGGGATGGGGATAGGGGCGGCAACCGTAGGGGCGTGATTCATCACGCTCCGCCCATACATCCATCATGATGGACCGCGAACAATCATGACCCTACGAGTGGTATGGAACAATGTGACACCGTGGCTGCTGGATACCTGCCTATTGTTGCGATAGCATGACTTAAGATTAAAAAAAAGTCCGAGCAGTGATGCCCGGACTTTTGTCTGAATTGATATTGTTTTTAAACCGTCTGTTATTTTACGATCATCTTCTTGACGTCTTTGCCACGTCTAACCACGTAGAGTCCTTTTTTCAGCGTGGAGAGTTGGGCGTTCGACACCTTTGTGGCTACCAATGTTCCATCTACGGTGTAAACATCAGCTTTCATGTTACTGCTCGTGGCCACCTCCTGGATGCCTGTGGATTCAGGTCTCGGGGTGGTTATCTTGAAGCCGTGGACGAAGATGGTGTCGCTGGTGCCGTTGCGCAACAGGGCATACTTTGGTGTGTCGCTCTTGAAAGAGTTGCCTGTATCGGCATTGGCCTTGTTTTCCAATCCTGTTACTTTGGTTACGCCGGCACGTGCGAAAGGATTAAACGCGGAGTAGCCTACGACTAAACCAAACTTTTCAATTTGGATATCGGTGGAGGCGAAGAGTTTCATGTAAACTTTGCCGGGAGATGACACACATACGGCAAATGAGGAGCATGATGGCATACGTACCAACACAGCACCACCGTTGTAGTTCATGAAGCCGGCAGCGGGTGGCAGAATGATGGCACCTTTGAGCGCACCTTCGGTGCCGAGTTCGCCATCGGTGCCATAACCCATGATGTCAGCATCAACAGTTGTAGCTGGGAAGTCGGGTGACACGTTGGCGTAGACCCTCTGTATGAGTGCGCCCTCTGTGTTTACCACATTGTCGTCTTCATTGATGAGTCCCACGTATTTGTCTACCTTGGCCTTGGTGTTGAACCACAACCAACCTTCTGCATCACAGTCGGAGGGATTGAACATGTTGTACTCTTGGGCGTGCAGGCCTGTTGTCATGCAGAAGGCCATCAGTGCTAAAGTAAATATATGCTTCATATTCTTTTATTTTTATAGTGTTATTATTGATGTCTATGGACGGACGAAAGTATTACACTTCCGTCCAATCTGGATTTTGTTTTACGCCATGATATTTCACTTCGTTCCAGGGGATGGGCAGGTAATACTGCTTGGCATCAAACTTGCGTATGCGCCCCGGGAAGCGATTAAGGTTGCTCACCTTGTAGGTGTAGGTGCCGTTGCTCTTGAGGTCTACGCGCATGGCTTTGAGCGGATTGGTTTTGCCGTTGAGTTTCTTCTCGGCGATGCCCCAGCGGAAGAAGTCCCAGTAGGTGGTCTCCTCGAAGGCCATCTCTACGCGACGCTCATTGACCAACTGTTCCCACGTGAGACTTCCCAGCTCGTCCATGTGTACACGGCTGCGTATTTTGTTCACTTGGCTCAATGCTCCTGCGGTGTCGCCCAGACGGTAGAGCACTTCAGCATAGTCGAGCAGCACTTCGGCATATCGCCAAATGATGTAGTTCTGATTGCTGGCTTTGGTTTTGTTGTCGTCAATCGTCTGGGTTGGGTCGACAAATTTTCCGAGGTAATAGCCGGTGCGTGTGACGGAAGCACTGGTGGAGGTGCCATATTTGGTGAGGTCAACTCCTGCTACATTGTTGGTATAGTGGATGTCCATGACGTGGTTGCGATAGGTGCACCCGTCATAGAGCACGTTGGCATAGAAGCGGTAGTCGCGGTTGTCGTAGGGTTGTTTGGGATTATAGACAGCACCGTTGCGCATTCCATATTCGTCGACGTGGTTTTGCGTGGGCGTATAAGCGGCGGTGATTCCGGTAAAGAACGGCGATGCAGCATCGCGGTCGAGGGTATGCCCATATTTGGTGGCATAGTCGCCGTCATCAGAGTGTTGAATCTCGAAGATAGATTCGTCGCTGTTTTTCGTAAGGAAGATTTGACGGTACTCATCGCGTATGCCATCCTGTGTAGTAGCTGCAATGGGGAGGAGCTTATATACTCCCAAAGCCATGAGTTCTTCATAGGCAGCTTTGGCCTTACCCAGCATTTCGCGCGAGTTATCATCCGTAAAACCAAGGTAGTTGAGTGAGTCGGGCTTGTTCTGGAACACTTCGCTCGAAGCCCAGAGATAAGCCTTGGCCTTGAGCATGAGTGCAGTTCCCTTGGTGGCTCTTCCCGCATTGGCGGCCACATTTTTCTCTGGCAGTGATCGGGCGGCCTCATCAGCCTCGCTGACGATGAAGTCCACCATCTGCTGATAGGAGGCGCGCGGGAACTTCTCGGCTTTGATCAGTGGGTTGTAGGTGTGGTCAATGATCATCACGCCACCATGGAGACGCCAGAGGATATAATAGTAGTATCCACGGAGGAAATGAGCCTCACCCAGTATGCGTGTCTTTTGTTCTCCGTCTGCAATGTTTGCTTTGTTTTCAAACAACTTGTTAATGGCTTGTATCTGCGTGAAATACGAGTTCCAGTTGTATCTTGCCCAATTGGTTATTTCGAGTTCGCTGCCTTTGAGCAGGTCGCCGTAGCCGGCATTGAACCAGTCTGTTTTGCCTACGCTAATCTGGTCGCCAAACCAGGGCAGATAGTATTTGGATGCGCTTTTCACCAAGCCTATGCTGGGCACAAAGGTTTTGAAGCCCGAGCCTATGTCACGATACCACGAGTTGACATATTCGTCGAGCATCATGGGATTTTGCCAAACTTCGGTCTCGGAGATCTTGTTGATCGGTGCATCCTTAAAAATGTTGTCGCAAGACAATAGGGCAGACATCGAGACGGCAATCAGTCCACCGAAGATATATTTCTTAAGATTGTTGAGTGTCATATTTTTCATCATTTAAAATCCAACATTCAGAGTTACACCGTAGCTTCGCTGGATGGGGTATCCGCGCAGCGATTCGGGGTCCATGTTCTTGAGTGTAGACCAAGTGAACAGGTTGCTGCCTTGGAGAGCTATGCTCATCGACCTGACAGAGAGCTTTTTCAGCATAGATGCAGGGAACTGGTAGCCCATGTTGAGCATTTTTAAGCGGAGGAAGTTACAGTTCTGTATCCAGAATGTGGATGGCAATCGGTTGTTGTCATTGGTGGTTGCAAACTTGATACGAGGATACTTGGCGTTGGGATTTTCAGGAGTCCACGAGTCGGTGAGGTGATAGCGTTGGAACTTCTGCAGTGTACCGTTGTCCAAGGTGTACATGTCGCGCAGGTTTTGCTTGTATCCGCTTTCACCTTGGAACATGGCATTGATGAAGAATCCCTTGTAGGAGGCGCCGAGACGTACGCTGAAGTCGAAGTCGGGCAGCGACGAGTTCTTCACATAGGTCTTGTCGTTACTGTCGAGCTTACCATCGTCATTCAGATCGACGTATCTGATATCGCCCGGAGCGAGTGTAACGTTGCCCTGACCGTCTTGGTCGAGCTTGTGATTTCTGATCTCTTCTTCCGATTGGAAGAGTCCGTCGGCCTGGTACATGGTCCACACCATGCTGCTCATACCCTTGCGTCGGAGGTTGGGCAGCTGTGCACTCTCGTCTCCGAAGTCAAGGTATTCGTCATTGTTCTTGGCTAATGAGGCGGCAATGTTGTACTTAAACTTCCGGATCGTGTTACGGTGTGAGAGTGTGAGATCCCAGCCCCAAGCTTTGAGTTTGCTGAAGTTCATGCTGGGCACGCTGCCGTTGGCACCCGTCGATGGCGGGAAGAGATATTCGGGGGCTGCGGTTATCTTGTCAGTCTCATAGCGAATGTAATATTCAAAGGTCAGACCAATGCGACCATCCCAGAACCCCAGGTCGGTGCCGAAGTTGTAATCGTGGGTCTTGCCCCATGTTAGGTCTGCGTTGGGAAATCCGTTGAGTACGAGCCCCGGACGGTAGGAGCCTCCGAAACTGTAGCCATAGTTGGACGTCTCCATATAGTTGGTCAGATAAGAGTAGGAACCTACCCATCCGTCGTTGCCGAGCCATCCGGTAGAGGCACGGAACTTCACGTTGGAAAGAGCCTTCTGATTCCATTTCTTGAAGAATTCCTCATTGGAGAGTACCCAAGAGGCCGACAGTGAGGGGAAGAATCCCCAGCGGTTGTCGGGGGAAAAGTTGGTGGAGCCATCAAGGCGAAAACTAAACTCGGCAAAATACTTGTAGCCATAGCCGTAACTCAGACGCCCAATGAGCGACGCACGCTCGTTGATGTTTTCGTCGCCGTTGAGTTTGGCATCTTTTGCCACACCAATGGTCTCCGGGAAACTGCTCTTATCAAGATTCTGGCCTTCCATTACTTGGTTGTGCAATCTCTGATAGTTGGCGACCAGCGTAGCACCGACATCGTGTTTCTTTGCAAAGGTCTTGTTAAAGTTGAGCCCTAATTCATAGAGCTGACTTGTGAAGAATCGATCGGTCTGTGCCTGTGTTACCTTGGCTGAAGGGTATAGCGTGTTACGGTCTGCGGAGAATGTATTAGTCTTCTCGTCATACAAGTACAGCGTTACAGGTTTGTCGAACTTCGTTTCGATGCGGTGGTTGTCGTCGAATGTCCCGCTTGCGTATACGGAAAGTCCTTTGAGGAACGGCACTTCGTAGGTGAGCCGTGCGTTAATGGTAGAATTGCGGCTGTTGTCTTTGATGTAGCCTCCTATTCCATAAATATTGATGAGTGGGTTATTGCCGTTGGCGCTGGCAAGGCTGCCGTCGGTAAAGCGTAGCACTTGCACGGGGGAGAAGGCGTAGGCTGCATCAACGGTGGTGTAGCTGCTGTTTTTGCTCGTAGAGTTTGAGCCAATGTAGTCGAGCGAGAGGGTGAGTCCCTTGGCGAGGGTAGCGTCAAGCTTCCCACTGTAGTTTAGTCGGTCGCGCTTAACCCCACTATAGAGTCCCTTGCTGTCGGCATAGCCAAATGATAAATAATACCTCACAAACTCATTACCACCTGATGCCGACATACTGTGTGTGGTAGAAAATCCGGTCTTGTCGAGATAGTCGAGAATACTCTCGTTCCCATAAACATTGGGGTTGGAGTGGGTGCGTATCTGCTCAAGCTGCTCATCGGTATAGGGTTCCACCGTTGTGGCCGGGGAGTTGGCGACAGCTGTATTGCGCAATTTGGCAAACTCGTAGGCATCGAGGAACTCGGGCAGACGCGTAGCCTGCTGGAGGTTGTACTGTCCGCGATAGTCTATCTTGATTTTGCCATTGTCTTTGGCGCGCTTGGTTTGCACGAGAATCACGCCATTTGCTGCACGGGCACCGTAAACGGCTGCTGCAGCGGCATCCTTGAGCACTGTGATGCTCTCAATGTCGTCGGGGTTAAGATCCGACAGGCGAGTCTCACCGTCAGAGGTGTTGGTGCCAAAACGAGGCACACCATCGATAACGAGCAATGGGGCACTGTTGATACCACGGATACTCATGGCAGCCTCGCGTGCCGTACTCGGGTCTCCGGTAGACTGCATCACCTGCAATCCGGCCACCTGACCTTGGAGAGACTGGTCGAGATTGGTTGTCGGCACCATGAGCAGGTCTTCGGCCTTCACGGTTTCAACCGATCCGGTGATAGACGACTTCTTCTGTATGCCATAGCCCACCACCACTAATTCGTCGAGACTTTGGGCATCGTCTTCCATTGTCACCTGCACGGTGGAGCCCTTCACGGTCAGTTCCTGCGTCTTGTAGCCAATGTAGGAAATGACCAACGTTTTGACTTTGGTATCACGGGGGATGGAAAACTCACCATCAATATTCGTCACTGTGATTATCTTCGTATCTTTCCATCTTACCTGTGCGCCGATAACTGGTTCTCCGCCGTTGTCGACCACTGTTCCCTTGACCATGTTGCCCGACTGTGCAAGGGCATTGATGGCAAGAGCCAGGAAGATGAGGAGTGATGCTACAATCTTATGGGTTCTCATGTTGGAATGAATTATTTGTTAGACAACAGTCGTTCGATAAGGAATATCTGATAGTTGTAGAAATCGCGTGTGCTGCCAGTGGCAGTGCCGCGATAGGCGCGGTATTTGGCCAGCACGACCTTTAGACGACCAAACATGATGGCTCCAAGTTCGCTCTGTGGGAGGGCGGCGGAACCCAGGTTAATGCGTGAGAAACTTTGATTCCCATGGTTGTGCCCACATACAGAGGTAGGAGACATAACGTCGTTCCAGAACTCTTCGATGGCCAACTTTGACGACGATGAGCTCTTCGCTGAGCTTTTCTCCAATCCCGATGCCTTGATCATCTGCTCGATGGCAGCTGTCTGTAGTTTCTGTTCGGCTATGCTCAGTCGTCCGCCCTTAGGTGCGATGAACAGTGCATTGGTTAAATCATTGAGATAGTTATGAATGGGATAGTTGAGGGTGGGGTTGTAAAGTCCACCGTCTTTGATGCGATAGAGCGTAGCTCCGTTGAGCAAAGAGCCTACGATGGTTTTCCGTATCTTGTCATTGACGTTCATGTCCACCTCAAGCTTATTGATGATGTTGGCCGGTGTGAGCCATGAATCGTAGGTGCGGGCTTGGTTGAGGAGCCATAGCATTGCTTCCTTCTGCTGTTTGCGGGGAATGAATCGTCGAGCAGCCGCTTGGTTGTCACCCTGTCTTACCTCTTTATACTCAATACCTCCTACGATCGGGATAACATGACCAATGTAACGGCTGTATTGCCGGGTTACCTCTTTATATACACTCTCTGTATGGTCGTAGCGTTCTCCCTTTTCCATCGTCCAGTCGAGGAGATTCTTCATCACGATTTTCATATTGCTGATACCCAAGTTGCCAGCCTTCACGTGATCGTCTCCGAGGTCCTCGGTGAGGTCAGTGGGGTCGATGATACCCAGGAACTGCTGTGCGCCAAATTCATACATCGGGTCGCCTGCCTTGGCTGCAATCCATTGGTCGAGCACCTTCTTTTCATCCTTAGGAGTCTTCGCGCCCTCGATCAGGCGATAGCCCCAGTTGATGGCATAAATATCGTATACGCCGATGGCAGGCGGCAGCAAGTGCACGCCTCGTTCCATGTCGCCCGGCTGAGCCACATAGTTGTTGCGCGCGTAGTCCATAATGCTTGGTGTCGTGCCGTATTTTTGTGTGAATGACGGGCTGCGCAGGGAGTCTACGGGAAAAGCGTAGCTGGCACCCATGTTGTGCATCAGTCCGAGCGTGTGGCCTATCTCGTGTGAGGCAGCATACTTAATCGATTCGCGCATCTCGTCATCATCAAACACACTCTTGCGCACACGGGGATCCACGGCTCCCGTCTGGATAAATCGCCAGTTGTGGAGCAGTGACAGGATATTGTGATACCACAACACGTCGGCACACAGTATCTCGCCCGTGCGGGGGTCGCAGTGGCTGGGTCCCATGGCATTGGGAACGGCTGTGGTGGCATATTTGAAACAGTTGTAGCGCATATCGTCGGGGTCGAATATAGAATCGTTGGCGGGGTAGTCGCGCACTTCCACGGCATTTTTAAACCCAGCAGCCTCGAAAGCCGTATTCCATACCAAGATACCCTCCTTAATCGTCTCACGCCATTTCTCAGGAAAGGCTGAGTCTACGTAGAACACGATTTTCTTCTTCGGTTCCACCAATTTACCACTGAAGTAGCTGGCGCGATCCTCATCTTTCGGCTCAAGTCGCCAACGGTCAATGAACTCGCGCTGGGTCACGCGATCCTTGTTCGAGCTGTAGATGTTTTGCAGTTCCGAGAAATACCCAACACGGTTGTCCTGATACCGCTTGGGCATCGGATCGTCGGGCAGCACGAAGAATGATCGGTGCATCTGCACGGAATAAGGCTCCGATACCAATCCGCCTGTGAGGGTAAACGAGAGAGTTGTTTTGATTTCGATGTTTTTCTCGAAAGCCTTTACCTCGTTCAGGCCCGAAGCATCAGCCACGTAGGTGCCCTTGAGCGAGTTACCACCGCCGAGAAGTTTGGCTATGGGACTATCTTTCTTGATGGGACTGAGCGAAGCCTCGTTGGTTCCGAAGAAGGCGCTTACGTCAATAACCACGTTCTTTCCATTCTCGGCCACAATCTTAAAGCCTTTGAGAATGGGGTTTACGAAGTTGCGGTCGAACGAAGCCGATATGGGATCGTCGGAGTTGACGATGTTGTTCGATTGTACCAAATGCATATACACCGAGCGTTCGTCCTTGCTCAGTTTGATCACCATTGGTCGGTTCACCATCTGTCCGGCCACATAGTCTTTGGTGTTGCTCGTCGAGGCAATGCGATTGGAGAGCATATAGACCTTGCTGAAGGCCGAATCGGGAATCTCAAAGTAGAGCTTTTTGTCCTTGGCTTTATAGATAACGGTGAACAGTCCCTTTTTCTTCACACCGTCCTTCACAATCTTGGAATAGTCGTTCTTAGACAGCGAGTCTTTGTTTTGCATCAGGGACTTGAGCGCTTTCTTCTTTTTCTTTGCAAACGTCGGTTGTGTATAACCCATCGTGAGGGTCATCAATATCATTGCAGATAAAAAATACTTCATACTATATTAAACTTTTTCTGATTCATCATATCATTAGAAAAGGTAACAAGTTTCCGCCTGTAGAAACGGCCATCAACATATACTTTCTCCACTTTATATAATCTGTTGCAAAGGTAATAAATATTCTTGCATTTTTTGTATCGGAATGAAATTTTTATACTTTCACATTGAAAGTACGCCCTGACCAAACGAAATCGAGTAAGAGATGAACACCCACAATTTGTGTTTATCTCCTACTCAATTATAAAATAGTTCGTCCCCTGACGGGAATCATACGATGTTAATACTGCCTTACAGCATCACCTTCACGGTCTTGTCTCCAGTTTTAACAAGATAGAGACCACGTGGCAGCCGGACAGAAGCCTCGTTGCCATTGACTTTCAGCGTGGCTGTAGTCTTGCCGGTAACATCGAATACGGTCACTGTTGCGCCATTCATGCCCTTCACGCAGAGCACGCCATTGTTGGCCGTTACCGTCACGGCATCCTCGCCCAGGGTCTTGATGCCCTGTGTGGTGGTGATAACAAACGGTGTGGTTTTCATGGCCTTGACGCTACTGAACTTTGGGAAAGCCTCGGTAGACATACTCACATACACCGAGTCGGTCGACGTGGTGAGGAAGGTAATCTTACCCTCATTGATAGTGTAGTCAGTTCCTTCTACAAGATCATCCCCTGATAAGGGTTTAAGCGTGTATTGGGTAGGCACGGGAGCATCGAGAATACCCTTGATGTTGTTTTGTGCCGAGAGGTCGAGCACGTCACCGGTTTTATACGTCTTTTCCACCTCTATGGGTTGCTGCGGAGCGTAGTTGAAACGGGAAACGTTGCCGGGCACGGGAAGGGTGGCGAGCGTAAACCGGTTGTTCATGACGTTGAAAGTCTTAAGCCTGGCGGTGGATGCGCTGAATATCACTTTGGTGAGCTGGTTATTGTTTACATTCAGCGTCTCGAGTCCGGTCAGCATGGAGACATCCAATGTGGCGAGTTTGTTGTTGTTCAGGCTGAGATACAATCTCGGAGTGCTGTTGTTGCCAAACTTCACGTCAGTCAAACCACAGTTCAGCACATAGATGGATTTCAAGTTGTTGTTGGCTGTGAAATCCACAACATGGATAGGATTCTGGTTAATATTGATTTTGGTAAGCTCTGTGTTCTTGCTCAGGTCTATGGAGGAGATCTTGTTGTTGGTTAACGTGAGGGTTTTTAGTTTGGCATTGCCTGAAAGGTCAATATTTTCAAACATATTGTTGCTCAACTCCACTTCCACCAATTCTGTGTTCTTGGAGAGATCAATGGTCGTCAGTTCGTTGGTAGGCGCATAAAGATATTGCAGGGTGGGCAGGTTGGACACATCCAGATCGGTTATTTTAGCACCCTCCGTTTCACCGGTGGGCAGTTTTACGTACTTACTGTAGCCGCAATCGAATACGGTGATTTTGTCGCAGTAAATTTTCACTTCGCCAGTGCCCACAGCGAAGCCGTAAACCGGAGTGGTCGTCTGCCAGCCATCATCGGCGGCGATGGCGGGAGCTTTTTGCATGTTGCCGTCACCCCAGTCTATCATGAGGTTGTCTACGTCAACACTGGTGGCAATGCCCAGTTTGAGCGGTTTGATGTCTACTGGCGCTTTGAGGGTGATGCTGGGTGTGTCTTGGGCCGAAGCGCTGATGCAACATACCATGGCTGCGAAAGAAAGTAATAGTTTTCTCATATTCAATGTTTTTAAAAAGGTAATAAATGAATAATCACTGAATGATTTCTGCAAATATATTAAATATTTCGAAATAAAGTACGGATTTTGAAAAATAAATGATAATTTTATCACGATTATGTAAGTGTAGTGAAAATTTTATCATATTCTAAACATATATTTATGAAGAAAACTTACTTTCTGTTCTTTTTCGCCTTACTGTTTTTACTGCCCTCTGCGAGGTTGACGGCAGGAACGACAAACAAGGGCGACTTATCCAATTTGGTGTGTTTTGTGCGCTTTGAAGATGAAGGTGCGGACGATGTGTTCAACAAGCCTTTCTCCGAATATCAGCAGATATTCAACGATGATAGAAAAGACGCTGTCTCGATGTTCAACTATTTCAAGGTGTCGTCCTACGGGCAACTCTCCTGGCGCAGTCAGTTCTTTCCGGCTCCGCAGGGTGACAAGGTCATGTCGTATCGCTCGAAGTTCCCACGTGAGTGGTACGAGCCATATGTTGCCAACATCAACGATTACGGCTATAAGACTGATATCGAGGCTGCCGCCCGCCTGCAGGCTTTGGCCAAGGAGGTGGCAGGTTACTTAGACGAGAATCTTCCGGAAGACATGGTGATCGATGCCGACGGTGATGGGTTTGTCGACAATCTCACTATTGTGTTCAGCGGCAACTCAGACATCAGTGCCAAAAAACTGTTCTGGCCCAAGCGTATGGACCTGATCACCGGCCCCGGCAAGGAGATTTATATCCATGGCAAGCGCTTCGTGGGCTATCTCATGGTGTTTGACGAGGCCAACGGCTATGGTTCCGGGTTCCGGCCATTGTCTCTCAGTCTGGGTTTGATTTGTCATGAAAGCTCCCATTCGCTGGGAACCTACGACCTCTATCATGTCAACGACAATAACAATCCCGTGGGTTCGTGGGACCTGATGTCCAACCAGGGCAACGAGCCCCAGCAGATGACTGTCTTCACCAAAATGAAATATTGTAAGTGGGTGGACGAAATTCCCACAATCTCCAAGCCGGGCACCTACACCCTGAACCCTGTGAACGGTCCGACACGTGAGAACATTGCCTACAAGATTCAGCCAGTCGGCAACGACGAGTATTTTGTGGTGGAGTACAGAAAGAAGGGACTGTTCGACACTGCTATTCCCGAGAGCGGATTGATTGTGTATCGCATTAACCCGAAAGCCACGGGCGGCAACGTGAACTATAACGGCAAGACGGTGTTCGACGAGACCTATGTGTTCCGTCCCGGCGGAACCATGACGGCCGACGGCGATATCGACAAGGCTGCCTTCAGCCAGGAGAGCGGCCGCACGAAGTTCGGCGGCACAGCGGAGCTGAAGCCGTTTTATTCCGACGGAACGGAGGCTAACTTTGCCATCAGCAATGTGTCGGCCTGTGGCGAGACAATCTCGTTCACCCTCGAAGAGACCGGCAACCGCATTGTCTTGTCCGAGACGGCCATTACGCTTGGCGGAGCAGAGGGCAGTGCGGGCAACATTACGGTGGCATCCGATTTGGACTGGACGGTGAGCGGTGTACCCGAATGGATCACGCCGTCAATGACAGAGGGGACAGCCGGTTCGGCAACACTCTCGCTTGTGGCCAACAGCAACAATACGGCCACACAGAGCCGCACGGCCGTCATCACCATTTCAGACAAGGGTGGCAGCGGACTGTCGAAGCAGTTTACCGTTGTTCAGAAATCGAACGTGCTTTCTGAACCAAGTGGACTCAAGGCCGAGCAGAGTGGCCAGAGCGTCAGCCTTACCTGGAGTCCTGTGCCAGTGGGCAAAAAGATTCTCACCGAGGACTTCGAGAACATGGCCAACCCCAACGGCTGGGAACTGAAAAACTTAGGTACCCGTGGTTGGCACTGGCAGCCGAAATCTAATGCTTACAAGGCATATGAGGGCAATTACAGTGCGGCGCTGTGGTCGGCATGGGATGACGCACACCAGGACGAGACGCTCACGTCGCCCACGCTCAACAATGCCACCACGCTCGTATTCCAGTCGTGTCACAAGGGCATGGGGCTCAACGCTGCAAAGAACCCGCAGGAATATAACGTAGAGGTGAGCTCGAACGACGGTGCCACATGGACCGTGTTGGCCGAGGTGCGCAGTCTCGGCGGCAGTGAGGTGAGAAACAAATATATGGAGGTGGTGTTCGATCTGACCGAGTATGCTTCCGACCGCATGAGAATTCGCTTCCATGCGTTCGACAAGCCTCTCGATCCGGCAAACCCGTTGGGTCTGTCTTACGACTGGATGGTCGACAACATCGAAATTTATGGTGCCGGTGCGCTGAAACTCACGGGCTACAATGTCTACCGCAACGGGAAGTTGCTCGGCACGACAAAGACTCCATCTTTCGTTGATGAAGCCCCCGCCAAGGGTGACAATGTCTACACCGTGACTGCGGTCAGCTCGCTTGGTGAGTCTTCCCCGTCGGCCCCTGTGACCATGCAGATTGCCACTGGCATCAACACTGTGGCCGGAAACAATGCCCGGGTGGTGGCGGTCTATACGCTCGACGGCATCCAGGTCGGCACGTCACTCGGTGCCATGCCTAAGGGACTCTACATCGTGAAGACAGTCGATGCCCAAGGCAAGACAGCGGTTCGTAAGGTTGTGGTGAAATAATTTGGACACTATGTTTTGCCATGGCTATGGCCGATAAAAAGAAAAGCTCCTCGATTGAGGGGCTTTTTTGTTGGACTAAGCATTTGCAGTGTTGTTCTTTCAAGGGCTGATCATGTAAAATAGAATTACCAAATTTCAGTGTTTGTTTTTTGATCATCCAGCGAGAAATGCGCCATGTTTTCATGACCAAAAAGTGACGGCATGAGCGAAAAATACTGAAGGCTTTGCGATTGCAGTCTCGTGGTCATGCGATTAGAACTTGATGGCGGTGCGACGCGGGCCTTGTCGCCGTGCGATGGGGACCTAACCGCGTTGCGATTCCATATGCAACCATGGACGTAAAAATGAGGCTCCTAAGGATTACTCTGCTAAACGGCTGATTAATAACAAACTACGAATTACGCAAATTTCTCAAATTTCAGAGCACGGGGGAATTGTTTTCCAAATAAACGAAATATGGAGCAACAAATGTCATTACAATTCAAAAATCATAATTCATAATTATTCGCAAGCTCATCAACTCGTCACAATTAGCTGCGCGGTGACTCTTCACTCTTATCTCTTCACTCTTCACTCTTATCTCTTCACTCTTATCTCTTCACTCTTCACTCTTCACTTTTATCTCTTTAATGAGTTGTTTAACATAGCTGCGTTCCCAGTCCTGCAAGTGATACGGTGTGTGGTCATATTTCAGGATGTCGATATCGATCTTCACCAGATGCTCGGCCTTATCTTCCGCGTTGCGCCCCATTTTCTGTTCAATGCCTTTGAGCATGCTGTTCAGGTCTGAGTAAGATAGTTTGGTGTCCAGGGCTGCCAAACAGTTGAGATAGCGGGCCGGTGATGGCCCGACAGGTTCGGTCCACAGGTTGCGTGTAAAACGCACGTTGTCGAACCTCTCGGATAAAATCCTCCGGGCATAGTCGATATGGTCAACCTGGTCAACATTAGAGCCAAGGCATAGGATGACAGAATGTTTGTTCATTTTTTAAGTGGGTTTTGTCGGTTGGGGTGATACGAGAGCAAAGTTAGCAAAAAAACAAAAGAATCATGTGCATGGCCTGTCGAAACTAATTTACCAGATGTGCCCAAAATATCCATTTGTTGTTTTGGATATATCAGGAATGTATATGATGAGGGAGAATTACCCTCAGATTCAACTGTTGCAAAAATTGCAACAGTTCAGACCGAGGGGAAAAGAACAGTTGAAAGAAACATTGAGTACTACAACCTCGATGTGATTATCTCCGTGGGCTATCGCGTCAAGTCACAATAAGGCGCGCGCTTCAAGTTTTGTGTATCACCGATAAGTACAGTTTGTCTTAACTGGAAATATAAATCTGCAATGACAAAAAAGAGACGGGTGAAACGCCCGTCTCCAATGAATTATACTTGGCACACCTGATGCCGAATAGATAGAATCAATCCTTTTTTTGACAAGAATCCATCGGTATTTTATCGATGCGGCGTTGATGACGGCCGCCATCAAAATCGGTGGAGAGGAACTCGTCCATCACTTTGCGTGCCGTGTCGTTGTCGATGAAACGACCGGGCATAACAAGCACGTTGGCATTGTTGTGTTGGCGTGCGAGATGCGCAATGTCTGGAATCCATGCCAAGGCCGCACGTATTCCCTGATGCTTGTTAAGCGTGATGCTGATTCCTTCGCCGGAGCCACAAATGGCAATACCCGGATACACTTCGTTGGCCTCGACGGCTCGCGCCAATGGATGGGCAAAGTCAGCATAGTCGCAACTCTCGTCGGTGTAGGCACCGAAATCCTTATAGGGTATGCCTTTCTCGTCGAGATAGTCTTTCACAAATTGTTTCAAGGCAAAGCCAGCATGATCGCTTGCCAATCCTATTGTTTTGACTTCCATGGTTGGGTATTGTTTACGGGCAGGAGTATGGGGTGCGTATGCTCCTGCCCACATGAATTTATTTCTTCAAAAAATCTTTTACTTGGTTGTACACATTCTCTCCGGTATATCCAAGTTTTTCGTCAAGCACCTTGTAAGGAGCCGAGAAACCAAAACTTGGCATGCCGAAAATCTTGCTGTTGGGGCCGATGCCCACCAAGCCCTCTAACGTGACGGGCAAGCCGGCCGTCATGCCGAACTTCTTAACGGCAAACGGCAGTACACTCTCCTGGTAGGCTTCGCTCTGTGAACGGAACAATCCCTCTGACGGGGCACTGACAACGCGCACCTTGATGCCGTCCTTGCGCAAAGCCTCGGTGCCGGACTCCAGCGTGGACACCTCTGAGCCGCTTGCCACGAGGATGACATCGGGATTTTCATCGGATCCAGCCACGATGTAGGCGCCCTTGGTGGCCTGCTCGTAGTCGTTGCCTTCAGGAAGGTTGGCAATAGCCTGGCGTGAGAAGATCAGGGCTGTAGGAGTATCTGTGTTTTCCATGGCGAGCTTCCAGCAAACCGTTGTTTCCTCTGCGTCGGCGGGGCGGAACACGCGTACACTGTCTTTGCCGGCATGGTTTTTCATTTTCTCCATCAGGCGGATTTGTGCCTCCTGCTCAACGGGTTCGTGGGTCGGGCCATCTTCGCCTACGCGGAACGCATCATGAGTCCAGATAAACTTGACGGGAACCTGCATCAGGGCAGCCAGACGAACGGCAGGCTTCATATAGTCGGAGAACACGAAGAAGGTGCCGCAAGCAGCAATCACTCCACCATGGAGCATCATGCCGATACACATATCAGCCATGGTCAGCTCGCTCACGCCGGCTTGGAAGAATGCACCGCTGAAGTCTCCTCTTGTCAGGTTGTGGGTTTTCTTCAGGAATCCGTCAGTCTTGTCGGAGTTGGAAAGGTCGGCAGAGGCACAAATCATATTGGGCACCTGCTCAGCCAGTACGCCGAGACAGGCAGCACTTGCAGAGCGTGTGGCATCGTTCGGCTTCTGTGTCACCTCGCTCCAGTCAATCTTGGGAGCCTTGCCCGAGAACCACTCGTCCATCAGTGCCGACTTTTCGGCATTATTCTTGCGCCATTCTGCCTCTTCAGCCTTGCGGGCGGCAACAATCTTTTTGAGTTCTTCACGACGGGCACGATAGAGATCCTCGACTTCGTCGAAAATGACAAAGGCATCCTCATGATTGCCACCAAGACTTGTGACGGTCTTGATATAGGCGTCGCCACCAAGCGGTGCGCCGTGGGTCTTGAGGTTGCCTTCGTAGCTTGCGCCGTCGGCCATCAGGGCACCCTTGGCCATTATCGTTTTGCCGATGATGAGGGTAGGACGCGATTCTTCCTTGAGTGCGGCATCCAGAGCCTTGCGGATTTCGGCTACGTCGTTGCCGTTGATTTCAATGACATGCCAGTTCCAAGCTTCGTATTTTGCCTTGGTGTTTTCGTTCATGACAACCTTGGTCTCTGTAGACAGTTGAATGTCGTTGGAGTCGTAGAACATGATGAGGTTGTTCAAACCAAGGTTGCCGGCAATGCGGCCTACACCTTGGGAGATTTCCTCCTGAACACCACCGTCGCTGATATAGGCATAGATCTTATGTTGCATCATGGTCTTGCCCAGGCGTGCCTCTAAGAATTTCTCAGCAATCGCAGCACCGGCGGCCATGGCATGTCCCTGGCCGAGAGGGCCTGATGAGTTTTCGATGCCATGCATAATGTCAAGCTCCGGGTGTCCGGGCGTGATAGAATCCCACTGGCGGAACTGCTTCAGGTCGTCCATGGAAAAGAAGCCGCGAAGCGTCAGGCCGGCGTAGAGCATGGGACTCATGTGTCCCGGGTCGAGGAAGAAGCGGTCGCGGCCGGTCCACTTGGGATCTTCGGGATCGTAGACAAGGTATTCAGAGAAGAGCACATTGATAAAGTCGGCTCCTCCCATTGCGCCACCGGGGTGACCTGATTTAGCTTTTTCTACCATAGAAGCAGCCAG
>QWCK01008117.1_pt1 | contig 17850 bp, 17 predicted proteins | sample 1972571 | NCBI WGS metagenome assembly QWCK01 (sample SAMN09866710, study PRJNA288562) | Human gut metagenome isolate term2_stool, whole genome shotgun sequencing... | isolation source: gut | host: Homo sapiens | place: USA: California
TACCACCAGCAGTTGGACAGTGGCAGAAGCTCCTAACTGATAAGAGATAAACCAACACAACACATTAAAGGCATTGAGTGCCAATACCGACACGGTTGTACCGATATGCGAGAAGCCTATCTCTATAAACAAATGGTGCAGATGCGATTTGTCTGGATGGAATGGAGAGCCTCCCCTCAACATGCGCAGAAACATGACACGCAAGGTGTCGAAAACTGGAATGGACAGAGCAGAAAGCGTAAAAGCCACTACCCCCATGTTAGGATAATTATAGGCCACCATGGATTTGGTTTCCAAAATATGAAAAACAAAAATACTCATGAGTGTGCCCAGCATGAGCGTTCCACTGTCGCCAATGAACATCTTTGACGTTTTGCCGAAAACGTTGTGCAAGAAAAAAGGAAGCAAGGAAGCCACACATATCCAAGCCAGCACGGTCATCGACCCGTAACCCGATGTCATGAAAGCATAACCGAAGAGGGCGCAAACGAACATGCAAAATCCAGAAGAAAGTCCATCAACGCCATCAATCAAGTTAATGGAATTGATGATACCGACACCCACAAACGAAGAAAGCGCAATGCCAACATATTCGTTCAGCTGGTGTATGCCAAAGGCGCCATGAAAATCGTCAATAAATTTGTGCTCGGTAGATACCAAGAACAAGATTACGCAGAACTCGACTATCAGTCTTAACCATGCGCTTAATCCTATGAGATCATCCAACGAGCCTAAATACATCATTACCGTAATGGCAACAAAAGCAGGAAAGAAAATATAACTGTCAAAGACTGCACTCGTCAAGCCCACACCCAACACAACTCCCCAAAAGACAGCAATGCCGCCCAATACGGGAACGGGGGCTTTCTGCAATTTGCGGGCATCGGGATTATCAACCATTCCTTTTTGTTTGGCAAGTTTAACTATTAAAGGATGAATCCATGTCACCAACGCAAACGCACTAATAAAAGGAATGACAATGCCTAAAAGAAGAAACTTCAAATTCATAATGTTCTCTACTTAAAATCTTGTTCGCTTGATACCACTTTTCAAATAACCAGGAATGTTGTAGATGGTCTCGTGAGGAAACATGAAGAAGTTACGCAGGATTTTACTCATATTGCCTCTGAAAGCCTTGCACCTGCGCACATAATAATTCTTGGATTTACTTTTTGTGCGTACATCGTGATACCCAAAGTTTCCCGAGTCCAACACATAGCGCAGCACCTGTTTGCCCATGTCCGCATACCGCTCGTTATAAAGTGGCATCTTATCTTTGGAGTATCCCAAGAAGTCAACTGCCATGGCGGCAAACACTTTCCATATCTTTTCAATGCCCAAATACGTTACGTCACGAGCCAACTGCTCTTGGTCAATATCCGCATGGTGTGCATAAAGCAGGCGCATCCAGTCGGCTATCTGCCTCAAACCTATTCCGCCACCAAAATAATGTCTTGTCAAGTGTACAAAGACAAAGACAAGGTCCAACCGCAAGGGAGGCAGCACGGCAAAGCCACCCCCTACACAGACCTTTCTTTCCTTCTCCTCACGAAACATTGCATCACACCAAGCGGGGAAACGCTGTTCCAGGGTTTTATTCACATACGGATTGATGCGGCCATGCAGCTCCACCACTACATTGCGATACTGAAAGACAGCTTCCATTGTATCGGTGGCGAGAGGCTCTATCATCTTCATTTTTTGTTGACACAACTTGTAAGTCTCGGCTATCTGTTCCGTGTCGGGAATATATAGGTCGACATCTCCCGACTGTCTAGAAAGTGGGTCACGATAGTTTTGTGCCACCCCTTGTCCTTTCAGCAAGACAGGCACAACATCAATGTCTTCCAGCAAGTGATATATCTCGGGGATGGCAGCATTCATCGTTTCGTTGTTCCTCCTAACGGTGAGTACATACGTTATCAGTTTCATCTTCAATGGCTGCGGCAGCTCTGCTTCTCTCAAAAGCGAAATACCATCAGACACATTGCCTACAACAGCTTGTTTCTCTGCCATGCCCAGCACGGCTTTCCAGTCTATATGCTTACCTACAAGGACATCTTTGTGGGCAATCTCTCCCCACACTCCTGCTTTGTACAGTTCAAGGAAAACTTTTTCTGTATCCGTAAATGTCGTCATTTGCTATTCTTATTTTGCACAAGCTGCAGATACAAAGCGTGATACGCCTCGTACATACTCACTGAAGAGAACAGCTTGCATGCCTTTTGTTTGGCACGAAGCGGCTTGTCTTCCTCCTTTTCTGCTTGCAGGATCTTCTGTATCAAATCATCCGAGTGTCCTGATTGATAATAGGTAATCTCATCATCCGCATATTTTTCTTTCATCCCTCGAATGTCTGCACATACTATCTTCTTTCCATACATGGCTGCTTCTGTCAGTGCCAGGCAAAAGCCCTCGCTCAGACTTGTCTGCACATATACGTCCATAAGTGGCATGTATCGATGTCCTTCGGGGACAAAACCCATGAACATTACCCTTTGGGAAATGCCCAATTCAGCACACCGCTGTTGAAGAGGCAATCGCAAGTTTCCTTCGCCAATCACCAACAGGCGAAACCTGTCTGGCAACTGTGCAAGGGCTTGTACCAACTGTTCCACTCCCTTTATCTTCACCAATGAGGCACATGTACCTATGAGCGTGTGACCTCCCTTAAATTGCTGCACCTGCTCTTCTTCCTTGACGGACAGCTTACCCTGTGGCTTATCTATGCCATTGTAGCAACGAGCCAGTTTCTGCGCGTTCACCCAGCGTGAATAATAACCAACGGCGTCATCGCTAAGCACCACTACCTTATCCAACGTCCTGACTGAAGCCAAGAACAACAGACTGAAAAGAGAACCTGTTATTCTGCCAAATCCTACCCGAAACTCTTCCCATATATAACAATGTATCGTGGTTACAAATTTTGTTTTCTTGCCAAACCACGGCTTGTAAAAGGTAAGATACAAATTGGGACGTATGCCATGGGCATGCACAATATCGTAGTGGGCAAAGTTGATGGGGCGGTATCCGTCTACCTTCTCCGTGGGAAAAGGAAGTTCAAAGATGTTCTCGTCAAAGTAAAACACCTTGCACTCATGACCATATTCAACCATTTGCTTCGCCAGTTGCATGACCACCGACACTGGACCTGCATGCCTCAGCGCAGAAACCACATAAGCTATCCTCACCTCTTGATAACGCAGAAATGCTTTTTTAATTGTACAGCCATCCGAGCAATATGCGGATGTTGGCACGTAGCCATGTCTACCACCGTCACGCCTTTATAACTATTGAGCGTGTGCATGCGCGACGGCTGGTTGGCTGCTGGCGATGAAAGTCGGCATACCTCATGAAAAGCGAGTCTACCAGTCTCATCTTTTGTTACCTGTTGTATGACGATGCCCTGCCCATAATAGAGTTTTCCGTCTTGTGCGGGTCGATATAGCTTACCGTCACATTCAAAAAACGCTCCCGCATTGCGAGCCGTCTTGTCTGCAAAAACGTATGACTCATGTCGTGCCTCCTCTCCTTGAGCATTGTAAACAAACGTATGCAATACAGGATTGTCATACGGTAAAAAGGTTCCCAACAGCATCTCCTCCCCAAACACATCCGTAAAGACGGCATCCGCCAAAGGTTGTGTCGACACTACTTTCTCTTTACAGCAACTGCACGTCTTCTGATCAAACTCATACAACGTAAGTCCTTCGCCAAAAAGATTCTCGGGCATGATGTACACTTTGTCATTTCTGCGAACGATGCAAGGAAAGCTAAGATGCCGTGCCACATCCAAAACAGGCGTGAGCTTCTTCAGTTCGAGTGTGTTGCGCTCCACCGTCAACAATGATATGCGACCACGTCTCAAGTGTATGTCATAATCCTCTGCCAAAAGCAAGATTTCGTCATCCGTCACCTCCAACACAAAGGGGTCGGCAAACCATCGGTCGGTTATACGTTCCAAAAGCATCAACACAAATCTTAGTTCTTCTTTATCAATAGCTTATTCACAAAATGCGTTGACAGATAGAAAGATTGACAACATTTTCATGCTTATCTACCAAAAACAAATCCTAACCGCATTGCATACAATGCCTTTGAGATATACACACAAAGGATAGCTATCATCACGGACAACAAAGGACTTATTAAATACTCCAACGCTACTAAATTATTTTCAATCATATAATTGCCAAACATTTTAAGATTGAAAGGCATTATCAAGAAATAATGAATAACATAAATCTGCAATGTGCTCGTCCCTATCAAAGTGCCTGTACGCTTCAGCATATTTTTTACCCTTGAAGTCTTACCCTTGTATTGTTGTTCTAACCTAACAAACAAAAACAAAAAGAATAAGCACAAAGGCAAACCAGCTAAAGTTGTATATGCCTTTAACAATATTTCATTACCCCCCTATTTTATTAAGGGTTGTTAACGAAACGAGACTCAATATTGCAAACACAGGTATCAGCCTATTGCCATGCCAATGCTGCCATTCCTTGTTTTTCAAAAATATACCTAATGAAAAGAAAGGCCACAAAGCCCACAAATGGTCTGTGGATAAGGTGGTACCCACTTCTGTACGCCTAAAGTAGAAATGAAGTGCCAGCAGCAACGCTTGCACCACGAAAGCTCCGCCAATGAAAGGCAGGTGTAATTTTCGTATCACATACAACAGCACAAAGTAGAGAGGTAATACCCACAAGAACCAATATCCGTCCTTTGCCTCATTAGCCATGAAATATACAGCATTGCCACTCCCCATGGTATAAGAAAACAGCAGTCCAAACACAAAGAAAGGAATCAGCAACTTTGTTTTCTTAGCCAATGAAAATCGCTGTATATTTGTTACAAGTCCACTGAGCAGCATGAATAAAGGCATGTGGAACAAACTCACAAATGCCGCTAAACTGCTGGGATTGGGTTCAAGATTCCAACCATAGTAACAAAAAAAACGGCAAATGACCTGAAATTACGGCAAGTATGGCAAATGTCTTGAGCGCATCAATATAGAAAATACGTGTCTTCTCCATAAGAGATTATCTATTTATGTGAGTCTCGGAAAATATTTTTTTGATAAAAAGGTACAACCAAAGCTCATTCATTTAAGAATAATATGTTTACAAGATACACCCATAAAATAGTATTTATAAAATTTATAATACGGTATATTGGAGGCTCATAAATACTGAATTTTCTTTACAAAGTGCCTCTCATAACTCGCGTAAAAACAACCAACGGCAAAGTTGGTCGCAAATACGCGAGATATGAGCAATGTTTGTAATTTGGTGTTATTGAGTATGTTAAAACAAAATCATCTCTTTTCATTCCTAATTTTATCAATTTTTTGCGGCTAAAGCGTTGAGATAAGCCTGCAATTTGCATGCTTTAATGCGGTTATTACATGTAGATAACACCTCTAATGCGTGTTTCCAAGGGCATTAAATCAATGCTTCAGCTTGAAAAGACATTTATTTTGTTAAAATCAACCCATTTTTGTATATCGTTTGCCTATTGATTTTTTCTATTTTGAAGATTTTAAATGGTCGTTTTTTGGTAAAATAACAGGACAAAATTGTTGTTTTGAAAATGTTTTCGTAGCTCAAATATATTTTTACAAACTTTACATTTTTACTTCGCTATGATTAATATCAGAACTTCTCTCACATAGCAAGTCCAACAGATAAAACAAAAAGCCTATTGGCTTCAGCATATAGCACCACCATGGCAGTTTTGTCTTTCGTCCTTTGTAAGGTATAAGATACCGCCAAAAATTAATGGCATCTATGATATGTCGCCGAAGTCCGAAACGAGAATCTCGCACCAAATTTGAATAGTAATGCATGGTTCCTTGTGGCGACTGACGATGTAGCTGTCGAAGATGATGCGACAATCCGTCCTCTAAATACTGGCAAATATAAATGTTAACATTAAAATGTCTCAACAAATATGTTTTGGCTATCTCATTGAATACCACATCCTCGGTAACGAACTTCTCACCTGCAAATTCAGGAAAAGGATACTTACGCAGCACCTCCGTCTTGAAAGCTTCGGCAACATCGCCACGCATTTTATGTTTCTGCCGAAACGTAACACTGTCAGCATCCAACACATCCGTAGTGAATCGTCTACAAATCCGTTCTCCATGAGGGAATGCCCGCATACCCACAACACCCGCAAACTTATTGGCATCTTTTACTTGCTGATAATAGTCAACCAAAACGGCAAGGCTGTCGGTGGGAAGGTAATCATCACTATCAACTATAAAGAACAACTCACCATGCGCCAGCTCAACTCCACGATTGATTGCTCTGTGCTTGCCACCATTCACCTGATGATAATACCGTATCGCTATCTTCTGCTCCTGTACCCACTGCTGTACCAATCTTTTTGTATCGTCTATACTGCCATCGTCTATGATCAACCATTCAAAATTTGCATATGTTTGGTGTATCAAACTCTCATACAATCTTGGCAATGAATAAGCTCGATTATATGTGGAAGTAAAAACCGTAACAAAAACTGACCTGTTCATTTCATTGGCAATAGATTTGAGGAAACTATGGCACCTATAGTCCAATATTAAAAATAGCGCCTAATTAATTTATAAACTATTACTCTAATACTATTAGGTAGAAGACGTGTAGTAAATCGCAAAGTTATATTTTTACACATTGTCGGAATGCCAATGAATCCTAATTTGTAGACATTTAATTGCGTAATTGCTTCATCACAGGCATATTTCCAACCTCCTCTACGTTTTATAGTTGATGGAGAGCATCGAAACCATAACAAACTTTTTTGAATATTATAAATTTTAGTACCATTTTGCAACATTTTAATCCAAAGAAAATAATCCTCTGGAAACAAACTGGTTTGATAGCCACCTGCATCTAACACCTCGTTTTTCCTAAAAACAGCAGTAGAATGATTAACAGGACATCGGGTTTTCGCATAATTGTAATTATCCTTTGGCTTTTCTGGTAGTTTTCTCACCAAAGAAGAATCTCCAGGTGTTTTCTGAAATTCAGTTATCCAAGAACTGACAATTCCATATTCTGGATGCTCATACATGACTTTTATCTGTTCTTTAAAACGATTTGGCATAGCAATATCATCAGTGTCCATACGAACAATAATGTCATGTTTGCAATACTTCAATCCGTCATTCAAAGCATAGCCCAAGCCTCTGTTTTTATCGAATCTAACAACATGAAGTTCGGGATGCTCAATTTCCATATCACATATAATCTGTTCCAATTGTTCACCTAAACGCCCATCCTCCACTAAGACTATATCGTCTGAACACAAAGTTTGATTGAAAACAGAGTTCAAAGATTCTTTCAAAAAAAGAGGAGATTCTTTATAATATACAGACAATAATACTGAGAACTTACATTTATCCATAGAAGTCAATTTTAGATGGTACTACAAGTTAATCTTATCCAATTTTTATTTTTATAGGAAACGAGTAAGAAAGTTAAGAAATGTAACTTGCTACTTTATTCAAGTACACTTACGTATTGAACCAAAACAGTACAAACTAAATGCTATCAAACTGATTTGAATGGCGATAGAAAACTTGTAAAAAATTACAATTACCAAATCTAAATCCAAAACTTGAGTTACTTCCTTCCTATGCTGTGATACTCAAATCCCAGAGCCTTCATGTCGCTTGGAACATAGATATTTCTTCCATCAACAACCAGAGGAGTATTCATAGATTTCTTCACAACTCCCCAGCTTGGCAGACGGAATTGTTTCCATTCAGTAAGCACCAACAATGCATCGGCATCAAGAACGGCATCATACATACGCATATCGTCTGTCTCTGCCTTGAAGGAAAGTCCCCATATTGCTATTTTCTTTCCTTTCAACTTGCCTTGATAGTAATTGTTCAGTTTCTTGAAAACAACTTCTTTCTGCGATGCGTTCACAGCCTCTACCGCCTTTAGCACTTTCATGTCGTAACCATTCTTCTCGGCTGTCTTTATCAACGCTTTCACATCTTTTGGAAAACAACTCCCTCCATATCCACAACCTGGATACAAGAATTTATTTCCAATGCGTGTATCCGCACCTATTCCTTTGCGAACCATATTGACGTCGGCACCAATCAGCTCACATAAGTTGGCGATATCGTTCATAAAACTGATACGAGTGGCGAGCATTGAATTGGCAGCGTATTTAATCATCTCCGCTGAAGGTATGTCTGTAAAGATGACACGAAAATTATTCATCATAAATGGACGATACAACTTCACCAACAGTTCTTTGGCTCTTTCGCTTTCCACTCCTACGACGACGCGGTCAGGACTCATGAAGTCCTTGATGGCTGCTCCCTCTTTCAGAAACTCGGGATTGCTTGCCACATCAAAGGGTATATCCAAACCACGTTTGTCAAGTTCTTCCTGTATAGCGGCCTTGACTTTCTTAGCAGTTCCGACAGGAACGGTAGACTTGGTCACCAACACTGTATATTTGTTGATATTGGCTCCAACGGTATGCGCCACTTGCAACACATAATGAAGATCGGCACTTCCATCTTCGTCAGGAGGTGTGCCTACGGCAGAAAAAACGACCTCCACATCTTCCAATACAGATGTTAAATCTGTGGTGAAATGTAGTCTTCCTTCTTTTACATTTCTCTGCACCATTTCATCCAAGCCCGGCTCGTAAATGGGTACAATGCCCTTCAAAAGCATGTCTACTTTCTTTTGATCTACATCTACGCAGGTTACGTTGGCACCCATTTCTGCAAAACAAGTTCCACTAACCAAACCTACATATCCTGTTCCTACTATTGCTATGTTCATGTTGTGAGTTTTTAAGTTGATGAGTTAATAAGTTATTAAGTTGACAAGTTAACGAGTTGACAAGTTAACGAGTTGACAAGTTGACGAGTTAATCTCTCAATGGATTTTGATCTGACTGATACCATTCTACAAACTTGCCAATTCCTTCGTGCAAACTAAAATGCGGCTGATAACCTAACTCTGTCTGCAGCCTTGTGGTGTCTGCATTGGTCTGATACACATCTCCCGGCTGCATAGGCAAATATATTTTTTCGGCTTTCTTACCCAAAGCCTGCTCTATCTCCGCAATGAAATCCATGAGTTTTACGGGATGCGAACAACCTATGTTATAAATTTTATAAGGCACATGGTGAGGGCAGTCCTCTGCGTTCAAAGTAGAATCTATCACCCGTATCGTTCCGTTGACAATATCATCAATGTAGGTAAAGTCGCGTATCATATCGCCATGGTTGAACACCTTGATAGGTTCTCCATTGGATATAGCGTTAGCAAACAACATTGGCGACATATCGGGGCGTCCCCAAGGACCGTAAACGGTAAAATACCTAAGTCCCGTTACACTGAACCCGTACAATTTGCCATACGCATGAGCCATCAGCTCGTTAGACTTCTTACTGGCAGCATACATGCTCACTGGCGAGTCTACCTTGTCGTCCTCATGATATGGCACATGTTCGTTAAGTCCGTACACTGAACTCGAAGAGGCAAAAACCAAATGACTTACTTCATGGTTTCTACAACACTCCAACACATTCAGGAATCCAACTAGATTGCTGTGCAGGTAGGCAAAGGGATTTTGTATGGAATACCTCACCCCGGCTTGAGCTGCCAGGTTCATTACCTTATCAAAGTGATAACGCAAGAACAGTTGTTCCATCGCTTCCTTGTCTGCAATATCCATGCGCACAAACAAGCAGTTCTCAAATTTTGAACTCTGTACGATATTCTGATGCCAAGAAACGTCATATTCATTGAAACCACACATTTGCAAACGCCCATACTTCATACGGACATCATAATAATCGTTGATGCAATCAACGCCCACAACAAAGTCACCTCGCTGTGCAAGTTCATACATTAGCTTCGAGCCAATGAAACCTGCCGCACCCGTTATAAGAATTTTCATATCTTGATAGGTTATGGGCGGTTCTATAAATTACCGCCGTAAAGTTTTTACATGTTAGTCTTTTTACGTTTTGTCATCTTGCGGTCTCTTTTTATATAAAACAGGCTGCGCCTCAACAATTCAAACAAGTTTGATTGTATTCGGCTTGCTCCGTTTTTGGTTCAATTTACTTGTTCGTTCATCTGCATCCATTGTGCAGCTATGTTTTCTATTCGGAATTGTTCTCTCATCTTCCTGCTGTTCTGCCCAAATTGTTGGAGCAGCGGCTCGTTATCCAACAAGCTATCCAGCCTTTCTGCCATTTGATCAATGTCTCCACATGGCACTACATATCCATTTTCGCCCTCATGAACCAGCTCTTTAACACCCGACACCCGTGTCGTCACAATAGGCAGACCCACGCACACAGCCTCTATCATGGCATTGCTCATACCTTCTGAGTCGCTGCTTAGCGCAAAGACAGCACTTTCTCGGAGTCGTTCTACCACATCTGCGGTCTTACCTGCCAGCATTATTCGTTTCGACAATCCTGGCACCATGCCTTCCAACTCTTTAATATAATTGGTAAGCCGTCCTCGCTCTGGTCCTCCTCCATAGATAACCAGTCTCCATGCTTGATGCTTGGCGGCTATCTTGGCAAACGCTCCTATCAATACTTCATGTCTTTTTTGCGGATAGAGACGTGCCACAGAGATGATGGTCTTGGTTTTATGCACCTTTGTACTATCCACCTCTTTAAGGGCTTCTTCCCTTACGGGATTGTAAACAATACGAGTTTTTTTACGTATCCAATGCGGAAAGTAATCCTTAATAGCTTGTGTTTGTACGACAAAGACATTCGTAAAGGGCAAGACAAAGACCTTTAGCAATCGACGCACCAACGGTTGTGTGCGTGGGTCTATCCTCTCCGAGGATATAATGGGCGTATGCGTTCCAAGCAATGCCAATATGGTAAAGAGGTAGACACCTTCGGTAAAGGCAATCACAACATCTGGCTTTTCCTCGCAGACATGCCTCCTCAGCCAAGCCCTTCGTCTGTTTATGCCTTGTAGGTTCTCGACAAATCTTACATTGCTGTCTTCTTCTGTAACTTGTTCATCCATGCCCCTGGCAGACTTTTCGTTTGTTGTCATTACAACCTTCACTCGCTTGTCTACCCTATAATAATAGTCACTGTATCGCAAACATACTATCTCTACCTCATGTCCTTTATCAACAAAGTCGTCCGAGAGCAGACTTACCACGCGTTCTGCACCACCACTGCCCAAAGCAGCTAAAGTAAATATAATTTTCATTGATTTGCTTTTTTCATTGATTGACGGATATGGTCAACAATGATTTGTGAAAACAACACCGTATCCTGACAATTAAGAAGACACATATTCTGCCACGCACTTTTCCGCCCAGCAACGGGGGGGGTAGTACAACAGCAACGCAGTTATAAAGAATAACCAAAAAATGAAAGAATTTCTAACATGACTCTAATAAAATTGCTATCACATTTTTATAAGTAGTTTTAGCAATGGACAACTATTCTTTTTGCAACGGATAGATTTTTTATTTGCAACGGATGAACAGAGGAATTCACTGATTTTATAATATTCCGTGGTCAATCCGTGAAGCTCTGATGCTACACACACATTATTGCAAGAGATAGTTTTTTTTACAACGGACAAGCATGGATGTATGCGGTTTATTTTTATATCCGTATCAAAATCTACTACAACAAATTCACCTATCTTATTATATATTACGAAGTAAGTTTTAGAAATGTCTTTTCAACTTCTCTCAACCCATATTTTGTTGGATAACTTTTATCTAAAGGTATCCAACTTCCAATTTCCAAATCCGCCTTATGCGGTTCAATATGATTATAACCAGACCCATGAAAAAAAGTAATTTCGCCAAAATATACTTTTCCATCTACATTATACAAATCAACTCTACAGTGTGGAAATGGCTTAGAAAGAATTTTTGCACATTCTACCATATAATCAAAATTCTTAGGCTTTTTAATTGAATTATCAAGAAAGTTGTCACGAGTTTCTTTTATTTCAAGCAAATTAAATTGCATATCATACACATTTCTATAATAATGTTCTGAATGTCCTCCGTCTTTGTCACAAGCGCCAATATCCAAGAATAAAAGTCTTGGAACGCCAGCGAAACACATAAACTTATAATCCAAAAGAGAACTTCCGTCAAGAGGTCTTAAGATTTTTTCAATTAAGATTTGAGGTTTTATATACTTATAATTATATTCAAAACCATAATAATAAAAGTTATTATGAAGTAAAGGTCTAAATATTTTTTTTATTTTTTCTTTATCGAAATTATCTTTCGTACAAATTATATTCCCACCTGAAAGATGATTGCACTTCAAAAAGAATTCATTCGGTAGCTTTTCTATGTCTATATCATCTACACTTGTAAAATTCGCATAACACTCATTTAAGATATCGCGTAAACCATATTTCTCAACATATTTTCTTACCAAATATTTATCCGTACAAATGGTCATAAGAGGATTGAAATAATGAAGTTTCAACCACCATATTTTCTCGTCAAACGTTTGTGGCTTGTCAATACTTAATTTCTTATGATATAGGACATAATATTTAATATGTGCATATATCCTTTTGGGTATAAGAAAAGCTCTCATACGGAAATAACAACTCTTTAAGTTGTTATAAAATAACGTCTCTTTTATTTTCATTCTAAATCTATTTAAATGCTCTGTTATAATTATATCCTCTTTTATTAGAAATGTGTATTATCAATAAAATTGTTGAGTGATTAAATAAAAAACCAATATATGCTTTAAGTAGGTAGACTACGAGAAATGATTGGTGGAAAGATTACACCATATTCTCCACTACCGCTGTATTATTTTTTACGATCTTAATTCCCCATACCAATAGAAACAAAGTCGCCTAAGATGTGAATTCGTATCATAAGATATTATATAGTGTTTGTCTAAAAATGTTTAACTACTTTTTTCAACAATTCCTCCCATCTTTTTATCGTCTTATCCATTGTATAATATTTAGAACGCTCAATGGCAGCTTCTTGAACTTTTTGTCGATAAATATCATCACCTATCATTTTTTTGATTGCTAAAGCTAATGCATCCACATCGTTTGGAACACAAATTAACCCTTCAGAATCATTACGAATAATCTCCCGTTGCCGCCCTTTGAAATCGCAAGCCACACAAGCACATCCCTGAGACATAGCTTCAATGAGAACCAATCCAAAGCCCTCGTATCTACTACTTAAAACAAAGATAGCCGATTGCTTGTATCTATCAACAATATTTTTTTGATATCCCAAGAATTTTACTTGATTTTCAACTTCTGATTTCCGAACAATATCCTGCAACAACTCTAAATCTTCTTTTTTCCCTTCTCCAGCAATTTCCAAAGTCCAATCAGGATATTGTTTGGCTATTGTTCCCCAAGCCTTTAACAAGATGTCAAAACCTTTATAATGCCAGTCATCAATTCTTCCTGCAGCCAATACAATCTTGTCTTTTACAGGTAAGTTAATAATAGGGGTTAGGAAAAGAGGATTAGGCATAACTACCGTATTCTTTAAACGCAATCCTATGAACTCTTTATCAGCCTCTGTTAGTATTGTTACACAACAATATAATTTATTTATATAGAATTTCGTTATAATCTGCCATTTAGTAAGAGGTGTATTTTTTGGTCTTTCAAAGGCATTATGCTCAGTCATGATAACAGGAATATTCAATCCTATCGTAGCCAATTTCGCAACCAAGCTGCATGTTTCCATAATACCAATAATTACATCCGGTCGATAAGTTTTGGCGTATTTACGAATATTTGGCAACGTGCTTGCCCACTTCTCAATTTTAGAAGATATACTTGAAAATAAAGGCAAGAGCTGTACACTACTCTTCACTTCATACGTTGGCTCTTCCAAAGTATTAGATATGAGATATACGCTATGAGAAACGGACAAGCCATTGGCGAGCATTACGCCCACACGCTCGGCACCCCCATACGACAATCTGCTACAGACAATAAATATCTTCATGAGTTAGTTTTTTGAAACAAGAAAAACGATTCTTATAATTGCTGCAATATTTGTTCACCTCTCATCATTATCATGGCACTGCTATACTTATCATGGAAGAAATAGACAAACACGACTCCACAAGCCAGTAAAAAAATCGTGCGCCATTTCTTAGAAAGTGATTTCGCCATAAGTGGGAGCATAAAGATTTCCAGGGTGGCAAACATGGTTGAGGTGCGACCAGAAAGAGTTGTATAGTTGCAGAAAATGATAAGAAACAATGTGGAATAAAAATAACCCGTGCGGTATACATCATAATACGATGAAAAGCACCGTAACCTATCTTCCATAAATGTAAACAACAACAAAATGAAAACTTGAAAATAAATCATAGGATTTGCAAGTCCTTTCGCTTCATCCACATACATTCCCTCTGTATAAGTAGTATATTGCAAGTCTTCACTATACGCTTCAACAAAATTGGCAATTGAAGAGAACATTACCTGTGAAACAATGAAAGCCAAAACCAATCCAATAACGATGTGGCTCTTTTTCAATTTTAGCAAACAAATGAAATAAAGCGGCAATCCAATAATAGCCATATGGTGGAACTGATAAGCCACTAAAACCAACAAGAGATAGCGCCACATCTTTCGTTCTTTGATAAGGTCTACCCCAAGCACAATCAATAATATTGCTAACGAAGCACGCATCTGCATAAAATCACGATTAAGCAAAAAGCGACCTATATAGATACAAAGCCCTATCAAAGGAAACACAGAATATCTTTGCAGATTCTTATACAACAAAAACATAGATAGTCCACCCATGACGAACAAATAAAATCGGCTATCATTAACTATTACCTTGACACATGATGCCAAAAACCAATATCCTGATTCGGCATAGCCAAATGGTTTAGCATTGAAAGAGAACTCCCATGGCAGTGGTGCCATGTCAAATGCTATCTGATACACCAACTCATCTGGCCATGCCGTCCGAACACCAATGGCGTATGTAAGAACACATAGAGCCAAAATCAGAATCTTATGTTGGTGTTTTACTTTATTCTGAATAACCAGTACAAAGCAAAACAAATAAAACAAAGCAAACAGAACAACCATGAATTACTAATTATTTTGAATCACAAATATTTTTTAGCTGTTTCATCCTACGTTTAACATGAAAGAGTGTAAAAATAGCTCTATTACAAAATTGATACCACCCAAGACATGCTATATACATTGCCCAACGTACCACCAAAGGTTCATTGAGGCTCATCACCTGCGATTGGTAAGATGCAAACCGCTGCTTAAAAAGAAATGAACTATAATAATTGCCTCCATTCCAAAAAGCACGAGAGAAGATAGCCTGGTGTTTACTCTTCTGCGCTATCTCCAATGCATTTGTATCTTGGAGCAAGTTTGTGAACATCTGAAGAATATGAACGTCCATTTCATAGGTTCCCTCATCATAATGACGTGTTAACGAAGTGGGATTATACATATAGTGATAGAAAGCAACGGGGGCGTATGCAACCTTAATATCATGCAGCAAGAATTGCGCCATGACATACTGATCTTCACATCCATAGATTCCCTTGGGATATTGGATATTAAAACGTTGGTATAAGTCTCGGCGAATCAACTTATTTACCGTAAATCCACCAATTTTCCAGAACAATTCCTGCAAAATAACTTCAGGCTTAAGTTCAGAAGGTTGTTGATTCACATAATGCCGTGAATATTCGTCTTCCCGATAAAGGTCACAAATGGTGATGTCCGCCTGCTCTCGTTCTGCAGTTTCGAACAGCAAGTCCAACCCTTTTTCGTCTACATAATCGTCTGGATCTGCAAAAATGGTGTACTTGCCTTTCGCATGCTGAAGTCCATAGTTGCGTGCATCGCTCAAACCGCCATTAGGCTTGTGATATACCCGTATGCGCGAATCTTTGTCAAGATATTCATCGCATATTGCTGCACTGTTATCTGTGCTGCCATCATCAATGAGCAACAGCTCATAATCTCTGAACGTCTGCGACAGCAGCGAATCAATGGACCTGCGCATACAGTGCTGCATATTATAGATAGGTACGATGATGGATATGGAAGGTTTGCTCATTTCTTCATGATGATAAAAGTAATAATGATACGTAGCTTCTGCAAGAGAGACAAGTCAGACCAAACATACTTATAAAGTGTTTGCACTTCTTTGTTGCGATACCATTTGCTTGGACTTTCTCCCCAATCTGCACTTGATATTTTCTTGAAATATCCTATAAAACCCAAAAACTTGGATTTACTGATGCCGTGTTTGTTGTGCAAACATTCAAAAGCTTTTTGAAGATGTTGTAGAGAAGCGATGCTATAATTGGTGGTTGATTGATACTTGATATCAGAAGCCACATCCGTTGTTATGTAGTAGTATGAGGAGTAGAGGACTTTGTAGGTTTTTATTTTGGATAAATAAAGCCATACAAAGTATGTATCCTCACCCACTTTCATGTCTTCAAGAAAACGCAAATCCCCTATAATGCTACGTTTATAAAACTTAGTTACTGGTCCACGCAACAAATTATAGCTGATATACTGGTTGATAAAGTCTTTTAACGGTGGTTGTGGATGAACATTGTCCAACACTAATCGCTCCACCTCCTCACCATACTCGTCATGCATGAAATATCCTCGCAGTAAGAGTTCTTCGGTTGAATTGGCAACCTCGTCAAAGAAATGTGCACCTATGCTATCATCCGAATCGACAAAAGTAATCCACTCTCCTTGTGCAATATCCAACCCCCTGTTACGAGCAGCACTGACTCCAGCATTTTGTTGATGAATAACCGTCACCCTATTATCTTTTGATGCGTATTCATCGCAGATGACAGGCGAGGCGTCTTTTGAGCCGTCGTCTACAAGTATAAGCTCAAAGTCTTTCACATCCTGTTGAAGTACTGAATCCACACATTCTCTTAAAGTGCGCTCAGCATTATACACTGGAATGATGACAGAAAGTATCGGCATTTGCTTTTAGGTTCAACGTTTTCTCTCACCAATAGCCCATCCCAACTTGATTGTTCGGAAAAAGGTCGTTAAATAAGAGGACAATATAAAAGATAATATAAAAGTTGAAGTAGCCAATACCCAAGGGTTTATTGACAACTTTTGAGTTATATATAGCAAACTGTAAATTAACACAGGATGAAAAAGGTAAATACCAAAAGCATTATTTGAGATGCGTTGATAGATATCGCTTTGAACAATTTTACTGTTAGAAAGTTGTTTGGAACATATATATAATGTAATACTACCTGCAACAGCACAAAAAACTTCAATTATCCAATGAACCATTGAAGGCAAATCATATTTCAAAATATCCCATGTAACAACACTTATCATAAAGCAAAACAGACCTACATATCTCATGCCAAGAAACCTATCTAATTTATTTTTATTTTGCATAAATGCGTACCCCAAATAAAAGTAAATCGAATAGCGAAACATCGGTCCCAATTGAAAGAAAGTGGGAATATATCTGCTATACCAATTTAATATGAGGGCAAGACACAGCCCTACAATACAATTATGCTTATCAACATATTTATCAAAAAACCGAAATAACAGAAAAACTTCAAAAAGCATCAATAGAAACCACAGATGTCGAGGATCTATTGCTAAGATATAATTAACAAAGAAATATTTCAAAGGATTATCTCCTGTAAAACCTAATACAAATAAGGTTGGAAAAACAACGAAGACAGAAAAAAAGAGGTTCATCCGACTTTTCGAGTGATACGACAGTCATGTAGTGCATATAGCCTTAGTTTAAAATATCGTTCATCCCTAAATCCGTATGCATTGCGTTTCA
>QWCK01003315.1_pt1 | contig 17818 bp, 17 predicted proteins | sample 1972571 | NCBI WGS metagenome assembly QWCK01 (sample SAMN09866710, study PRJNA288562) | Human gut metagenome isolate term2_stool, whole genome shotgun sequencing... | isolation source: gut | host: Homo sapiens | place: USA: California
TCCTTCGAGACAGGCTGCTGCCGCGGTGGGGCAAAATGAACTTATGTTTATTTATGATAAGTTTTTTTCCGACTTTGGACACACTATCGGACAGGTTTTGATAACTAAAGAAGATTTTGAAAAAAAGGACAGACGCGAACATTTATTGAATAACTTTAAAGCTTTGCTTAATATGAATGTTCTGCCGATCGTCAATGAAAATGATGCGGTTGCAACCGATGAAATTGTTTTCGGCGATAACGATACTCTTTCCGCACAGGTTGCAAAACTTATATCTGCAGATACTTTAATTATGCTTACCGATATAGACGGACTGTATGACAGAAACCCAAAAGAAATCGGAGCGAATTTAATTTCCGTAGTCGATGAGATAACACCGGAAATTATTGAAATTGCTAAGGGCAGTGCTTCAAAACTCGGAACCGGCGGAATGACTACTAAGTTGATGGCTGCAAAAATTGCAAGAGACAGTTCTATTGAGACAATAATTTTAAAAGGGGAGAATCCCGACAATATATATAAAGCTTTGGCAGGAGAGAGAATAGGTACATATTTTGCGCCTTTTGAGAAAAATGAAAAACAGAGAACTTGAAAATATAGGTAAAAGAGCGAAGGTTGCAAGCAAGCAACTGGCCCTATTTTCCGATGAAAAGATAAATGAAATCTTAATTGCGATTTCTGAAAATATAATCAAACAAAAAGAAAAGATAATTTCAGAAAATTCAAAAGATATTGCATTTGCGAGAGAAGAAAATTTAAAATCTAATTTAATTGACAGACTCCTACTCAGTGAAGAACGAATTTTACTTATGGCGAAGGCAACAAAAAGTTTAACTAAACTTCCTTCTCCATGCGGGAAAGTTCTTGATGAGTTTGAAACGGTTGACGGACTTAAAATTCAAAAGGTGAGTGTTCCTTTCGGTGTAATTGCCGTTATATTTGAATCAAGACCAAATGTCAATATAGATGCTGCTTGTCTTGCGATAAAGTCTAAAAATGCGATTGTTTTAAAAGGCGGGAGTGACGCGAAATATACAAATGCATTTCTTTGTAAACTTATGCGCAAAACATTGGAAGACTTAAACATCAATCCGGATACAATTTGTCTTTTTGATGATTATGACAGAGAAAATATAAATATTCTGTTGAATCAGTCTGAAACTATTGATCTTGTTATTCCAAGGGGCGGAGCCGGACTTATTCAAAGTGTAAAATCTAACAGTAAGATACCGACAATTGAGACGGGGGTCGGAAACTGCACGATTTATGTAGATGAATTTGCCGACATTGATAGAGCAGTTGATATAATTGACAATGCAAAAACACAGAGAAATTCTGTTTGCAATGCGGCTGAGGGAATGTTAATTCACAAGAATATAGCAAAAACTGCCTTACCTCTAATAGCAAAACGCCTTACAGATAAAGGCGTAGAGATAAGGGGCTGTGAAGAGTCATTGAAAATTGTGCCGACATTAAAGAGGGCTACAAATGAAGATTATAAAGCAGAGTTTCTTTCAAATGTGATTTCCTGTAAAATTGTAGAAGATATTGACGAAGCTATTGATTATTTGGATGAATATTCAACACATCACAGTGATGCGATAATTACGAAATCAAAGGAAAAGGCAGAAAAGTTTTTAAATGAAGTTGACAGTGCCTGCGTTTATGTTAATGCATCAACCAGATTTACCGACGGAGGTTGCTTTGGCTTCGGAGCGGAAATTGGCATATCTACTCAAAAGTTGCATGCAAGAGGACCGATGGGACTTAAAGAGCTTCAAACATATAAATACAAAATCTTAGGAAATTATCAAATCAGGGAGTAAATATGAAAGACAAGAAATTAAGAAAAAAATGGGCATATCCGCTCGGCATATTTGTTTTTATTATGGCGATTGTCGGAATAGTTTTCTCGATCTTTTTTATAACTAAAGGAATAATAAAGGCAACAGATAAAACGGATATAACTAAGAAAAATTTTGAGAAGATGATTTTTCCCGTTGTAATGAATGATCCTTCAACCTTTGATGACATTACCAAAGCAGATATGGTTCAACTTTTGGATTCTTCCATTTGGTCGATTTTGATAAAGGGCGTCGATACCGGAAAATATAAAATTGTCGATGATAAAGTAGTTCTTCCGATTACCGATGTAGACAAGGAATTTTTATCTCTTTACGGGGATTCCATAAAGCCTAAACATCAGACTATATCAACCGGTTCATATGAATTTGAATATGATTCTGCTTCAAAAGCATATAAGTTACCGATAACGGGTGTTGATCCTATTTATACTCCCAAAATAACAGATATAGAGAAAAAGAAAAATTCAACAATATTGACTGTCGCTTATCTTTCCGGCAGAGATACAGTCGTAGATGAAAACGGAAATATTGTAAAACCGTCTCCGAGCAAATATGTGAAAATAACACTTAGAAATAAAGCAAAATCAAAATCTGAATATTACATAAGTTCTATACAAGATACCGATCCTTCATTCAGCGGAAGCATCGTCGAAGAAAAGAAATAATTATGCCAAAAACATCGGGCATATTATTGCCTATATTTTCTTTGCCGTCAGATTATTCAATAGGGACTTTGGGGATTGAAGCAAGAGATTTTGTGGATTTTCTCGTGGCTTCCGGACAATCTGTTTGGCAGATTTTACCTGTTGGACCTACTTTATATGAAGAATATAATTCTCCGTACAAGACAATGTCTCCTTTTGCGGGCAACCCTCTTTTAATAAGTCTTGTCGATTTGACCGACAAGGGTCTTTTGAAAGAATCGGAAATTGAGATATTAAAAACTGAAAATTCAAGGAAGATTGACTATAAATTTTTAACAGAAAATAAAAATCTACTTTTGCACAGAGCGGCCAAAAGGGGCTTGTCTGAAAAAACTAAAGATTACCTCTCTTTTCTTGAAGAAAATAAAGAATGGATTTTTGAATATTCAAAATATATTTGTGTTCGTATGATGAACGCGAAAAACCAATGTTTTGAATCTAAGATTTTCGAAAGTTTTCAAGAAGAGGTAATGTTCATTCAGTACCTATTTTTTATTCAGTTTTCAAAGATAAAATCTTATGCAAACAGCAAAAACATTTCTCTTTTTGGTGATATTCCTTTCTTTGAAGCCTTTGATTCTCACAGAGTTTATTTTCACAGAGAAAACTTCAAGTTAAATGAGGACGGAAGTCCTTACAAAGTCGCCGGTGTTCCGCCGGATCAATTTTCTGATAAAGGTCAGATTTGGGGAAATCCGGTATATGACTTTCAAAACTCAGAAAAAGATAACTTTAAATTTATTTATGATAAATTTGCTTTTGCGCTTCAATGTTATGATATTATCAGACTTGACCATTTTAGAGGCTTCGAATCATATTATGAGATAGATCACTCTTCACAAGATGCTACAAACGGAACTTGGGTTAAGGCCCCGGGCAGACAGCTTGTTGATCTTTTGAACAAATCTTTTGATAGAGAAAGAATAGTTGCCGAAAATCTTGGATATATAACAAATGAAGTGTCGGAATTGATGAATTATTCCGGATTTTATTCGATGAGTGTTCTACAGTTTGCCTTCGAAGATCAATCCGAAGAGAATTTATATCTTCCGGAAAACCAAGAAGAAAAAAATTGTTTTTATACCGGAACACACGACAATCAGACGGCAAAATCTTTCATAGAATCAAACCGTGAAAATGAGTTGTTAAATAAAAAGCTGAATGATTTCTCGGAAAAAAATGAAGTTTACAGTTTCATATCATACGCGATGAGTGCAAAATCCAACAGATTTATTGCTCCGATGTCAGATTATCTTTATTTGGGAGAAGAGGGAAGAATAAATACTCCCGGAACAGTTGAAAAAAATTGGAAAATAATGTATAAAAAAGATGATTTTAACGATAAGTTAGCTGAAAACATATTTGATCTTTGTAAAAAACATAAGAGGTTGTTATGACTTTTGAAGAGCTTAGGCAAAAATATTCGGAATTTATATTTAACGGTTTCTCTGTCGTCAAAAACGGCGACGGAATAAAAGTTGTATATGATTTTGAAATCCCGGACTTATGTAAATTTACGCCTGAACTTGTATTTGAAATAAGCGATGAACTTGTTGTAAATCAATTTGACAGTCCGCTTGCAAAAAAAATTCTTTTGTCATTGGGAATGGTTGAAGCCGTCAGCTATTTCAAGGCTGTTTGTCCCGAAGTTATGACTGTTAAATGCGGTGATTTTAATCTCGAAGAATTATTATTTTTCAAAAAACTTTATTATAAAGGTTTGGGAGAATTTTTTTACAGAAACCAAATAGATCTGCCTTATAGGCATTTTCTTAAAATCAATTGCACCGGTGACATGCAGGACGATGATGACAGGTTCATTTCAAAGAATTTGAATTTAATACCCGTTGGAGGAGGTAAGGACTCGGATGTCACAATTTCTCTTGTAAAAAAATATAGCGCAGACAATTATTTTTTGACTGTAAATCATCAAAAAGCAAGAGAAGATGCAGTTTTAATCTCAGGATATGAAAAAGACAGAATAATAAATATAAATCGAACGATCGATAAAAATCTTTTGGATTTAAATAAAAAAGGTTTCTTAAACGGACACACTCCCTTTTCAGCAATTATCGCTTTTTCCGGTCTTTATACCGCCTATTTATTGGGTGCTAATTATGTGGTGCTTTCAAACGAAGCAAGCGCCAATGAAAATAATATAGAGGGAATGGATATAAATCATCAATATTCTAAATCCTTTGAATTTGAAAAAAATATAAGTGCATTTTGTAAATCCTATCTTGTTCCCGATATTAAATATTTCAGCTTGTTAAGACCGTTTAACGAGTTGCAAATTGCGAAATACTTTGCTTCTCTCAAAGAATATCACAATATTTTTGTAAGCTGTAATGTAGGTTCAAAACAAAACAAGTGGTGCGGAGAATGTGCAAAATGTCTTTTTGTATATTCAATTTTATCGCCGTTTTTAGAAGAAAAAGACCTTTTAAAAGTTTTTGGAGAAAATTTACTTGAAAAAGAAAGTTTGATTTCTATTTTTGACGGGCTTGTTGGTTTGACTGAAGTTAAACCTTTTGAGTGTGTCGGAACGAGAGCTGAAATAAGAGCGGCTCTTTCAAAGACAATTGAAAATTATTTGTCCGATGGAAAAGAATTACCAAAGTTACTCTTACATTTTCAGAATGAGATTGAACCTGACACGAAAGATTTTGATCGACTGATAAGATATTTTAACTATGAAAATTCGGTGCCTAATAAATTTAAGTATGCAGTAGAGGAATTTAAGACTTATGTCAGAAACGCTGAATAATTATTTAGAAAACAAGAAAATTTTAATCTGTGGATTTGGAAGAGAAGGACAGTCCACTCTTAATTATATTGAACAAAATTTACCGAATCTTTCGGTTACTGTCGCTTCAAAAAATATGGACGAAAATATAACTAAAAATTTTTCAAAACATAAATTCATTGAAACGGAAGATTTTCAGTCTTTGATAAATGATTTTGATATTGTTATAAAGAGTCCGGGAATTCCGTTTATAAATTATGATATAAAGACAGAAGTAACTTGCCAGACAGATCTGTTTTTGAGATTCGCAAAGGGTAAGAAAATCGGAATCACAGGAACAAAAGGCAAAACCACCACTACAACTCTGATTTATCAAATCTTAAGTCTTAAATATGAAAAAGTTCACTATATGGGCAATATGGGAATTCCCGTTCTGAATTTTATTGACCTTACGGATGATGATTCGATTTGTGTAATTGAAATATCATCTCATCAGCTTGAATTTTGTAAGGCTTCTCCGGATATAAGCGTGATAACAAATATTTATGAAGAACACCTTGATCATTATAAAGATTTCAACGCCTATGTTTCGGCAAAGTTTAATATCGTAAAATATCAAACAGAAGAAAACTTTTACATCATCAATAAAGATGTAAATTATTATATGGATTTTTCAAAACTGCGTGCAAAGAGAATCCAAACCGAACAAAACAGAGAATTTTATGATTTAACCAAAAACTTAAAGGGAAAACATAATAAAGCCGATATCGATTATGCGGTTACTGTCGTTAAATTATTAAATGTTGAAGATGAGTTCATAAAAAAAGCCCTGACTGATTACAAGGGCCTTGAACACAGGATGGAAAAAGTCGGAACATTTAATGAAATCACTTTTTACAACGATGCAATAGCAACGGTACCCAAAGCCGTCATTTACGCCATTGATGCGCTGAAAGAAGTAGATACTTTAATTTTCGGCGGAATGGACAGAAAAATAAATTATTCTGACTTCATTGAAATATTAAAAAATTCTAATATCAGAAACTTTATCTGTATGCCTGAAACCGGAAACAAAATCGGAAAAGAACTTGAGAAATACAAAAATGTTTTTTATTTGGAAAAAATGCAAGATGTTGTAAAAAAAGCCTATGAAGTTACAGAAAAAGGAAAGATTTGTCTTATGTCTCCCGCAGCTCCGAGTTACAACAGATACAGAGATTTTGAAGAAAAAGGCAGAAAGTTCAAAGAATATATACAAAAATTCGGAAATTAAAAAAAGTTAGGGCAATAATTGCCCTAACTTTTTTCTTAGACTAAATCTCGAATGATATATAATTTTTTGTCCGATGGTGAATATAAAAGATAATACTTTTTGAGGTTTTCATCTTTCTTTACTTCGTAATAATAATATTCCCCGCTAAATAAATTTTTGTCTGAATATTTTACTTTACTGAAAACATTTGATATTTCAACTTCAATATTTTGGTCGGGACCCTTTTTCATAAAGACTTTTAAGTTTTCGTCATTTTTTACTTTATAGATTGAAACATCTGTCCCGTCACCGCGAGGACCTTTATCGGCAGAAAATGTTTTATCTTTTTCAAGCTCGTTTGAATTGAGCCCCAAATACATTTCTTCGTTTATTTGATTTATAAAAGCATTCGTTGAATAATTGTTTCTATATATCAGGTAAACATTTTCCGCTATCAAAACACCTATCAGTAAAATAATTACAGAGATAAATATTTTCTTATTCATTTTTCTGCTTATTTTGCGCTGTCCTTTGAGCCGAGGACGGTTAAAATTTTATGTTCAACCAAGTCTTCAACCGCTTGTCTGCCGGCACCGAGGTATGTTCTCGGATCAAAATCTGAAGGATTTTCGGCAACATATTTTCTTACAGCCGAAGTCATTGCAAGACGAAGGTCGGAATCAATATTGATTTTGCATACAGCCATTTTTGCAGCCTGTCTGAGCATATCTTCGGGGATTCCGATAGCATCGGGCATTTTACCCCCAAATTCATTTATTGTCTTAACATATTCCTGGTTTACGCTTGAAGCACCATGTAGAACAATCGGGAAATTCGGAAGTCTTTTTGAAACTTCTTCCAAAATGTCAAACTTGAGTTGAGGTTTTTGACCGGGTTTGAATTTATACGCACCATGACTTGTTCCTATTGCAATAGCGAGAGAATCAACTCCGGTCTTTGTAACAAAATCTTCAACCTCTTCGGGTCTGGTATAGCTTGCGTCTTCGGCTGAAACTTTGACTTCGTCTTCAATTCCTGCAAGTCTTCCGAGTTCTCCCTCAACGGTTACTCCTTTATCATGAGCATATTCTACAACTTTTCTTGTCAGAGCAACATTTTCATCATAAGAAAGATGAGAACCGTCAATCATAACGGATGAAAATCCTCCGTCAATACAGCTTTTACAAATTTCAAAATCTGCACCATGATCAAGATGAAGAGCAATCGGAAGACCGGTTTCGTTTATTGCAGCTTCTACAAGTTTCATAAGGTATTCATGGGATGCATATTTTCTTGCACCTGCCGAAACTTGCAAAATAACGGCTGAATTACATTTCTTTGCTGCGTTTGTAATTCCCTGAACAATTTCCATATTGTTTACATTAAAAGCACCGATTGCATATCCTTCTTCGTATGCTTTTTTGAACATATCTTTTGTCGTTACGAGTGGCATAAAAAACACCTCTTTAATTTATTTAATAACATTTAAATTATACCTTGCAGCAGTAACATTGTCAAAATATTGAGGCTGTGATAAAATACCCATAAATAATTAAAAACAGAATAAAGAAGGTATAATATGCAATACAGTTTCGCAGACAGAATATCTAATGTTTCTCCCTCCGCAATAAGGGAACTTTTTAAATTTACACAGAACCCCGAGGTTATTTCTTTTTCCGCCGGTTCTCCCGCACAGGAAGCTTTTCCGGTTGAAGAACTCGGCAAAATCGCAAATGAAATTTTTACCGAAATGCCTTATGGTGTTCTCAAATACGGTGTGTCCGAAGGATATGAACCGCTCAGAGAGCAAATAAGAAAAGCAATGCAAGCCGAAAAAACTTTTGATCCCGATGAAGATAATTTATTTATCACAAGCGGTGCACAACAGGTTATGGATCTTCTTACAAAATGTATTTGTAATGAGGGCGATGTCATTTTAAGTGAGGAACCCGCTTTTGTAGGTTCTCTAAACACATTTAAGACATACAATGTAAATCTGGTCGGAGTTAAAGTCGGTTCTGACGGAATGAATATTGAAGACCTTGAAGAAAAACTCGAAAAATATAAGGGTAAGGTTAAATTTATCTATACAATTCCGAATTTCCAAAATCCAATGGGCTTTACAATGCCGCTTGAAAAGAGAAAAGGACTTTACGACTTGGCTAAAAAATATCAGGTTGTTGTTTTGGAAGACAATCCCTACGGCAGACTCAGAACTTCCGGAGAAGACGTTCCCAACATTAAGAGCTTCGATGATGAGGGAATCGTTGTATATGCGGGAACTTTTTCAAAGATTTTGGCACCCGGAATCAGAGTCGGATATGTAATCGGTAATAAAGATTTAATTGCTAAAATGATAGTCGGAAAACAGGCAACAGATGTTCATACCTGCCTTTTTGCACAGGTTCTTGTAAGCAAGTTCCTTGAAAGAACAAATATGCCGGAATATTTCAAGTCACTTCAAGCAATTTACAGAAAAAAAGTTGACTTCATGTGCGAACAAATCGACAAATATCTTTTAGATTATGTTACATATAACAAGCCCGAGGGCGGACTTTTCGTTTGGTGTGAACTCAAAGGTGACATCGATATGGCGGCTTTTTGTAAAAAAGCACTTGAAAATAAAGTTGCGGTTGTTCCCGGAAGCTCGTTTATGATTGACAGTCAAAATATAAATTGTTTCAGGATGAATTTCTCTAATCCGAGCGATGAAGACATCATAAAGGGAATGCAAATTTTAGCAAAGACGGCTGAATCATTCAAATGAGTAAAAAAACGGTATTTAGCGCAATTCAGCCGAGCGGAACTCCTACTTTAGGCAATTATCTCGGAGCGCTTAAAAATTGGAACAATATGAAAGACGACTATGACTGCACTTTTGCTGTCGCAGATTTGCACGCCATTACGGTTAAACAGAAACCTTCCGAACTTCGTCGTCGAACGCTTGAAATGTATGCGCTTTTCTTTGCCTTAGGTCTTGACAATGAAAATTCAACCGTTTTTGTTCAAAGTCATGTGACGGCACATTCTTCGCTTTCTTGGATTTTAAGCTGTTATTCATCATTTGGCGAAATGTCGAGAATGACACAATTTAAGGACAAGGCGCAGAAACATAAAGACAACATAAACGTAGGTTTGTTTTCATACCCAATCTTAATGGTTTCTGATATACTTTTATATAACGCAAATTTAGTTCCCGTCGGAAAGGACCAAAATCAGCATTTGGAAATTACAAGAGATATAGCCGAACGATTTAACGGAATATACGGAGATGTATTCACCGTTCCGGAACCGTTCAAGGAGTTTGCGGGAGCTAAAATAATGTCTCTTACAGATCCTACAAAGAAGATGAGCAAATCGGAAGAAAACCAAAAAAGCTTCATAAGTCTTACCGATACTCCCGCTCAGATTACAAAGAAAATTAAATCTGCGGTTACCGATTCTGACGGAGAAATAATATATAAAGAGGGCAAGGACGGAATAAATAACTTGCTTACCATATATTCTTGTTGTCGCGGCCAAACAATAGAGGAATCTGAAAAAGAATTTCAAGGTGTATTGTATGGTGATTTTAAGGCGGCTGTAGCAGAAGCTGTTGTGTCCGAGCTTGAGCCTTTGCAAGAAAGATATAATGACTTTGTTTCAAACAAAGAGTTTTTGGAAAAACAGATGAAAATCGGCGCCGAAAAAGCAGAATACATTGCAAATAAGACCTTGAGAAAAGTAATGAAAAAAGTCGGATTTTACAGTTTATAAATTACAAATCTTTCGTAAAAAATAATACGAAAGATTTTTGTTTAGGAGGAGACATGAAAGTATTAAATTCAAATTTTCTATCTAAAGAAGGAACGAAAATCAATTATCTTTGTTGGTCGGAGGAAAACCCAAAAAAAGATGTTTTAATTTTAGTTCATGGCATGGCAGAACATATCGGTCGCTATGATGAAGTCGGAAGATATTTTGCATCAAAGGGCTACAAAGTTTATGGAAACGATCACATAGGTCATGGTGCGTCAATCGACGCAGAACATCCTCTCGGATATTTTGGCGAAAATAATAGTGGCGGAGAAGTTTTCAAAGAGGATCTTAAGACTTTCATAAATCTGATAAGACAGGACAATCCCGGTAAAAAGATTTATCTTTTAGGTCACTCCATGGGATCATTTATCGTCAGAATTTTTATGATGGATTACAAAGATATGGTCGACGGTGTAATTTTATGCTCTACAACCGGACCTCAACCTATGCTTCCTATGGGAATTGCTTTGACTAAATCTATGATAAAAATCAAAGGTCCGAAACACCACAGTGAATTTATTAATAAAATTGCTTTCGGTGCTTACAATAAAAAAACGGAAAAGAAAACTCCGGTTGATTGGTTAAACCGAGATGAAAAAGCCGTGCAAACATATATCGATGATGCTCTCTGCGGATATCTTTATTCTTTACGAGGATATCTTGATATGTTTGAAATGACAAAAAAATGTACGAGCGATGATTTCTTCGATTCTTATCCAAAAAACATTCCGCTGATGTTTATCTCGGGAAACGGGGATCCGATAGGCGAATACTTAAAGGGCGTTTCTAAAACTGTTGAAGAGATTAAAAAACGCGGCGTTGAGCCAAAAGTGATTTTTTATAAAAATGGTGAAAGACACGAACTTTTGAAAGAACTGAATAAGACCGATATTTATGAAGATATTATAAAATTTATGGACCGTTGCAATTTAGCGTGATAATATGTTACAATGACAAAGTAATATTTAACCAAGGAGTTATGATATGAAAAAAAGTAAATTATTTATTGTAAAAAAGATAACTGCGATTGCTACTTTGTTTGCAACTCTCAGTCTTTTATTCGCCGCCTGCGGAAAAGGAGACGATAAAAATTTTACTCTGGCCGTGGGGTTTGATTCGTCTTTCCCTCCCTTCGGTTATGTTGAAAAAGGCGAATACAAAGGTTTTGATCTTGACTTAGCAAGAGAAGTTGCAAAGAGAAGAGGCTGGAAAGTTGAACTCAAGGCTATCGACTGGGATACAAAAGACGCTCAACTCAAGGCCGGGCAGATCAACTGTATTTGGAACGGATTTACAATGAACGGCAGAGAAGATAAATATACTTTCAGCCGTCCGTATATCGACAATACTCAGGTAATGGTTGTAAGAAACGACGGATCGATAAAATCTTTTGCCGACTTAAAGGGCAAAAAGGTTGCGGTTCAAACTGATTCTTCTGCACTTGCCGCACTTGAAAGTGATGATCATAAAGACTTGATGAACTCTTTCGGAAAGCTTGAAATTCAAAAAGAATACGTTACATCATTCACATCCCTTGAAGCAGGAGCAGTTGACGCAATTGCTATCGATGAGGGTGTAGCAAAGGATCAAATCGCAAAAAAAGGTAACAACAAATTCAAAATTCTCGATGAAAAAATCTCTAAAGAACAATACGCAATCGGTTTCCTCAAGGGAAATGAAAAATTAAGAGACGAAGTTCAAGAAACCCTTGATGAAATGATTAAGGACGGAACATTCAAGAAGATTGCACAGAAATATGGTTTAGAAGATACAATAATCGAAACTATTCCGAGTAAATAAAGGTAATTTATGAATATTGATTGGGCGTCAATGACCAAAGAGCTTCTTGACGGAATGTGGATGACTTGCGGGATATTCTTTCTGACATTGATTTTTTCACTTCCACTTGGACTTTTGGTTGCCAAAGCGAGAATGTCCAAAAATATAATAATTAAAAATGTTTCGCGCATATACATTTCCGTTATGCGCGGAACTCCTTTGATGTTACAACTTTTAGTAGTATATTTCGGACCTTATTTTCTTTTTAAAATTCCGTTAAACAAGCTTGACATAGGATTCATACCTGATTTAGATTTTTCGTTTACCGCAACAATAATAGCTTTTGCGATAAATTATGCGGCTTATTTTGCCGAGATTTACAGAAGCGGAATTGAATCGGTTGAAGCAGGTCAATATGAGGCGGCTCATGTATTGGGTTTTTCGAAAACTCAGACTTTTTTCAAAATAATTTTGCCTCAGACAATTAAGAGAATTTTACCCTCTGTTACAAATGAAGTTATCACTCTTGTAAAAGACACTTCTCTTGCTTTCGCGATTTCAGTTGTTGAGATGTTTACCATTTCAAAACAACTTGCGTCTCAGGAAGCTTCATTGTTGCCTTACCTTATGGCAGGTGTATTTTACTATGTATTCAATGCTTTAGTTGCATTTGTAATGGAAAGAATAGAAAAACATTATTCATATTATACGATTTGAGCTTATGAAATTATTAGAAGTAAAACATTTAAAAAAACAATTTGGCGAAAACGAAGTATTGAAAGATATCAGTTTTGATTTACAAGAAGCGGAAGTTTTGTGTATCATCGGACCTTCCGGTTCGGGAAAATCAACTTTGCTTCGATGCCTTACAATGCTTGAAACCCCTGACAGCGGAACGGTTAAATATTTTGATGACTATCTTTGCAAGGGCGAAGATGAAAAGTTTGAATATGCAAATAAAAAAGAGCTTGAAAAAATCAGAGGATATTTTGGACTTGTTTTTCAAAATTTTAATCTTTTCCCTCATTTTTCCGTTGAGAGAAATATTACAGAAGCACAGACCGCAGTTTATAAAGTTCCCAAGGAAAAAGCCGAAGCAAAGGCTTTGGATTTACTTAAAAAATTAGATTTGGCTGACAAAAAAGACAACTATCCCTGCGAACTTTCAGGCGGAGAAAAGCAAAGGGTTTCAATTGCTCGTGCTTTGGCACTCAATCCGAAAATCTTGTTTTTCGATGAACCGACAAGTGCTCTGGATCCGGAACTTACGGTTGAAATTTTGAAAGTTATAAAAAATTTGGCAAAAGAAAAGATGACTATGGTAATAGTCACCCACGAAATGAATTTTGCGGCCAATGTTGCCGATAATATAATTTTTATGGACGAAGGTCACATAATTGAACATGGAAAGGCAGATGAGATTATAAACTCTCCTAAAACAGACAGACTAAAGAGCTTCCTTTCCAAAATGTCAGATTAAAATCTTCCGCTTGATCCGAAACCGCCGGTATCGCGTTTGGTTTCGGATAAATTTTCGACTTCTTCTATCTCCGACAATTCAACCTTTTGTATAACCATTTGAGCAATGCGTTCATCTTGAGCAATCAGATAATCTTCATCTGATTGATTTATCAGTCCGACACAGATTTCACCGCGATAATCACTGTCTATTACACCGACACAATTTGAAAGTGTAATTCCGTTTTTCACGGCTAGGCCTGAACGCGGATAAATAAATGCACAGTAACTGGCAGGCAATTCAATAGATATGCCTGTTGGAACAACAGTCCTTTGATTAGGCTTTAAGGTTAGGCTTTCATCAAGGCAGGCAAACAAATCAAGACCCGCGCTTTCCTCTGTTGCACGGAAGGGAAGTTTTGCCTTTTCGTTTAATTTTTTTATTCTTAATTTCATAAATTCTCCGATTAATAAAATATCGCCCAAGGGCGATATTTTTAAATTAAAGGTTAAGTGATGGATTGTTTTTTCTTATTTCTTTGAGTTGCTTTTCCGCTTTAGCGAGATCTCTCTTTGCAACTTCCATTTCCATTTTATATCTTTGAGTTTCCTCCAAATATGAAGCAATCTGTTCTCTTAAATTGTCAAGGCTGTTTTCAACCTGTTTTGCGTCATTTAGAAAATCAAGACTTGAGAGTATGGCGGCCTGTGTGATTGAAAGACGTGGATTTGCAGTTAAAACAGACTTTATTTTTTGGTCGAGTTCTTCACCTAAAGACTCAATAAATTTTGGATCTTCATCAGAAAAAATATAATAGTTATTGCCATGTATGGTTATTTTGATTTTACTTTTTTCCATATTTCCACCTCAATTTTTTGCTTTTTCAATTATATCACAATAATTTGAAAATATGAAATACAAAAGCTTATTTGAATATAATAAAAACGCTGATCTTAATTTTTTAATCTGCGTAAATTCAAAATAAAAACATTACCGTTTAATGCCGTATATGTGCAAAACAACTATGATTGTGATATAATTCTCACATATTTATTTATGATTTAAATCAATTGAAATCAAAAATTTTGTTATTAAGGAAAGTGTTAAAATGAAGGAACTTGCAATAGGCAATAAAGCGGTCGCAACGGGACTTTGGTTGGGCGGATGCAGAGTAGTATCTTCTTATCCCGGTACACCGAGCACAGAAATAACCGAATTTGCTTCAAAATTTGATATGAAAAGAATGTACTGCGAGTGGGCGCCTAATGAAAAGGTTGCAATGGAAACGGCAATCGGTGCTTCAATTGCGGGTGCAAGAGCGTTTTGTGGAATGAAGCATGTAGGTCTAAATGTGGCAGCGGATCCACTTTTTACTTTTTCATATACCGGAGTAAACGGGGGACTGGTAATCGGAGTTGCCGATGATCCCGGAATGCACTCGTCTCAGAATGAGCAGGACTCACGCCATTATGCAAAGGCCGCAAAGATTTTAATGCTTGAACCTTCGGATTCAGCCGAATGTCTTGAATATACGCGTAAAGCTTTTGAGCTTTCCGAAGAATTTGACACACCGGTTATCCTTAGACTGACAACGAGAATAGCGCACTCAAGCAGTGTGATACAGGTCGGACAAAGACAACAGGAACCTTTTTCAACACCTGAAAGAAATCCCGAAAAGTTTGTAATGGCTCCTGCCAATGCGAGAAAAAGACACACAATAGTTGAAGAACGAATGAATAAAATTCGTATGTGGGCCGAAGATTCCTCGTTTAATAAAATAGAAGAAAACGAAAGTAATATCGGCGTAATAACTTCCGGAATCTGTTATCAATATGCAAAAGAGGCTCTCGGAACGAAAGCTTCATATTTCAAATTAGGCTGTGTTAATCCTTTACCTATCGAAAGTTTGAAAGAATTTGCTTCAAAGTTTGAGAAAGTTTATGTAATTGAAGAACTTGATCCGATAATCGAAGAACATTGTAAAGCAAACGGAATTGACGTTATAGGCAAAGAGGCCTTTACTTTAGAGGATGAATATTTTCAATCCTTGATTAAAAAAGTTGTACTCAAGGAAGAAACAGAGAACAAAAAAGTGGAAAGGGAATTACCGGCAAGACCGCCTGCTCTATGTCCCGGTTGCCCACACAGAGGACTTTTCTTCACTTTGAAAAAACTTGATTTATTTGTTTCGGGAGACATTGGTTGCTACACCTTGGCTGCCGCTCCTCCGCTTTGTATGATGCATTCAACAATTTGTATGGGTGCTTCGATTTCCGCCTTACATGGCAGAAATATAGCAGATTCAGACAATGCAAAGAATTCTGTTGCTGTAATAGGAGATTCAACTTTTGCTCATTCGGGAATAACCGGACTGATCAACGTCGTATATAATCAGAGTAATTCCAAAGTGATAATTTTAGACAATTCTACAACCGGAATGACCGGACACCAGCCCAATCCTTTGACAGGACAAAAGATTGACGGAGAAATGTCTACTGCCATAAATGTTGAAATGTTATGTAAATCTATTGGTATAGACCATGTTAAAGTTATCGATCCAAATAATTTTGCAGAGTCATACTCGGTAATAAAAGCAGAAATGGATTATGAAGGACCGAGCGTTATTATTGCTCGCAGACCCTGTGTTTTGCTTAAAACGGTCAAGAAAAATCCTTCTTTCACAATAGATTATGAAAAATGTATCGGCTGTAAAGCTTGTATGAAGATAGGTTGTCCCGCAATAACATATAAAGATAAAAAATCATATATTGACATCACTCAATGTGTCGGCTGCGGTCAATGTAAGCAACTTTGTAAATTCGGTGCGATTTTAAGCGGGGAGGATAACAATGACTAAAAGCATTATGATTGTTGGTGTAGGCGGACAGGGAACTCTGCTTGCGAGCCGTATTTTAGGACATGCGATTTTGTCAAAGGGTTACGATGTCAAGATCTCAGAAGTTCATGGTATGAGTCAAAGAGGGGGTTCGGTTGTAACCTATGTCAAATATGACACTACCGATTCCGTTGCTTCTCCGATAATATGCGAGGGAGAAGCCGATATAATACTTGCCTTCGAAAGACTTGAAGCTGCGAGATATCTTCAATATTTGAAATCCGACGGACATGTTCTTGTAAATTATCAAATCTTAAATCCAATACCCGTTATTACAGGCGAAAAAGAATATCCGATTGATATATTAAAAGATTTTGACGAACTTAAAGTCGATTATACTGCCATTGACGCACTTAAACTGGCAAGACAGGCAGGTTCGTCAAAGGCTGTAAATGTAGCTTTAATCGGTCTGCTTGCGAAAAACATGGACATAGATTACGGAACTTGGATTGAAAGTATAAGAGCCTGTGTTCCGTCTAAATTTGTGGATATCAATTTAAAAGCATTTGAACTTGGATATAACCATTGATAGCGGAGGGAATATGTCAAACTGTTTCAATGAAAGTAGTGAAAAAGCATCAATTCAATGGTTGAGAGCAACTCAATCTCTTAGACTTATAGAAACGGTAAAAAGATGTTATGAAAACAGCAAGTTTTATCGTGAAAAATTTGATGAAATCGGGCTTAAACCATCTGATATAAAATCGATTGATGATATAACAAAATTGCCCTTTACCGTTAAATCTGATTTTAGGGCAAATTATCCTTTTGGACTTTTTGCCGTACCTCGCGAAGAAATTGTAAGAGTGCATGCTTCGAGCGGAACAAGCGGAAAGCAAACGGTTGTCGGTTATACAAAAAACGATATTAATCGTTGGGCGACTTGCGTTGCAAGAGCTCTCACCGCAGCCGGTGTAACAAATAGCGACTATGTTCAAATTTCATATGGATACGGACTTTTCACAGGTGGACTCGGAATTCATTACGGCGTGGAAAAATTAGGCGCAACAGCTGTTCCGACTTCAACAGGAAAAACAACCAAACAGATTGAACTAATGCAAGACTTCAAGACAAATGCTCTCTGTTGCACTCCGTCCTATGCTTTGTATATGGCAGAAAAAATGCGTGATATGGGCATTGACCCGGTAAATGACTTAGATCTCAGAGTCGGTGTTTTCGGCGGAGAAGCTTGGAGTGGAAATATGCGAACTCAAGTCGAAAAAGAACTTGGAATTAAAGCTTTTGATATTTACGGTATGAGTGAACTTCAAGGCCCCGGAGTTTCTTTCGAATGCGAAGCACAAGACGGTTTACACATA
>QWCK01003316.1_pt1 | contig 17816 bp, 20 predicted proteins | sample 1972571 | NCBI WGS metagenome assembly QWCK01 (sample SAMN09866710, study PRJNA288562) | Human gut metagenome isolate term2_stool, whole genome shotgun sequencing... | isolation source: gut | host: Homo sapiens | place: USA: California
AACATTCTATTTCAAAACAGGAGTTAAAGATAGTCAAGATTCTAATAACTTTAAAGATAAAAGAAAAAATGCCAAAGACAATGACATTAATAAATTGTGCTCCTACAAGGATGAAGAGGATAAAAAATTATGTTCCCAAGCAAAAGACAACGCACGTCGAGTGTATCGCCTTATTGGAAAAGAAATAAAAAACAATCGAAAAATAATCGGGGACATTCACCGGTCAAGCCAAGCTTGACAGTTACAGGCGCGATGTGTGTCCCCTTTAAACTATACTTATCATAACTACCAACCCATTTAATAATGACAATGTATTGACGTTGCACGAACAAATCCATATAATTATCTTCAAGGAGATGATGAAATGGCTACAACAAATTTGAATATAAGAACAGATAAAGAAATAAAAGAGGCAGCAGAAAAAATCTACTCCAGTTTAGGTTTAAATATGACTACTGCAATTAATATGTTTTTAAGGGCAAGTATTAGAGAAAGCGGTATTCCTTTTGAATTAAAACTTGATATTCCAAATGATGAAACTATAAAAGCTATAGAAGAAGGAAGAATGATAGCTAAAGATACGAATGTGAAATCCTATGACAATATGGATGACTTGAGGAAAGCCCTTGAAGTATAAAATAAAGTTTACAAGTAGATTTAAAAAAGACCTAAAGCAGGCTAAAAAGCAAGGAAAAGATATTGAAAAGCTCTTTGATATTATTGAGAAGATAGCAAAAGATGAAATGGACGAAAAATCCTTCAATGCAATAATGGCAAAAGGCTACGACCAAGTAAATCAAGGGGGACACCTATCCCATAGAAGATGTATTTGAGGATCTAAAAAAGGATCTTTAATGGACAAATATAGAATAAAAGAGTTATCGGGGACATTCGCGTAGCGTGTGTCCCCTTTAAACAATCTTCAAATTCAATTACGCCTATGTTATAATCCCCTTAAAGGAGGCTACCATGCCAAGAAGAGCAAGACAAGATTTGCCTACAGATTACAATCATCTTATGGTTCACGGCTTCGGAGAAGAAAAAATTTTTGACACAAAATTAAAAAAAGAAAAATATATCAATTTAATTACAGCTCAAAATCCCGGACTTATAATCTATGCTTATGTCATAATGGACAATCACGCACACTTTTTGCTTTGCCAAGATCCGAAGACAATTTCTCCTGTTATGAAAAGTGTCAACAGCTCATATTCAAATTGGTATAAGAAAACTTTTGACTACAAGGGCAAGGTATTTGGCGGAAGATTCAAGACAGTGCCTGTGCTGACGGATGAACACTTTTATGAAATTCTTAGATACATACATTTAAATCCTTATAAAGAAGGGTTGACAGATAGGGGACTCAACTATCCATACTCAAGTTTTGGTGAGTTCTATGGCAATTTAAGTTACAATTTGGTAGATGAAGAATTTAAACAGGATATTCAAGGTTCTTATAAGACCGAGAAAGATTTTTTGGAATTTAATATGGAGAGATTTTAATTAATGGGTGACATTTGTTTGTCATTGGGGACATTCGCCCGGCTTTAGCCGTGCGTGTGTCCCCTCCAAACCAACCAAGTCATCGGGGACATTCCCAAGGCTTCAGCCGAGGGTGTGTCCCCTTTTTTATGCCATCGACGTCCCACACCTCTCCCATCGGGGACATTTACCCTCCTTTGTCGGGTATGCAGCCGCTACGCTGTGTCCCCTTTAAACACAACTAAGTCATCGGGGACATTCGCGTAGCGTGTGTCCCCTTAAAACCAACCTTATTTTTAACACCAACTCAATTAATAACCCGACCTTATGACTCTCGTCGTCAACCAACATCATCTAACTATCGACACATCGTTTAGGGGACACACGTTCACTCGTTACACTCTTTCACGAATGTCCCCAATAACAACATCATTTAACTATCAACATCAATCTCAGGGGACACACGGCACGCCTGTACCTGTCAAGCCGGGCTTGACTGGTGAATGTCCCCGGACAACAGAATGCCCCCACCAACCTCCTCCCACACCATCCTCCTCCCCCAAATCCCTATCTCACATTACACACCTGCAACTAATTTGTAACATACTTGTAATTTTACTTTAGTCATAAGTAATGTATAATAACAGCATAAGAGGAACAATGACAATTAAATAATCGCAATGAGGAAAAATTGTCAATTGTTTTTTACCTCTTACCCTATAGACATAGGGAGCAAAAGTTTAAGACTTTTGTAGGTCTACAAAATTTTTAAGGAGGTCGAAAGACAAATGAACAAAAGAATTTTATGCCTCGTACTAGCACTAGTAATGGTACTTGGCGCATTCTCAGCTGTCTTCGCCGAAGAATCAAAAGTAGAAGTTAAAGATGTACCTAAGTACACTAACACTGACCACAAGATTCAATGGCTACAAGACAACGGAATCGTATCAGGACGTAAAGTTAATGCTAACGGAGAAAACAACGACTTAGCACTTGACAAAACTATCCTAAGAGGAGAAGTAACAAAACTATTAGTTTACGCAATTGGTAAACAAGACTTAGCAACTCAATTAGCAAACGTTGTAAGAGCATTCAAAGACGTTGAACCAACTCATTGGGCAAACGGCTACATTGCTGTAGGTACAACATCAGCTTCACCTGCTAACGGACTACCATTCCTAAACGGATATCCGGACGGAACATTCCACGCAGACTGGAACGTAAACTATGCAGAACTTGCAAAGATGTTAGTAGTTCTTACAAAGAAAGACTTAACACCTGCAATGGTTAAATCAGCAAACGCTAACTGGCCATCAACTTGGTTGACTTGGGCAGCTCAAGGCGGAATCTTTGACGGAGTTAAATATGTTAACTCAGCTGACAACGCAATTAGAAAAGACGCATTTGCAATGATTTACAATGCACTTTATGCAATGAAAGAATGGAGATTATATCCAACTTCTGAATCAATCGGCGTTATCTCAGGATACAAGACAGGTAAACTTTACCTAAACGGCGATGAAAAGAAAGAATTCACAGTTAACGAAAACACATACTTCGTACCTGCAACAAACGATGCATCAGGTAGACCGGCATGGAAGCCTGTACTTTGGAGCACACTTGTTACAAGTTACTCAAATCAAGCATACTACCTTGGCTCATTAGTAAGAGTTATTACTAACGACAAGAACGAAGTAACTCACATTATCCAATTAGGTAACCCGAAAGACCTTGACCTTGAAACTCAAGGATGGGCACCAATTGCTGACGGACACTTCAACGGATCAGTAGCTTTAAGAAAAGCTGACCTTACATTCAAAAACGGAGCAACAATCTCTGTTGACTCAAAGACTCGTTACTTCGTAGCTGACTATGAAAAAGGACAATTCGGCGAACTTAAGGACATGACTGAAGTTAGAAAACTTTTCAATAACGACAGAGAATATGCTGAAAGAGTATATGTAGGATTTGAAAAAGTTTCAGTTTCAGGCAGAACAATTGCAAGACTTGTAGTATTCAACAAAGTTGACAAGGGAACATTCAGTGGAGACACTGTAAGAATTTCTGACCCTGTATCATCCCTATACAATGTATTTGGACAAAAAGCAGGCGCAACTCCAACTGAAAAATTGGCTTACAAACTAAGCGGATACAACTTCTATCCATACGGATACAAGGGAGTAGACAGACTTGACGTTGCAAAACTTAACAAGTACAACGGAACTATTGAAAACATCATCGACCACAGTGAAGATCCAATCTATGAAATCACTAAAGTTTACAAGAGAGGACAAAACGGTCTTCCGCTAATTGGTGAATACGGATACATCACTTCAATCGAACTATATGACGGCAAAGCTAAACAAGAATTTGGCGTTAGCGAAGATACATTAGCTTGGTTCACAAACCAAATCAAAGTTGGCGAAAGAGTTCAAGTTAAATTTAATAAGGCTGAAAACGAAATCACTCACATTTCAGTTCTTCCTGAAAAAGAAGCTCTAAGAGGAATGCTTCCAAAGGGACAACTAGTTGGTGAATTTACAGCTGAATATAAGTCATTCTTAAAATTAGCTCTTGATCAAACTCCACTTATCAGAGTACAAAGAGATGGAAAATATGAAGAAACTATCGCTTGCGTTGGCGTTTATGACGAAGATGATAAACAAGTAACTTTAACAGCTGGTGAAGAATATGTATTCACACCTGTATATGAAGCATACGGATACAGAACAGTTAACTACAATGGTCAAACTCTTGTAGTTTACAAAGCTACGAAAGTAGAAAAACCGGCAGCTCCAAAGACTATTACTGAAGTTGCTGTAGCATTTATTAATGGCAACACAAAAGATAGAAAATTCGATTTAGGTGAAATCACTAAAAATGAATCAACTGCTTTAGAAAATACAATAAAAGCTAAAGCTCAAGCATTAGTTGACAAAGACCACAATGAAACAGTTGAAGTATCTGTAATAGAATTCAATTCTGCAGATAACAGTTTCAAGTTAGTGTTTACTGACAAAGCTGACAAAACAAAAACTCATACAACTAATCCGTTAACAGCAGTATTTACTGTTGCAAAATAATTTAGTTGGTAAATTAAAAAGAAACTCGGAAACGGGTTTCTTTTTTTTGTGCCTTTTTTATTTTTTTTCTTTTGTCCTTTGCCCGGTGCTATTGGGGGCATTCGCGTAGTGTGTGTTCCCTATTCATTATCTTTCTCCCGATTTTTCCCACAAAAAAATAGCCGACACACCTACGACTATTTTTTCATTGATTATTCATTTTTGTTCCTTTCTAATTGGCTTTCCCTATTGGGGACATTCCCCGCCAACGGCGAGGGTGTGTCCCCTTTACGTTAACTATACGCTGATTACCAACCTCCTTAACGACTTGGTTTGTTTGTGTCGTTAATTAATTTCTGTTTTACTTTTTACATTCATTCTCAGGGGACACACGTTTCATTCGCTTCGCTCATTCCGCGAATGTCCCCATTTTACATTTTTTTCTTTAGGGGACACACCTCTTCACTCACTCCGTTCGCTCCGAGGCCTGTACCTGTCAAGCTCGGCTTGACTGGTGAATGTCCCCAATCGCTCTTTTCCTTTCTTATCCTTCGATTCTCCTTTTGAATTTGTCCCAGCCTTCCCAGTTGTTGTATGAGAGGGAGTAGGGACACATTTTTTTGGATGCGTCGTAGTGTCTGACTACTCTTGATGCGGGGATGTTGTATGTGTCCATCAAATATTTGACGAGTTCCACTGTTCTTTCCAATGTCTTGTCAAAGTTGGCTCCGGCGTTGACACACATTTCCACTCCGATTGAGTTTGAGTTTGTTATGCCGTACTTGCCTTTGCCGTCGCCGCAGTGCCACGATGCCATACAGTCTTCTATGATTTGGACTACTTGATCTTCGTCTACAAAGTAGTGGGCGCTTGCTCTTCTTTTGCTGGCGAAATATCTGTAGTGGTTGTAGGCTGTGGCTGTTTTGTTTACGTTGCCTGTGTCGTGTACTACGATAAATTTGGGCACGACGCCTCTTCTGCTGCTGTAGTTACACTTTACCATGAGTTTATTTACTATCATTTGTCCTCCTTAAATTTTTGTCTTAGTTTGGTTATTGCTCTGAATTTGAGATTGGTGGCTGTTCTCTCCGTGATGCCCAATGCTTGTGCCACGTCTTTTAGTTTTAGCTTTTTGAAGTAGTATTGATATATTACTTGTCTTTCTCTTTCTGTGAGTTCTGCCATTACGCTGTTTAAATACTTTAGGTCGTATTTTTTGAAGTAGTCTCCTTCGATGTCTATGCCTGTGTCGATTACTTCTATTATCTTGCCTTTTTCTCCTTCTCGGTCCAAGGACAGGTCGTATCTTCTTATATACTTGTAGGTCTTCAGGTAGTACCAGCGCAGGTAGGAGTTCACGTATGCGGCGAAGGGCACGCCTTTTGTCGGGTCGAAGGTGTCCATGCTTTCAAGGACGATTAATATGCCGTCTTGTACCAAGTCTTCAAATTCTTCGGGCACGTAGCAGTATCTTCTCACGGCGCTTTTGATAAAGGGCGTGAAGTATTCCGCCGCTTTTTGTCTATAGGCGGGGTTGTGTTTTTCTTTTGCGTCGTAGTGGAAGCTTTCTGCTCTTGGGCAGGTTTTGATCTTATACTTTGCACTTTTTGCGCTGCTATTGTCTATGCCGCTCTTGTTTGCGCCTTTATCTCTTGTGCCCTTGTCGCCTTCTTTTGTCGGTGTTCTCATTTGTTTCACCTCCTTCCCTTTTTTTATTTTGCAATGCAAGTCATTGCACTTATAATTATAATTCAAGGGGATTTTTTGTCAAGATTTTCGTGCAATTTACGTGGTATATTTTTCCTTGATTTTGTATATATAAATAGGAGGTGAGAAAATGAGCGCAAGAAAATTAAGACTTTCTTTTGCAAAGGGTCGTACTGCTTCCGGCAAGGAGACCTTTATGTCAAGGACTATTGCCAAGATCAATCCTGAGATTGGCGACGACAAGTGCAAAGAATTTGCGTTGGCTGTTAAGGCTCTTTATGTTGAAGAACTTAAAAAAGCTACTCGTATCGACGAAACTGAGATTGCCCTTTAATCGTGGGGGAATAGTGTAAAGGAGGTGAATTTGTGAGATCAAGTTTGAAAATTGTTTTAAACAGAGAGGACAACAAGAAAATTGTTGTGACTTTACAAGGTGTTAAGCAAGGTTTGACTTCTCAAGACTTAGTTGCTTTAAAACCTTTAATTGATACCGACAAGATTTTTAAGGACGGCGATTTGGGAATTACAAATGCTGAAAAGTTTGTCGCTGTTGAAGTGTCTGAAAGAGAACTGTAATTAGGAGGTAAGATGTGGAAGATTTGATTTCAGGTATTGCCAATATCGGTTTTCCCATTGCAGTTGCTGCGTATCTATTGGTGAGAATCGAACAAAAATTGGATAACCTGTCTATTAGTATAAAAGACCTAACCGGTGCCCTTGAAAAACTGGACAACCGTTAGGCCTTTTTATGTTTGCGTGGGAAGTAATTGGGGACATTCGCGTAGCGTGTGTCCCCTCCAAACCAACCAAGTCATCGGGGACATTCGTTTCGCCATTGGGGACATTTACCCTCCTTCGTCGGGTATGCAGCCGCTACGCTGTGTCCCCTTTAAACCAACTCGACTCTAATCACCAACCCATTTAACGACTTGAACCTTTCCTCTTATTCATCATCAACCAACTTCTATTTAACTATCGACATTATTCTCAGGGGACACACCCACGGCTAAAGCCTTGGGAATGTCCCCGATAGCTTACCCCCGCGCATGCGGGGACTATTCACGCCATTGGGGACATTCCTCGCAGAGGTGTGCCCCCTTTAAATACTCCTTATCTCGCCACCGGCTCCATTAAGGGTTCAATATTTTTTTGTAGTTAGTCAACTCAACCTTTTGTAGCTCTATATTTACAATGGTATTATGTGAACTTTTTAGCTTAATTAATTGACTTTATATTAATTTATGTATAAAATTTAATAAACAAAGATAACTTGTGAAGGATAAACACTGGGTCCCAAAACGGGGTAGGCACTTTAGTGCTGAGCATTCCTATGTGCCCGGGGTTATCTTTTTTTATTGCCCTCTTTTAAACTCTCAACAAAATTATTAGGATTCTTTTTTATTTCATCTACTATAAAATCTAAAAGTTGCTGAGAGTAGGTATACTGCTCTTGGTTACCTATTGCGTGACAATATGAGTACCTCGGATCACTTTTTATATCATAGAATTTTATAATAAGATTTAGCACATATGAATTAAATCCGGGTTTGTAGTTTAGTGTTATATTCTTTTTATTTAGTTTCTCATTTATTGCAATTATTAGGTTTTTATAGGAATATTTATGCGTATCTGCAGGATCTTTAAGTTCTTTTATGATTTCGACCGGATTAGTAGAGTCTTTTTCAACTTTTACTGTAAAATCTGACTTAGATTTATCTTTTGTAATATAAAGTACTTGTTTAATTCTTATAGCAAAATTATCGGAGTTATATGTTTGTGATAGCACGTCAATTTCATTTGCTTGTTTAATAAATTTCTCTGCTATTTGCGGAGGATATTTTAGCTTAATCTCTTCGTTTGACAAAGGTTCATAATGTGCGGTAATTGTTAGAAAATTTTGTGGTATATATTGCGTTATATCTTTGTTATGAAACCTAAGTAATTCTCTAATATAATTTAATACACAAGCCTGAAACAATGGGGCATACTTAACCTCATAATCCTCAGTAATATAATGTGTGCTTATATTTCTAAGGTCAATTATTTTTTCTAAATTTAACCTAATTCTTGTATTGATATCTGTGTAAATTTTTGAAATGGTTTCACTGAGTGCTATTGTACGGTCGGGTTTATCTTTGTAATAAATACTCTTTCCGTCCTTTAATAGCTTTGCTTTAAGCATTAATTCCCATGCATTACAGATAAAAAAACTAAATCCCTCAATTCTATATTTTAAGGTCGGCTTGTTGTAAATCTCTAACCCCATAATAAAAGCTTCTATACTCTTATCTACTAATCTTTCAATTAATTCGCTTTGATTCATATGATTTTCCTCTTTTGATTTATTTCTTATGTATTTTTTTACCATCTTTAAATTCTCGAATTATTGAAATTAATAAGTTGATTTGAGAATCTGAAAGACTTTCTGCATCGTTTAATAAATCCTCTATTTTATTTGACGTAAGCACTTTTTGATGCGTGTCTTTAAGGTAAAAATATTTATTATTCTGTAAAGTTTTTCCATATAAATAATTCATATCAACGTTAAAATATTCGGCAATAATCTCCAATTTATTTTTGCTTGGTATTCTTTTTCCTGTTTCGTAATTACTAATAGATTGCCTTGTTAAATTTAATGCTTCTGCCAACTCTTGTTGGCTCATATTATTAGACTTTCGTAATTCTTTTAATACTACGTTAAAACTTCTCTTCATCTTCCACCCCAAAACAATAGTAAACAATATGTTTACAAAAATCAAGAAAACGGAAACGAATGGTTACATTAAAAAATAAGAAGAGCCCTTATTCAACTTAATTTCTGAACACATATAGAGACTATAAAAACTACAATCTCGCCATTAGTCAAGGTTTATAAGTTTTCTTGCCACTATTGATCATCCCCGCGCATGCGGGGAAAGTTCAAGTCATTGGGGACATTCCTCGCAGTGGTGTGTCCCCTTATCTTAGTCCTTAAATTTAAAACAAGGTTTATAAATGATTATTTCATTTTTGGTTAAGCTGTCAATCAACTTAATTTAAATACCGACATTATTCTTAGGGGACACACGTTTCATTCGCTTTGCTCATTCCACGAATGTCCCCGAAAGCTCAACTCCCGGACATGCGGGGACTATAAGACCTTTTAAAGTTTTGTCCAGGACTCAAGCAAAAGATACTAAATAGTTTTATGACTTATTCAGGTCAAAACAATCAATAATTTCAAATAATTCAGGTGGATATAAATAGTCTTCAGCCTCTTCATCAACTATTCTATACCAACCATTTTCAATACTTATAACATCATAAACTTTTCCATTAATCATATAAACAGGGTCTGAATCACCAATATATTTAACTTTCATTATTAAACCACCTCTTTACTTTAATCTTCACGTTCCCAGGATCACCCCCGCGCATGCGGGGACTATCAAATTCCTTGTAACCTATCTTTACCTTGTCCAGGATCACCCCCGCGCATGCGGGGACTATTTGCATCATGGCAAAAGACGACCCTGTTGCAGAGGATCACCCCCGCGCATGCGGGGACTATGCACTTACCCATCTGCCGTCATTATCAGTCTTAGGATCACCCCCGCGCATGCGGGGACTATTGTTTCTACTTCATATGCGACCATGGACGGTGGGGATCACCCCCGCGCATGCGGGGACTATCAGTCGAAGAGACGTTGCTTTTTAAATTTCCAAGGATCACCCCCGCGCATGCGGGGACTATATTTTCTGCACTAAAGTTCGAACTTCGCACTTGGGATCACCCCCGCGCATGCGGGGACTATCTTTCGTGGCTGTTTTTTATTCTTCTTCGTTTGGGATCACCCCCGCGCATGCGGGGACTATGTGAATACCCTTGGAGGACAATTTTCAGAGCTGGGATCACCCCCGCGCATGCGGGGACTATTTTTTTTGTTTTAAATCCGCCTTTGGTGATTCTAGGATCACCCCCGCGCATGCGGGGACTATCATTTTGCAAAAGTGACATTTTCCAAGGTGTTGGGATCACCCCCGCGCATGCGGGGACTATAGCATTTGGCTTTTTGGGTCGGCTGTATCTAAGGGATCACCCCCGCGCATGCGGGGACTATAGGAAGGCAAAATTTAACGGAGGATCTGTTCCAGGATCACCCCCGCGCATGCGGGGACTATTTCATAGTTTCAGTATTTACGTGTATCGTGGTGGGATCACCCCCGCGCATGCGGGGACTATAATTGGAGACGAGTTTATCGTCTCCAGCACACGGGATCACCCCCGCGCATGCGGGGACTATCATTTTGCAAAAGTGACATTTTCCAAGGTGTTGGGATCACCCCCGCGCATGCGGGGACTATTCCGTAGTCTTTAATTCTCCCAGCAACTCCTCAGGATCACCCCCGCGCATGCGGGGACTATAGAGATGGGGAAGATTATAGACCGCTTGGGGGAGGATCACCCCCGCGCATGCGGGGACTATTATCAAAACGCTCTTAACTTTAAGAAACAGGAGGGATCACCCCCGCGCATGCGGGGACTATTCAATCTTTTTTTCAAAAAAGGTATTGACATCGGGATCACCCCCGCGCATGCGGGGACTATTTCTGTTGAGTTTAAATTTTCTACGTTTAATAAGGATCACCCCCGCGCATGCGGGGACTATTCTTCTGGCTCCATATCAATATCCAAAAGTTCGGGATCACCCCCGCGCATGCGGGGACTATCTATCCCAAACCTCAGCCCCTCTTGCTACTCCGGGATCACCCCCGCGCATGCGGGGACTATTTCGATAGTAATAGATAGCCAAGGCAATGTATAGGATCACCCCCGCGCATGCGGGGACTATCGATTTACCGACCATAGATAAAAAAAATAAATAGGATCACCCCCGCGCATGCGGGGACTATCTTCCCTACCCACTACTGGTAAAGATGATGTTAGGATCACCCCCGCGCATGCGGGGACTATTCAGTTTTACCTTTTATTAGCCTAACTTTATAGGGATCACCCCCGCGCATGCGGGGACTATTCCTCAATTTGCATTTTTAATTAGTTCCTCGTAGGATCACCCCCGCGCATGCGGGGACTATAAATATCTAAAATTTCTCCGCAAAGGAAAATAGGGATCACCCCCGCGCATGCGGGGACTATTTAACTGCTGCTATTTCGATATTGTCCGCCGTTGGGATCACCCCCGCGCATGCGGGGACTATTGGTCAATGCTCATATATTTGATGGCGATATTGGGATCACCCCCGCGCATGCGGGGACTATTTGGGAAAAGCCTTCGGATTTATACAAGCGGGAGGATCACCCCCGCGCATGCGGGGACTATGTACAGTTCAAACAGTTTTTGAAGACGATGGAGGGATCACCCCCGCGCATGCGGGGACTATTTATCTTAAAAAATTTATCCAACGGACAAAGAAGGATCACCCCCGCGCATGCGGGGACTATCTGCAGGGCAACTTGGTGTAGGCAAGGAACATAGGATCACCCCCGCGCATGCGGGGACTATCAACCCTCAAAGTCGTCGGACCAGGTGCTGTCAGGATCACCCCCGCGCATGCGGGGACTATTTCTAACCTCCTTTAAATCTTTTTCAAGCATCGGGATCACCCCCGCGCATGCGGGGACTATGGAAATTATCCTTGATTTTTTAAATCTTTTATAGGATCACCCCCGCGCATGCGGGGACTATTTATGAAGGCAAGTCCCAAGGTACAAAGGATTAGGATCACCCCCGCGCATGCGGGGACTATTGTTTGCCGCAATTTCTTCTTGAATTGCTTGCAGGATCACCCCCGCGCATGCGGGGACTATAGCAAATTATTCAGGTCATAGGGGACAGTCTCGGGATCACCCCCGCGCATGCGGGGACTATCAAAGACTTTCCGTCAAAATAGATTGTGCCACGGGATCACCCCCGCGCATGCGGGGACTATTCGCCTTTGACTACAATGACGTCAAAGAAGGAGGGATCACCCCCGCGCATGCGGGGACTATCCATTCATAACCTTTGCAGTATCTCCGCCAGCAGGATCACCCCCGCGCATGCGGGGACTATTTTTTATAAGCTGCCTCATAATTCCCGTCAGAAGGATCACCCCCGCGCATGCGGGGACTATCAGGTACAGGAAAAAACCAACCCATAGGTATGAGGATCACCCCCGCGCATGCGGGGACTATATTGAAGTTGTTTTACCGACTGAAACAAAGAAAGGATCACCCCCGCGCATGCGGGGACTATAAAAGGCAAATGCTCGCAGAGGAATATTGACAAGGATCACCCCCGCGCATGCGGGGACTATGAGCAATAAGGACATTGAAGAATTCATCGGCAGGGATCACCCCCGCGCATGCGGGGACTATCGTTGACTTTTTCTTCACCTTTGCCTCTGCCTAGGATCACCCCCGCGCATGCGGGGACTATGTCAACAATTATTTTAACATTTTGATAACTTTGGGATCACCCCCGCGCATGCGGGGACTATTTATCAATCCAAAGATATTCAGTATAGACATTAGGATCACCCCCGCGCATGCGGGGACTATAGATAGTTTTTCCTCATTTTTAGCCGTTCCTATTTTATGCTTTCTTTAAATTTATTCACTTTCATCGACAATTCATATGTGAGCTCTGCATCCAAGAGTGCTCTGTGTGGGACTTCTTTCTCTATTCCGTAACTTTTTAATGTTGTGGAGAGCTTGTAGTCTTTTTGAAATTCTTTTTCTTTTTTTACGTATTTCATTATGTCGTAGACTTTGTTTGTGAGCTTTGGCAGTCCTTCTCTTTCCATGTTTTCGTTTATAAATTCCATGTCAAATCTCACGTTATACCCTACGATTTTATTTTCTCCTACAAATTCGGCAAGGTCTTTTAGTGCCTCTTTTAATCCAACTCCTTTTGCTAGTTCTTCTTCTCTTATGCCTGTGAGTTCTTTTATTTCTTTTGGCAAGGTTCCTTCGTATTTTATTTGTCTTTCAAGGGTTGTTTTCTGTCCTCTTATAATTTTTACGGCACCTATTTCCAATATTTTATTTTTTTCTTTGCTTAGGCCGTCTGTCTCTATGTCTATTACCACATAGGACAAGGGAACTTCTTCGCTTTTTGTTTTTATTTGCGAATATTTTCTTGCTTTATGGGTCTTGGATGCCTTGCTGAAGTTTTCTTTTATCTCTTCCTGCTCTTCTTCTTCTTTTTTTATTAAGACCAAGGGTATGCCTTCAAAGTCTATTTCTTCTCTTTGGGTGTTCATGGTTTCGAATTTGTAGCCTATTTCGTTTCGGTAGGTGTAGGAGATGGTTGCTTCTCCTTGTCCTACATTTTCTTTTACTCTTTTCCAAAGTTCTTCTCTTATTTTGGTGTTGAAGTTTCCGATATAGACTCCCGTGTCGATTTCCTGCATCCATTTTGTCAAGTCTCCTCGCATATAGGGTGGGACTTTTTTCAGGGTTATTACTGTAAAGGGCATTTATTCCTCGCTATAGTTTACTCCATATTCTACTTTTTCTGCTTTTTCGTCCCAAAGGCTCATGCTTTCTATTTCAATTTGCTCTTCTGCTTCTATTTCCATGAGATATTGAATGTCTTTTACGATTTGGGGCATGAGTTTTCCTTCGGCTATTTTGTCTCTTAATTTTTGCCGCGCTACCCTGCCTACGTCTTCTGTGTCGCCATATTCCGCTGCGATTTGAAAGGACAGGGGTATGGTGTATTCGGCTTTATACAGGTCCGCTATGTCATAGACGAAGGCTCTGTCGTGTCCTTGATGTACAAACCCGAGCCCCGGGGACATGCCAAGGGCTACGGTTATGCTGTGGACAAGGCCGTAGAGCGAGACGTTTGCCGAGGACAGGGCTTTGTTTACTGCTGTACCCGATTCGTAGTCATCTACTTGATACTCTCTGCCGTCCCATTCGACTTTATATTTTTTGGAGTATAGTCTGTAGATTTGTCTTACTCTTGCTCCTTCTCTGCCTCGCAGTTGCTGCATGGTAAGTGCGTTCGGGTTTTCGTCCCTATATCTCATTTGATACATGTTTCTTGCGACTCTCAGTCTTGATTTGGTATTTGAAAAAAGTTTGGCCTGTTGTTCCAAGAGCTTTGTGGAGTGGGCGAGGGGTCTTGCGTTTGCGTAGTTTCTCACGCCTCTTTCGCCGACCCACACTATACATGTGCCGGTATCTCCGATTAATTCCACGGCTCTGTGCGTTATGTCCGTGCCGGGTCCTAACATGAGTATGCCTATCATCGCCGCAGGTATTTTTACCATGCCTTTGTCCGTTAAGACTGTTATGGCGCTGTCCTGTCTGTTTATTTTGGCGTGTTCGATGTATATGTAGCTTACTCTGTCGGAAATTTTGGGAAGCTCTCTTAGGCTTGTCTTTTTTGCGCCTTGCTGATTCATTTTACGCCTCTAAGATTATTGTCATGAGACCGAATCCGTAGGCTTTCTTTTTGCCCATGCCTTCTATGAGGGTCTTTTTAAATTTTTCTACATCAGTGATTGTAAGTGTGCCTTGGTATGTGGCCTTTGAAAGCTTTACTCTTTGATGGCCTTTCTTCCAAAGTTCTACATATCCTTTTTCCACTATGCGAAATTCATTTTCTTCTACTGCGAATCCGTTTTTTTCGGTTCTTTCCAAAAAATATTTCCCTTGGTCTTCTATACTTTGACAAGGGACTATTATGCCTCTTTTGTCTTTGTCTTCGTTGGTAAGTGATTTTACGGGATTTAATGTTATTCTGAATCTTGCCCTCTTTCCTTTTTCCAAAAGATTTAAAAGCTTGTCATAGTCCGTCGTCTGCACCGTGCCGGGGACGCCGTATCTTTCCAACACTTCCGCTTCAGGCGGTGTTTCACTTAACAGCAAGAGATATTTTTCGTTTCTCAGTTCGTCGATTCGCCAAAGTTTACGGCTGCGTGTTTTTTCTTCCATTTCTTTGGGAAAGCAGTTTTCGATCCAGCCGTGAATTGATGTGATGTGTACCAAATCTTTTAATTTTTTGCGGTCCCTTGTGTCTATTTTTACTCTTGTAAGATACATTTCTTCACCTTACTTCTATTTCTATTTTGCCTTCGTATCTGAACGCGTGCTCTCTGCTCAAATTTGAAAAGGATTGGAAGTCGTCTTTTCTCAAGGTATTTGTCTTTGATTTTACCAAGTGACTGTCGGCATATATTGATATTTTATTTGTGTTTTTGTTTTTCTTTTTGTACCAATCACTTGCCTGCCACTTTGTTTCGGAGAGTGCTTCTATTAATTCTTTGTCACTTACACCTAATATATAGTCCGCCGTGGGAGGGAGTGATCTTTTGCCCAAGAAGTTTTGGAAGTAGGGATATTTTAATCCTTCTTCTATTTCCGCCATTAGGCCTTCGTCTTCACTTGAAATTCCCACGACAAAGATTGCGTCTTGAAGGTAGTATCTGTTCGTCACATATGTTCTTTCAAAGTCACCGTTTGCTTTATATTTTTTGGCGGTGTGATAGTCTCTTAAAAGTGTGCCTTCCTGATCTACTCTCACGGCAAAATTTATGTCCTTAAGCCTTTTTATTTTTTCGGTTTCGTCTCTTCTGTAGCCCAAGCTTCCGGCAATCATTCCGATTACAGCACTTTTGGAAGGGTAGTAGTCGGTGTGTCTCGTCTCGAAGTGAGAGGAAGTGCCGTATGCCTGGAGAGGTGCGGAAAACTTTAACAATATTGTCTTCACTTTTATCACCTGTCTTTTAGATTTGCTTCAAGGTCCTTTGAAAATTCATTTAACAGCTCTTCAAATGTGTCGTATTCTCCTTCAATTTTTTCTCCCATGTCTGCCAAGGTAAGGTAGTAGGTGTGTAGAGGTTTGTTTACAAACTTTAAGACTTTTTCTTCTTCTTTTAAAAGTTTTGTAATTGACTTTTCTACATAGCCGTCATTTGACGTTACAGGTTCTTCAAAGGCGCTTACCAAGTTTACTGGTCTGTCATCTCTTATTGTCACAAGTATTGCTTGGGGCAGGGTTTGATTTGCAAAGGTATTTACCTTGCCTGTGGGGAGGGATTTTGCAAAAGCTTCTACAAAAAGTCTTATTGCTCCTACTGTATCTTCCACACTTCCCAATTGGTTTAACAGTTCATGTGCCGCAACATTTGCGTATCTGTAAAGTGTTGAGGAGTTATATTCTACAGTTCCCAACATTCCCGCACCTTGAGACTCTTCTTTTGATATGTCATCTACTGCAGTGAAAAAGTCATACTCATTTGAAACTTGGTGAGTTGATATTGCATGAGCTACCTGTGCCGAAGCGTCTTCATTTAAGTTTTGGTCATCCGCTACCATTCTGCCGAAGAGAGCTATGTCTATTGCAGGATTTGAACTCAATATTTCTTGGAGTTTTTTCTTGTCCTTTTCGCCGTCAATTGCAGCTTGTGCAAGGGCATCTCTTTGGCTCTTGCCCAAGAAGAACAATGCCTTTGCCTTGTTGTCTTTTGTGCCTATGCCTGCCGCTTTAAATGTTTCGTTTGCCAATTTTAAAGCATCTTCATCTGTGAGAGAAGGTTTTAATCTCTTAATTTCTTCAGCCAGATACTTTACAATTTCCAAAGTTCTTACGCCGATGTTTTCAAATTCGCTGTTATTGTAAAAATAATCTCTCATTGCCTTTTTCCAAGACTGTGAACTTACTCTTGCTCTAATAACTCCGCCGTACTGTGCCGTCTTGGGACTGCCTGTGTCGTCTCTGTTTATATTTGAAGGGGGCAAAGTTTGTATTGCATTTACGTCAACATATATTCTTTTATTATTCATTTTATTTCTCCTCAATCTCTTTATTTTCACTTCTATAACTGTAATATGATCTCGACCAACCTATTCTCACACTGTCTCTATAGCCTCTGCTGAACCAATAGAGGTCTTCCGCAAGCTTGGGATAATTTACTTTTGCATCTTTTTCCCTTGAGCTTAAAAGTTTTATCATCTGTCTCAGGTGGTAAATTAACTCTTCAAAGCTGTCGGAGGTTACCATTGTGTTAAATCTTCTGTCACTTGCCACGGTATTGTCCTTGCCTCTCAAATGAGCAAGGGAGTTTCCCATGTTCTTCACTTCCGTGGAGTTACAGGATTTTTCCTTGCCCTGTTGTTGAATGGCAAATAGTTGAATTGCCGCCAAAATTGATTTTTCTTCATTTGTGAGATTCTCACTTCGTCCCAAAAATTCTTCCGGCATGTTTTCAAATAGTATTTTCCAAACTTCCATGGATTCGCCGGGAGTTTTGCTGACGGAATTTCTAATGTTGGCAAGGATGGCTTTGCCTGCCGAGGTTGCAATTAGATTTTCCATTTGAGAAATAATTTTTAAAGTTGTTCCATACACACTTACTTTTTTGTCTTCCATTTTTCACCTCTATTCTAATTCCTTCTTTACAAAGTATCTGAAACTGTTGTCCACAGTTGAGATGTTTAAAATTTTGCCGTCTTTTTCTATTCCGAATAAATCTCTGTTGTCTCCCACACCGATTATTTCGTCGGCAGCTTCAAATGTTAATTTTTTAAGAATAGTCTTCCACTCGCGAATTTTTTCGTCTTTATCATCT
>QWCK01003317.1_pt1 | contig 17812 bp, 17 predicted proteins | sample 1972571 | NCBI WGS metagenome assembly QWCK01 (sample SAMN09866710, study PRJNA288562) | Human gut metagenome isolate term2_stool, whole genome shotgun sequencing... | isolation source: gut | host: Homo sapiens | place: USA: California
CGGGAGATCGACGGGGAGCTTCGCTCCACCATGAGCCGCATCATCACCAGTGCGCTCCGCCACGGCACGGACCCCCGGTCCGCGGTGGCAGTGCTGCGGGATGAAAATCTGAGCCTTCAGGCAGAGAAGCGGGAGCTTCTGCAGAAGATGGGCCTGCCGGAGGATGCTCTGGAGGAGACGCCCGCCTGCGCCCTCTGCGGGGACACGGGCTACCGCAACGGCCGGGTGTGCCGCTGCCTGCGGGGCTATTACGCCCAGGAGCAGCAGAAGGAGCTGTCCCGGATGCTGGACCTGGGGCACCAGAGCTTTGACACCTTCTCCACAGACTGGTACCCGGACCGCTATGACCCGAACATCGGCGTCACCGTCCGGCAGCACATGGAGATGATCTACGACATCTGCGCGGATTTTGCCCACCAGTTCGGCAAGCGCCCGGCGAACCTCCTGCTCTTCGGCGCACCCGGACTGGGAAAGACCCACCTCTCCGCCGCCATTGCCCGGGAGGTCAGCGAGAAGGGGCATTCGGTGGTTTATGACACCGCGGGCCACATCTTTGCACAATTCGAGCAGCAGAAGTTCACCCGGGAAGAGGAGGCCGACGACCACGTGGAGCGGGTGCTGAACTGCGATCTGCTGATTCTGGACGATCTGGGATCCGAGATGACCACATCCTTCGTTCAGAGCGCCCTGTACCAGATTGTCAACACCCGCCAGATGGAGCGCCGCTCCACCATCATCAGCACAAACCTGACGCCGGGAGAGCTGGCCCGGCGGTACACGCCCCAGATCGCCTCCCGGATTGAAGGGGAATATACCCTGCTGCCCTTTGCGGGAGAGGATATCCGGAAGCTGAAAAAGGAACGTGCCCGGGGGAATTGAATCGACATGGAAAAAGGTCCCGGCCAATGGCCGGGACCTTTTTGACTGCTGTTTTCGGATGGTCAGAACTGGGGGAGTTTCCGCACCACGGCGGCGCAGCGGGCGCAGAGGGTGGGGTGATCCGCGTCGGCGCCCACAGTGGGGCTGTGCATCCAGCACCGCTCGCACTTGTCGCCTCTGGCCTCGCTGACTTCCACGGTGAGGCCGGGGAAGTTGGCACCCTGGCCCACAGTGGAGGCGGCATCGGGCTCCGCACTGGAGACCTGGCAGTCGGAGACGATGAAGAGCTCTGCCAGGTTCAGGCCCATCACCTGCACCAGGGCGGCAGACGCCGCGTCGTCCCCAGCGTGGAGGGCCACGTGGGCCTCCAGGGCCTTGCCGATTTTCTTCTCGGCCCGGGCGGCCTCCAGCACGGCGTTCACGTCGTCGCGCAGCTTTTCCACGGCGGACCACTTCTCCATGGCGGTCTCATCCAGGGCGTAGTCGGTGAAGGGCTTGTTCATGTCGTTGAACACCACGTTCCGACCGTCGTCGCCGCTGCGGTGGGGCATAGAGAGCCAGATCTCATCGCAGGTGAAGCACAGGATGGGGGCCATCAGCTTGGTCATGGTGTCCAGAATCAGGAACAGGGCGGTCTGGGCGCTGCGGCGCTTGGCGCCGTCCTTTTCCTCGCAGTACAGACGGTCCTTGATGATGTCCAGATAGAAGTTGGACATGTCCACCACGCAGAAGTCGTTCACCGCGTGGGTGACCACCAGGAACTCATAGTCGTTGTACGCCTTGGCGCACTTCTCCATCAGGGCGTTCAGGCGGGTGACGGCCCAGCGGTCCAGTTCCTCCATCTCCGCGGGCGCCGTCAGCTGGTCGGCGTCAAAGCCGTCCAGATTGCCCAGGCAGTACCGGGCGGTGTTGCGGAACTTGAGGTAGTTCTGGCTGAGCTGCTTGAAGATCTCGTGAGAGCAGCGGACGTCGGCGTGGTAGTCGGCGCTGGCGGCCCACAGGCGCAGCAGGTCCGCACCATACTGGTTGATGATCTCTGCCGGGTCCATGCCGTTGCCCAGGGACTTGTGCATGGCTCTGCCCTCGCCGTCCACGGTCCAGCCGTGGGTGACGCACTCCTTGAAGGGCGCGCCCTGGCCGAAGGCGCCCACGGCGGTCAGCAGCGCCGACTGGAACCAGCCGCGGTACTGGTCCAGGCCCTCCAGATACATGGTGGCGGGCCAGAAGCCCTGGTCCTTCTTCATGGCGGCGAAGTGGGAGGAACCGGAGTCGAACCAGCCGTCCAGGGTATCGGTCTCCTTGGTGAAGCCGGCTTTGGCACCGCAGTGGGGGCAGGCGAAGCCCTCCGGCAGGATCTCCTCCGCCTCCTTGGCGAACCAGGCGTTGGAGCCTTCGGCGGCGAAGAGCTTGGAGATGGCGTCGATGGTCTCATCGGTGCAGATGGGCTTGCCGCAGTCCTTGCAGTAGAACACGGGAATGGGCAGGCCCCACTTGCGCTGGCGGGAGATGCACCAATCGTTGCGCTCTCGGATCATGGACTTCATCCGGTCAATGCCCCAGCCGGGCACCCAGCGCACATCGTCGCACGCGGCGACGGCCTGTTCCTTGAAGGACTCCACGGAGCAGAACCACTGGGGCGTGGCCCGGAAGATGATGGGGCCCTTGCAGCGCCAGCAGTGGGGATAGCTGTGGATGATGTCCTCGCTGGCGAAGAGCATGCCGCTCTCCTTCATGTCCGCCAGGATGACGGGGTTGGACTCATCGGTCTTCATACCGGCGTACTTGCCGGCGTACTCCGTGTGGCGGCCCTGGTCGTCCACGGGAACCACCATCTCCACGCCGTAGCGCTTGCAGGTCTCGTAGTCATCCGCGCCGAAGCCGGGGGCCGTGTGGACGCAGCCGGTGCCGGAGTCCATGGTGACGTAATCCGCCAGCAGCAGGCGGGAGGTCTTGGGCAGGAAGGGGTGGTCCGCCAGCATGTTCTCAAAGAAGGCGCCGGGATGGGTCTCCGCCACCTCCCAGGTGTCGAAGCCGCCCAAGTGCATGACCTTCTCCACTAAAGCCTCGGCCATGATATAGGCCTCGCCGTTGAGGGCCTTCACCACAGCGTAGGACTCGTCGGGATGCAGGGCGATGGCTAGGTTGCCCGGCAGGGTCCAGATGGTGGTGGTCCAGATCACGAAGAACAGCTTGTCATAACCGGAAAGCTTTCCGCAATCGTCGTGCATGGGGAACTTCACATACACAGTGGTGCAAGGGTCGTCCTGATACTCGATCTCCGCCTCCGCCAGGGCGGTCTCGTCGTGGGGGCACCAGTAGACGGGCTTGAAATCCTTGTAGATATAGCCCTTCTTGTACATGGCACCGAACACCTTCACCTCCTCAGCCTCAAAGCCGGGGTTCATGGTGAGGTAGGGGTGCTCCCAGTCGCCGATGACGCCCATGCGCTTGAAGGCGTCCATCTGCACGCCCACATAATGCTGGGCAAAGTCATGGCAGGCGGAGCGGAAGTCCGGAATGCTCATAGCCTTGTGGTTCAGCTTGTTCTGCTTGATGATGGCGGACTCGATGGGCATACCGTGGTTGTCCCAGCCGGGGATATAGGGGGTGTAGTAGCCCCGCATGGCGTAGGATCGGGTGATGATATCCTTGAGGGCCTTGTTCATGGCGGTGCCCATGTGGATGCCGCCGTTGGAAAAGGGCGGGCCGTCGTGGAGATTGAAGAGGGGCTTGCCCTCGTTCTTCTTCAGCAGCTCGTTGTACACGTCCTGCTCCTGCCAGCGCTTGAGCATCTCCGGCTCCCGCTTGGGCAGGCCCGCCCGCATGGGGAAGTCGGTCTTGGGCAGATTGATGGTCTTGTTGTAGTCCATATCTTTCCTCCTATTTCCATTCTGTTTGCTGAATTTTTATTGATATTGGGTAATGACGGTTTTACAGCTCCGGCAGAGGTAAGCCCGGGGGCGGACAACCAGCCCCAGCTTTCCACCCAGAAGCAAATCTCCCTTCCTGGCGGGAAGGGGAAGGCCTGACACCTCCTCTGACCAGAAAACGGGGGAGCGGCTGCTGAGAAAGCCCTCCTGCATTTGCTGCTGACAATACGGACACTTCATAAAGCTCCTCCTGTTCCAGCTCCTATTTGCTATCTTTTTTGGAGGTTTCAATCAAGCTGCACGGGAAGGTGACAAGGCCGCATTCCCGGCAGAGCATGGCATGGGAAAATTCCGGGAACGGATCCCGTGTAAACACGCTGGTGGTGTCATCGCCAATGGGGCCCAGCTCCACGGTGTCTGTGGGGGCCCGAAAGAATCGGAGCTCCTGCTGCGTCCAGAAAGGGTAATTCCGGGTGTGCAGAGTTCCCTCTTCCATTTCCTTTCCGCAGTTTGGGCATTTCACCAGAATACACATCCCTTCAGAAAACAAAAACGCCTTGCCTCTTTTTCAAGAGACAAAGCGTTTGCAAACACTCTGCGGTACCACTCTCGCTGCTGCGCCCTTGCGGGAAACAGCCCCTCACAGCCCGCTGCCACGGGCCGATGCTGTAACGGGCATCAATCGTCCACGCTTACTCGCGTCGTCTTTCAGCAGGAGGCTCCAAGGTGATTTTCGCCGCAGCTCCCGTCCGCCTTGCACCAAACGGCGGCTCTCTTTGCAGGAGGGATGCCGGTTACTCGTCCTTTTCCACGCCGGAATGTTCCATTTACCGGACTATCGTATCACATTTTCGCCGTTTGTCAAGGCGGTTTTTGCAAAAGATACCCGTTTTAGCCCGGGGCGACCGTATCCGGGACCAAATCCCATCCCAGCCATCGGCCCTGCGCGTCATAGTTCCGGGCGGTGCGGCTGGCCCGGCAGTAGATCTCCAGCACATCGTGACAGTATGCGGGCAGGGAGCCGACACCGGTGGACACCATCCGGCAGTTGCCCTCTATGCCGTCCAGGCGGCAGATGCCCTCGGCGTCCAGGGACCAGGAAAAGGAGTTCCCGGTCTGCGGATCGGAGAAGGTGACGGTATAGGTGGTCTCCGCATCCAGCGGCGCATCGGTGGGGACGATCACCGCCCCCTTCGAGGAGGGATATGGGCTGTTCCAGAGAAGGGACCAGAGATCCAGATAGGCCGCCTCCCCGGCACCGTCCATGGTCCAGCCGTCGGGGCCGGTAATGGACACATGGGGCAGGGCGGCCCCGCCTGCTGTGGGATCTGAAAGGGGGACTGTGTCTTCCAGCGAGGCCGGGACATAGACAAGGTCCATCTCAATCTCCAGGGCGCCGTCCCGAAACGTCACGGCGCAGAACTGTTCCTGATCCTCGTCCGTGCCGTGATAGCGGTAGATCAGCCGGACCGGGCCGGGCCCCTCCTGCTCCACCGCAGCCAGGAACAGGCCCGATGCGTCGATGTATTCGGACGGCGTCACACAACAGATGGCGCCGTCTGTCCGCCGGAAGTAAAAGGAAAACGCGCCCTGCCACGCGGCGATCTCCCAGGCCAGTTCCGCCGTTCCGTCCCCGTCCAGGTCCAGGGCCACCGGGTCCATCCTGGCGGTGAGGACCTGCAAGTCCCCGGCAGTGTCGAACCAGTAGTAATCATAGGAGTAAACGCCGGAGCAGTGCCCGTCGGTCCGCAGCAGAAAGCCATCGTGCCCCAGAATACCGGAGCAGGCGGTAAGGGCGGCGGTTTCCGCGTAATTGGGGCCCTGGTCCGCGCCGCGGTACAGGCGGGCAAATCGGATCCACCCGGCGCCAGGGCGCAAAAAAGCGCCATCGATCAGGCCCTCCGCTGTAACGTAGAGCCTGACGATGGTGTTGTCTTTTAATGTACATTCCGCCAGAACGGATGCCATCTCCGCTTGGTCCACAGGGTCCAGGGTGCCGCCCCCCACCCGGACGGGATTGGCAGACGCCCGGGTATCCACCGGCTCCAGGTCCAACAGGGAGATAATCTGGACCGGCGTCTCTTCATAGAGCAGGGATTCCTCCTCCAGCGTCTGCGGAGGAGGGACTTCGCCGGGCGGAGCGGCGGGGGAGCGGGCGGCGGCAAAGACCGTCAGTGCGGTGGCCAGCAGGAGACACAGCAGTGCTGGCCCGCGTTTTTGCCACATGGATCAAAAAGCCTCCTTAGGCGGCTGAAGCCGCCGGGATATGGACGAAAAGGCCCCGCAGGGTCATTGATAACGGTATTGCTTGCAGGCGTATTGGTCCACGCAGCTCAAAAACATCTCGTGGCTGCGGAACTCCAGCAGCTGGCAGTCCTTCTCCTCGTGGAAGGAGACAATGCGCCGCTTGGTATCCACCCACATGCGCCAGAGCGTGGCGGCAGCCGGATTTTGCTCCATGGAAAAAGGCCCCCTTTGATGTAAAATCTCCCTCTGCTTTATAAGACGATCAAGAATGCCGTTTTGTTTCACGGAGGACCAAAAAATTTTTGAAGCTCCGTGTCAGGAGACTTCGGTCTGGCGCTCCATCTCTGCTGCAACGTCTGCCCGGAAGGCATCCCAGGCCTCCGGATGCTCCACATAATAGAGGGGACACAGCTTCTCCGTCACGTCGTAGTGGCGGATCACATCAGTGTCCGGATCCAGATCGAAGGTCCGGCACAGCCAGGCCGTCAGCTCCACCACCTGCTGGTAGGCGGCCGGGGAGAATGCCCCGGTCTCGTCCGGGTGGCAGACCTCGATGGCCACAGTGTCCTCGTTGCGGATATTGGAGGCGTAGGCGATCTCCGTCAGGGGAATGCACTGGATGACCTCACCCTCCAGCCCCACGATGAAGTGGCTGGAGGCGTATGTCTCCGTCTCCCCAGAGGACAGGGATTCAAAGTAGTTCCGGTTGGCCTTCGCCGTGGTGCCGGGGTTGCCCACGTAGTGGATCACAATCCCATCGATCTTCTCCAGGGGCGTGCCGGGCCGGGACCAGGGGTTCACGGTGAGGAGGTCCGCCTGCACATAGTCCGGCACCTCCACGCCCTCTCCCGGAAGGCCCCGGCCGGCCCACAGCCAGACGGCGGCGCCCACAGCGGCAAAGATCAGCAGCAGGCATAAAGCGGCAAAACGGGGATTCCGGCGCCGCCGCGTTCTTGCCCCCCTCATGCCGGGGAGACCATGGCGGAAGTGGTGTCCTCCGTGTAGACCACCGCATTCTCACCCGTGTGCGGAACCTCCTGCCAGATGGAGGAGCCGTCCGCCCCATAGTCCTCCGGATACAGCTGCCGGTAGGTGACGAGATCTGCCCTCGTCACCAGGCCGAGGCGCTCCAGGCAGTCCACCGTCTCCGTCATGGCAGGGGTCACATGGACAGAGATCCAGTCGTAACGCTCCTTGTCTGCACTTTCAAAGTCCAGCCCCAGGTCTATGGCATAGCTGCTGCCGCTGTCGCCGGAGAACCAGTCGTAATCCCCCCAGTTCCCGGCGGTCAGATCCCGGCCCACTGCCTTGAGAATGGCGTCACCCTCCCGGCTGCCCAGTTCGTAGCCCTCGCCACGAGTGTCAATGTACAGGCTGCCGCCGCTCACCGTCCAGAAATCGTCATCCAGATGGAGGCGCCGGGCTTTTACAGTATCGCTGTTCACGAACTGGTCCAGCAGATAATCATAGGTCTCTGGCTGGGCCAGTCGGTCCCGGGTAATGAGCAGGGAGTACCAGCGGTCTATCCGGGTGCCGCTTTTCAGAGTATAGGTGAGATTCAGGCCGGTGTATGCCGTGTTGGGGGTCTCATCCTCAGACCAGGTGGAAGATCTGCGGGCCTCCATCTCCCGAACATAGGATTCGTCGGCAACCACCGTTTGATGGAGGGCCCTGACCTGCTCCAGCAGGTCCGCGTCCTTCTCCGGCGTGAGCGTGTAGGTGTTGTCGGCAATCCGGATCTCCAGGGTCTGGATCTGGGAGGCCTCCGGCACCCGGTCCGCCACACCCAGCAGGTCGAAATGCAGCACACAGCAGACCAGGGCACAGCCCGCCAGCACAATGCCCAGGCCCTTCCAGCTGCCCCGGAACACCTTGAAGGCCTTGGCCAGCAGCATGGAGGCGCCGTAATACCCGATGGCCCCTGCCGCCAGCAGGCAGACCACCATGGGCAGCGTGTCGTAGTATTCCCCCTGCTGGAAGCCATACCAGAACAGGGAGTAGAGGAACTGGCCGCCCAGCAGGGCGCAGAGCCCTGCCACACCGTACCGGAACACCGGCCGCAACCAGCCCACGGCCACCACGTCGCCGGCGGTCTCACTGCGGCGCCTGCGGTAGAGGATGAGGGCCAGGGCAGCCAGCGCCAGTCCTACCAGGGCGTAGACGCCGATCAGCCAGAAGCTCTCCAGGTCTGCGGAGGTCAAAAGGCGGGAGGTGTAAGGCGTTCCATCGGGGAACGTCTGCTGGACCTCCACATACTGCCGGGCGCACCGGACGTTGTTGACCAGATACACGGTGGGAGAGAGCCACTCCACCACCCCGGTGTAATAAGTGGAAAAGCCGAAGATGAACCCTTGGGCGAAGGAGGAGATCAGCCAGTCCAGCAGCACCGCCAGGAAGTGGAGCAGGGCGTACAGCGGCGGCATGGTGAAGGCGTTGCCGGTGATGAAGGCCACGAAGGTGGCGCTGGAGAAGTAGAAGAAGCTCTCACCCAGCACTGCCAGGACGGTGACGGCCAGCCCCTTGGCGTCAAAGGCCCCGCCGCACAGGGAGACCACGACGCACAGGACCCCGGTGACCGCGTAGGGAATCAGGGTCATGGAGAGGCCGGAGAGGAAGTTGGTGAGGAACAGCCCTTCCCGCCGGATAGGCAGGGTGTGCATCAGCCCCACGCTGCGGGCGTTGTATAGATAGCTCCACACCGCCATGGCACAGAGGGCGGCGTAGACCAGATTGATGACGGGCACGGCGCTCACCGCATCATAGTACATACCGGTGAAGTCCGGTGCGGAGAGGACGTTCCAGCCCCGGTGCACCATATCCAGCAGCACCGCCAGAGGGAACAGAGCGCCGACAAAGGACGCCAGGCCCCACAGCGGCCAGAACCGGGTCAGGTTCTTGCGGAACAGCATGGCGTTAAAGTACGATGTCTTTGACTGCATAGTCCGCACCTCCCAGCTCATAAATAAAGATCTCCTCCAGGGTCAGGGGCACTGCGTCCACCAGCAGGGGACTGTACGCCGCCAGACGGTCCTCTGCCTCCTGGGCGCTCATCCGCATGATGAAGGTATGGATGCGGCCGATTTGGCTGGCGTGGAGCACCGGCAGGTCCGACGGCACCTCCGTCATCCCGTCGGGGAACACCACCTGCAGCTTTACCATGTTGTCCTGCAGCTGGGCCAGGGACCGCTCCAGCAGCACGCGGCCGTGGTCCATGATGCCCACGTGGTCGCAGACGTCCTCCAGCTCCCGCAGGTTGTGGGAAGAAACCAGCACCGTGGTGCCTCGCTGGGCCACATCCGCCAGCACCAGAGACCACACCTGCCGGCGCATCACCGGGTCCAGACCGTCCACCGGCTCATCCAGAATCAGGTAGTCCGGCATGCAGCACAGGGCCAGCCAGAAGGCCGCCTGCTTCTGCATACCCTTGCTGAGGCGGCGGATAGGCCGTTTTTCATCCAGCTGAAAGACCTCCTTCAGCTTTTCATACCGCTCCATGGAAAAAGCGGGATAAAATCCGCGGTAAAAGCGCATCATATCCCGAATGGAGGACTGAAGGAAGTAGTACCAGTCGTCAGGGATGGCGGCGATCCGCGCCTTCAGAGCGGCGTTCTCCCACACATCCTCGCCGCCGATGCGCACCGTGCCCGCGTCCTGGCGGAAGATGCCCGTCAGGTGGCGGATCAGGGTGGACTTACCGGCGCCGTTGGGACCCACCAGGCCGTAGACGCTGCCCGCCGGCACCGACAGCGCGGCGCCGTCCAGGGCTGCGAAGCCGTCGAACCGCTTCACCAGGCCATTCACTTCGATCATGACGGACTCGCCTCCTTCACCAGATTCAGCAGCTCCTGCTGGCTTACCCCTAGATACCGCAGCTCGGAGAGGAGCTCCCGCACCTGGGTCAGCAGCTCCGCCCGCCGGGCGGAGTCCGCCGCCGCGAACGCGGCGGCGAAGCTTCCCTTGCCGGGGACCGAGTAGATGTATCCCTCGCCCTCCAGCTCGTTATAAGCTCGCTGGATGGTATTGGGATTGATGGCCAGCTGGGCGGCCAGCGCCCGCACTGAGGGCAGCTTTTCGTCCGCGCTCAGCGCACCGGTGACGATCAGCTTCCGCAGTCCGTCCCGGATCTGCTCGTAAATGGGCCGGGAGTCCCGATAATTCAGGCTGATCATCCGCTCACCTTCCCTTCCGCGGGGCCGCGGTGCAGCCCCTGCAACTGTATTAACCGTATTAGTACGGTTAGATTATCATGAGAAGAAGCGGTTTGTCAAGCCCATTCGGGGGACAAAAACGGGGAATTTTCCGCCGATCCGGGGAAAACTCCACATTTTTATCTTTACAACTGGGAATTTCTGTGGTATCATGCAACAGCACGTGTATGTGCGGCCCCAGCCCTTCGCTCCGTGGACTTTCACCGATCCCGGAGCGCAGCCCTGCGGGTATATATGAAGAAAGGTGGAAATTTTCATGCTGCGCAAAGAACAGAAGACCGCGATCATCGACGCCAACCGCACCCACGAGGGGGACACCGGCTCTCCCGAGGTCCAGGTGGCCATCCTCACCGAGCGGATCAACGTGCTGACCGAGCACATGCGGAACAACCCCCAGGACAAGCATTCCAACCGCGGCCTGCTGCAGATGGTCGGCAAGCGCCGCCGTCTGCTGGACTACCTCCAGAAGAAGGACATCGAGCGCTATCGTGCCCTCATCGCCAAGCTGGGCATCCGGAAGTGAGTCAATGTGGAGGGTGGTGCGCCTTTGCCGCACCACCCTCTTCCCGCATTCTTTCAACGCCCGCGGGCAGGCCGATCTTTTAGCAGTTGAAGGAGGGACCGGGGATCCGGCCGTTGCTTCAAGTGCTAAATGGTTTGGCTCCCGCGGAGATCATACGAAAAAGGAGACCAGACATGTCAACCATTATCACCAAGAGACAATTCCCCAACTACCACAAGTACGAGATGGAGCTGGCGGGCCGCCCCCTGACCATGGAGGTGGGCAAGCTGGCGGAGCTGGCCAACGCCGCCGTCATGGTGGGCTACGGCGACACCCGGGTGCTCTGCTGCGTCACTGCGGCGCCCCGCCCCCGGGACGGCATCGACTTCTTCCCCCTGAGCGTAGATTTTGAGGAGAAGCTGTACTCCGTGGGCCGCATCCCCGGTTCCTTCAACCGGCGGGAGGGCCGCCCCGGCGAGAAGGGCATCCTAACCAGCCGTGTCATCGACCGGCCCATCCGGCCCCTGTTCCCCTCCGACTTCCGCAATGACGTGTCCGTCATGTGCACGGTCATGAGCGTGGACCACGACTGCACGCCGGAGATCGCCGCCCTGATCGGCACCTCCGCCGCCCTGGCCATCTCCGACATCCCCTGGAACGGCCCCGTGGGCGCCCTGAAGGTGGGCCTTGTGGATGGCAAGCTGGTGTTCAACCCCGACAGCGAGCAGCGCAAGGTCAGCGACCTGGACGTCACCGTGGTCTCCACCCGCAAAAAGGTGGTCATGATCGAGGCCGGCGCCAACGAGGTCCCCAACGACAAGATGTTCGAGGCCATCAAGATGGCCCATGAGGAGAATCAGAAGATCATCGCCCTGATCGATCAGATGGTCTCCGAGGTGGGCAAGCCCAAGTTTGAGTATCCTCACGCGGATTTCAACCAGGAGCTGTTCGACAAGATCGTGGCGGACTTCATGGACGAGGCCAAGGCCGCCATGGACACCGACGACAAGAACATCCGGGAGGCCCGCTGGAACGCCATGATCGAGAAGTGGCACGAGAAGTATCTGGAGGAATATCCGGATATGGACCAGTACCTGGAGGAGTTCACCTACAAGTTCCAGAAGAAGATCGTCAAGCAGTGGCTTCTGGAGGGCCACCGCGTGGACGGCCGCCAGAAGAACGAGATCCGGCCCCTGGCCGCCGAGGTGGGCGTGCTGCCCCGGACCCACGGCTCCGGCCTCTTCACCCGCGGCCAGACCCAGGTGCTTTCCGTCTGCACCCTGGACACCCTCTCCGCCAACCAGAAGCTGGACACCATCTGGGAGGAGACGGAGAAGCGGTATATGCACCACTACAACTTCCCCGGCTACTCCGTGGGCGAGGCCAAGCCTGCCCGTTCCCCCGGCCGCCGGGAGATCGGCCACGGTGCTCTGGCGGAGCGGGCTCTGGTGCCCGTGCTCCCCTCTGTGGAGGAGTTCCCCTACGCCATCCGCGTGGTGTCTGAGGTGTTGAGCTCCAACGGCTCCACCTCCCAGGGCTCCATCTGCGGCTCCACCCTGGCCCTGATGGACGCCGGCGTGCCCATCAAGGCCCCTGTGGCCGGCATCTCCTGCGGCCTGATCCAGGACGACGACGGCTCCTTCACCACCTTCATCGACATCCAGGGCGTGGAGGATTTCCACGGCGAGATGGACTTCAAGGTGGGCGGTACCAAGAAGGGCATCACCGCCATCCAGATGGACCTGAAGAACGACGGCCTCACCATGGAGATCATCAAGGAGGCCCTGGACATCACCTATGACGCCCGGTGCGAGATCCTGGATCAGATCATGCTGCCCGCCATCTCCGAGCCCCGCAAGGAGGTCAGCAAGTACGCGCCCAAGATGCTGACCATGCACATTGATCCCTCCAAGATCCGGGAGGTCATCGGCTCCGGCGGCAAGGTCATCCAGAAGATCGTGGCCGACACCGGCGCCAAGATCGACATCAACGACGACGGCTCCATCTTCATCGCCGGCGTGGACGCCGCCAGCTGCGACGCCGCCAAGAAGTGCATTGACGACATTGTGTTCGTCCCGGAGGTGGGCGCGCTGTACTACGGCCGCGTGGTGCGGCTGATGACCTTCGGCGCCTTCGTGGAGCTGGCCCCCGGCAAGGACGGACTGGTCCACATCTCCAAGCTGGCGGACCACCGGATCGAGAAGGTGGAGGACGCCTGCAAGGTGGGCGACATGATGTGGGTGAAGGTCACCGACATTGACGAGAAGGGCCGTGTCAACCTCTCTCACAAGGATGCTGTGAAGGAGATCAAGGCCAAGGAAGCCGCCGGCGAGCGGATCAAATAACGAGGTCTCCATCCTGTTCCATTCCCTGTCAACTGGAAGCGTCCGGGCGCATCGTGTACCCGGACGCTTTTGACGAAAGACGGCGGCTGCCTCTGGCAGCCGCCGCCTTTTTTTCGTTGCCTGCAGTTCATCGTTCCCTACTTCGCGGAAGTCTCTGCCTGAGCGGCCCGATACAGGAATGTGGCGATCTGACCCCGGGTACAGGGAGTGTCCGGGGAGAATGTGGTCTCCGTGGTACCGCTGGCGACACCGTTCTCCACCGCCCACAACACCGCCTGGTCAGCGTACCAGTAGAGGGGCTGTCCGTGTCCGTCTCCGTCCCCGAAGGGGACGTCGGCAAAGGGAAATTCTCCTTCCATATCCGGGCTGCCGGCGGCGCGCCACAGGAAGAATACCGCGTCCAGCCGGGTACACACCGCATGGGGCGCAAAGGTCCCGAATCCCCACATATCCTTCTCTGCAGCCCACTGGACGGCTCCGTAGTAGTAGGCGCTGGGATCCGTCACATCCATGAACTGCTGTTCTGCCAGCGCGGGTTTCGGCTCGCCGGCCGCCCGCCATAGGAACACGGCCAGCTGGGCCCGGGTACAGGGCGCATCGGGGGAGAAGGTGGACGCTGTGGTGCCGTTGGTGACGCCGGTTTCTGCGGCCCACAGAATGGCATCATAGTAGGGGGAGGTCTCCTGCACATCAGTGAAGGGGCTGGCAAAGGCCAACGCGGGCAGGGGCAACCCCAGGCACAGGGACAGACAGAGCGCAAAAACGTGCGCTTTCATGCTGTATTCCTCCTTTTCTGTATCTTTGCGGCTCGTTCGGCGCGGCTGTCAGTCGTGAAAGCAGAACCGGCGGGCGGCATCATGATTTCCAACGGCATTTGGTTTTGATGGCTGCATTATATCACCGCGTACCCGAAAACACAAGGAGGCCCCAGCGCCCGTCCTCGTTCTCGTCAGGACAACTGCGGGGCGGTCACAGCGCCGCGCCCAGTTGCCGGGCGGCCTCCAGCTGCTCCGGATGGGCCTCGATATCCCCGGCGGCCATGTTTCCGCCGGCGTATACAATGCCCGCATCCTTCCAGCCCAGGCAGTCCAGCAGCGCCTTGTAATAGGCCCGCACCGGGGCGAAATTCTCCTCCGTGTCGCCTTCCGCCGCCATCAGAAGCACCGCGTCCTTGACCGGATTTGCCAGATCGGGGCCCAGTTCCGCCACCGCGAACAGCCGGTCAAAGGCGCATTTCAGTTGTCCGGAGATGCTCCAGTAATACATGGGCGAGGCCAGCACCACCACATCCGCGGCCATGTAGGCCGGATACACGGCGTCCATGCCGTCCCGCTGGACACAGGGGTGCCGGGGATCCTTTCCGCCGCCTAGGCAGCCCCGGCAGCCGTGGATGTCCAGAGCGGCCAGATCGAACCGGGTGATGGTGTGGCCCGCCGCCTCCGCTCCGGCAGTAAACGCGTCGATCAGCGCCGCAGTGTTTCCGTGGATGCGGGGGCTGCCGTTGAGAATCAGAATCTGCTTTGACATCAGAATCGCTCCTTTTTTCTTGATGTCCCCAGTATCCTATGATATTCTCTGTTTGTAAAGTACGCACATCGGTGTAAGATACTAACCAAAAGGAGAGCATAAAATGGAGCCATGCATCACGGCGGGCACCGGGATTGAAGAGACGGGCTTCGGCTACACCATGTCCCTGGTGAGCGGTAAGTACAAGATGATTATTCTCTACTGGCTGGCGGAGTACAGCGTTCTGCGGTACAACGAGCTGAAGCGGCGCCTGGGGACCATCTCCCACAAGACGCTGAGCCTCTCCCTGAAGGAGCTGGAGGCGGACGGCCTGGTGCAGCGGGAGGAGTATCCCCAGATTCCCCCCAAGGTGGAGTACAGCCTTTCGGAGCGGGGGCGGTCCCTCATCCCCATTTTGGACGCTATGTGCATCTGGGGCGAGGAGAACCGTCCCGGCGGGAAGGGAGCGTGAGGCAGATGGATGTGATCGCGGCAATCGCCACTGGAAGCGCCGCCACCGCCATCGGAATCGTCCGGGTGTCGGGAGACGGGTGCTTCGCCCTGTGCGGGCGGGTGTTCCGGGCGGCTGGCGGCCGTCCCTTTGCCGCCCAGGAGCCCCGGAAAATGGTGTTCGGAGAGATGCTGGACCGGGCGGGCCGGGTCATTGACCGGGGCCTTGCGGTGCGGTTCCCGGGGCCGGGCAGCTACACCGGGGAGGACTGCGCAGAGTTCCACTGCCACGGCTCCCCCGTGGTGCTGCGGGAGCTGCTGTCTGCCCTCTTCGCTGCCGGGGCCCGGCAGGCCCAGGCGGGGGAGTTCACCAAGCGGGCGTTTTTGAACGGCCGGATGGACCTGACCCAGGCGGAGGCGGTGGTGGACCTGATCGACGCGGAGACCGCCGCCGCGGCCAGAAACGCCGCCGCCCAGCTGGACGGCGGCCTGCGCCGGGTGCTGGAGCCGGTCCAGGAGGAGCTGCTGGAAGTCACCTCCCGGTTTTACGCGGTGGTGGACTACCCGGACGAGGACATTCAGGATGTGCGGCCGGAGGAGATCGCCGCTGCCCTCCGGTCCGCCGCTGGGCGGCTGGAGCGGCTGCTGGACACCTGCCGCCGGGGACAGGTACTGAAATCCGGCGTCCGCACGGCTATTGTGGGCCGGCCCAACGCGGGCAAGTCTTCGCTGCTCAACGCCCTGGCGGGGTATGAGCGGGCCATCGTCACCGACATCCCCGGCACCACCCGGGACACGGTGGAGGAGTCCGTACTCTGCGGCGGGGTCCTGCTGCGGCTCATCGATACCGCCGGCATCCGGGCCACGGAGGACCCGGTGGAACAGCTGGGGGTGGAGCGGAGCCGGAGAGCCATCGCCTCCGCGGAGCTGGTGCTGGCGGTGGTGGATGGTGCGGTGCCGGAGGACTCGGAAGAGGGATCTCTGCTGGCGGATGTGGCCCGGTGCGGAGTTCCTTGGCTCCTGGTGTTCACTAAGCGGGATATGGCGGGGGGCTGCGGACGGCTGGGGCGGTCTTTCCCGCCGGAGAGGGCCCCCTGGCCCCGCCTGCCGCCGTGGTGTCCCTGTCCTCCGTCACTGGCGAGGGACTGGAGGACCTGGGAAACGCCGTAGCAGCCCTGTTTCCCGCCGGGGACCCGGGGGAGGCGGGCAGCCTGCTGACCGACCGGCGGCAGGAAGACGCCGCCCGCCGGGCCCTGGACGCAGTCCGCCGGGCTTTGGAGGCCCTGGAGACCGGAATGACCCCGGATGCGGTGCTCACAGACGCGGAGGAGGCCCTGGACGCGCTGGGAGAGCTGACAGGCCGCACGGCGAAGGAGGAGATTGTCTCCCGCATTTTTTCCCGATTCTGTGTGGGAAAATAACTGCTAACAGAAAATGCAATACCGGACCCTGGAAAACGTGATTTACAAAATCAGATTTGCGTGGTATACTACCTCTGAATAAAAGCCGTGCCGCACGGCGGAAGGAGTGTATCCGCATGTATGATCTGACGGCCCTGCGGGAGAGGCTGCGGACCCAGCGCCCGGTGCCCTGGGACCAGCTGCCGGACTTCTCCCTATATATGGACCAGGTGCTCAGCTATATGGACCGGCAGGTGATCCGGTTCGACGAGGATGACGGCCTCACCGCCGCCATGGTGAACAACTACACGAAGAGCGGCCTGGTGCCCCGGGCGGAGGGGAAGAAATACAACCGGGACCACCTGGCCTATCTCACCGCTATCTGTGTGTTGAAGCGGGTGATGTCCACCCGGGATATGGATCTGCTGATCCGGGAGGAGCTGCAGGGGGACCGGCCCATCTCCGACGGGTACGCCGCCTTCTGCGGGAGCCTCAACAAGGCGCTGAACGCCGTGGCCGATGAGATGGAGGACCGCACCGGGGAGGAGGAGCTGGCGGATGCGGCCATCCACTTTGCTCTGATGAGCTACGCCGCCGGCGTGGCCAGCAGCCGGTATGTGACGCTGCTGCGCCAGCGGCAGGAGGCCCGGGAGGAGGCAGCAAGCGCCGCCCACGCCAAAAGCAAAGAACGGGCCAAAAAGGAAAAGGAGAAGGACTGAGCATGGATGATTTTGTGATCCTGACAGACAGCTGCTGCGACATGACCGCCCGGATGGCGGCGGATCTGGAGCTGGAGGTGCTGCCCCTGAGCCTGAATATGGAGGACCGGGTGTACCACAACTACCTGGACGGCCGGGAGATCGGCTTCCAGGACTTCTATGCCCGGCTCCGCGCCGGCGCCCTGGCGACCACCTCCGCCATCAGCGTGGGCGTGTTTGATGAGGCTATGCGGAAGATTCTGGATAGCGGCAGGGACGTGCTGTACCTGGCCTTTTCCTCCGCGCTCTCCACCACCTACCAGTCGGCGGTGATCGCCGCCGATGACCTGCGGGAGGCATACCCCGGACGGAAGATCTTTGTGGTGGACACGCTCAGCGCCTCTTTGGGCCAGGGGCTGCTGGTATACCTCTGCGTCCAGGAGAAGCGGAAGGGGAAGACCATCGACCAGGTCCACGTCTTTGCGGAGGAGACCAAGGCGAAGGTGTGCCACTGGTTCACCGTGGACGACCTGAACCATCTGAAGCGTGGCGGCCGGGTCAGCGCTGCGGCGGCCCTGCTCGGCACCATGCTGTCCATCAAGCCGGTGCTGCATGTGGATGACACGGGCCATCTGGTGCCCGTCAGCAAGACCCGGGGGCGGAAGGCGTCCCTGCTGGCCCTGGTGGACCGCATGGCGGAGAGCGCC
>QWCK01004300.1_pt1 | contig 17810 bp, 9 predicted proteins | sample 1972571 | NCBI WGS metagenome assembly QWCK01 (sample SAMN09866710, study PRJNA288562) | Human gut metagenome isolate term2_stool, whole genome shotgun sequencing... | isolation source: gut | host: Homo sapiens | place: USA: California
CATGAATTTCATATTACCTGTTCCACTGGCTTCTTTAGATGCAAGTGAAATCTGCTCGGAAATATCACAAGCCGGAATTAATTTTTCAGCCTTTGTTACATTATAGTTCTCAACCATAACAACCTTCAGGTATGGACTTACCTCTGGATCATTATTGATGATCTCCTGCAGGCAGAGAATCAGATGAATGATATCTTTTGCGATCACATAAGCCGGTGCTGCCTTTGCTCCAAAGATTGCTGTCACTGGTGCTGCCGGAATCTTTCCTGCTTTGATCTCAAGATATTTATCAATGATATATAATGCATTCAGCTGCTGACGTTTGTACTCGTGCAGACGTTTAATCTGGATATCAAAGATTGTATCAGGGCTTACTTTCACTCCCTGTGTCTCTTCCAGATATTTGCACAGTGCTTCTTTATTTGCATGTTTAATCTCTACTAATCTGTCAAGAACCTTCTCATCATCCTTAAATGCAAGAAGTTTCTCAAGTTCAGCTGCATCTTTCTTGTATCCCTCTCCGATCAGTTCATCAAGAAGCTCTGTGAGAGCCGGATTACAATGCAGTAACCAGCGACGGAATGTAATACCATTTGTCTTATTGTTAAATTTCTCCGGATAAATCTTGTAGAAGTTATTCAGTTCTGTCTCTTTCAGAATCTCTGTATGAAGAGAAGCAACACCATTTACGCTGAATCCATAATGGATATCAATATGTGCCATATGAACTGTATCATTTCTGTCAATGATAGAAACACTTTCATCTTCATATTTTCTTCTTACTTTATCATCCAATACTTCGATGATCGGCATCAGCTGAGGAACTACTTTCTTCAGGTAATATACAGGCCATTTTTCCAGTGCTTCTGCAAGGATTGTATGGTTTGTATATGCACATGTCTTAGAAACAACTTCGATTGCCTCATCCATGTCTAAGCCTCTCTCTACAAGAAGACGGATCAGTTCTGGAATTACCATTGTCGGATGGGTATCATTGATCTGGATCACTGCATAATCCGCAAGATCATGAAGGTTGCATCCCTTTGCTGTACATTCATCAAGAATCAGCTGTGCACCTGCGCTTACCATGAAATACTGCTGATAAATTCGAAGCAGTCTTCCGTTCTCATCACTGTCATCCGGATATAAGAAAAGTGTCAGATTCTTCTCGATGTCTTCTTTATTAAAAGCAATTCCATCCTCTACGATTGTCTCATCTACAGAGTCAATATCAAAGAGATGTAATTTATTTGTCTTATTGTTATATCCTGTTACTTCAATATCATACATTCTCGCATTTACATTAAGTCCTTTGAAAGATACCGGATAAACAACATCTGTCTTTTTCAGCCAGGATTTTTCTTCAATCCATGGATTCGGAGTTTCTCTCTGAAGGTTATTTTTAAACTCCTGTTTGAAAAGTCCAAGATGATAGTTCAGTCCGACACCGTCTCCTGCAAGTCCAAGTGTTGCGATTGAATCAAGGAAACATGCTGCCAGTCGTCCAAGTCCACCATTACCAAGTGACGGCTCTGGCTCTACTTCTTCGATCTCTGCAATATTCTTACCGTTCTGTGCAAGTACATCTTTTACTTCATTAAAGATACCAAGGTTGATCATGTTGTTAGAAAGCAGTTTTCCGATCAAGAACTCTGCGGAAATATAGTAAAGTTTTTTCTTACTATCTGTACGTTCCTTTTCTCCTGCCATTTCCTGCACCATACTAAGAAGTGCTCCGTAGATTTCTTCATTGGAAGCCTGTGCAATCTCTTTACCAAGTTTCTGCTGTAATGTTTCCTGAATGTTCATTTGAATAATCTCCCTTCAAATCTGATTCTGTTTTTATGTTACATACTTTGTTTCTTTGTTTTCAACTTATGATTGTATTTTAATACGATTATCTTCAAATATCTTGCAATATACTTGCACTTTATTGTACAATACTATCATTCTTATAATTCAATCTAGTTTGACCAGCAGGTGTGTCAGATATCATTTTATTGAAAGGATCTCATTTTTATATGAACATTAACGAATATCAGAATTATCATGAAACAAAAGCGCATACATCCGCAGAATTTCCTTATAATACTTATCTCTGCTCGATCCCTCTCGATTTCCCTGGAGTACCACTGCACTGGCACGATGAGTTGGAACTTGTTGTCATCAAAAGAGGGCAGGGTTTTGTTTCTGTGGACTTTGATAAGCGTCTGGTTCACAGTGGAGATATTATTATTATTCCCCCTAGATGTCTCCATGCCATCGAACAGGATGATACTTTTAAAATGGAATATGAAAATATTATTTTCAAACCAGATTTACTTTCTTCCGGAGCAAACGATCTGTGCATGATTCAATACATCGTTCCGCTTCTTGATGGTTCTCTTCCTATTGAATATTTTCTTACTCCGGCTCTCGGATCTTTTGAAGCCTTAAGCAATTGTATCCGGCAGATTGACCTTGTCTGCGCTGATCAGACACCTGGATGGCAGCTTGCTGTGAAAAGTTCTCTGTTTAACTTTTTCTTTCTTCTGATCTCTGAACGTCAGAAAAAAACAGTCTCCACTTCCTCCAATTCCAAATCTTTGGAGAAAATGAAAACTGTTTTAAAATACGTAGAAAATCATTATACAGAAAAACTAACGATTGATGATATGGCTGAACTTACTTATTATAGTAAATCCCATTTCATGAAGTTCTTCAAAGCCCACATGGGAATCGGATTCACTGAATACTTAAATGATTACCGGCTTACAATGGCTGCCAGACTTCTCAAATCATCCGATGACTCTATTCTGATGATTGCTGATGCCAGTGGTTTTGACAACCTGTCCTACTTCAACCGCATTTTCAAAAGAAAATATGGTATTTCACCTGGGGCTTACAGGAAAGCATAGTAACTATCCCAAAACAATTATGAGTGATAATACAGTTCGATTGGATCAATCGGATCAAATGGATGTTCTTCTTCCATTTTCTTATTCCGCCCACGACGTTTCATCAGCTCACCGCTCTTGTTGTATACCCAGAAGGAATATACAAGGAGCTTATTTACCTTCCCTATCTTCTCTTTTGTCGTCTTATTATAATAGACACCACCTGTCTTGAATGCAGTCTTCTTATGGATCAAAGAGATCAGCTCTGTCTCCGTTTTGACCGGTTCAGGTAAGATTGTATATGCCCGTCCGACACAGTCTGTCTTGTGGGAATCACTTCCACCGGTCATCACCTTACCGTATTTCTCTGCCAGTTTTAAGGCACCAGCATTAGAATCCTTCGGTTCACAACAATTGAATGTCTCAATAAAATCGAATCGTTTAACAATCTCAGGTGAGAGGTAGTATCTTCTCGCATGAGTGAAGCTCATGTACTTTTCTCCGCATGGATGTGCCGGTCCCAAAACTCCACCATTGCGATGAACCAAATCGATCAGAAGTGCAAGCGGCATTCCACGCATCTCAAGTAGACGCATCTTTACACCCTCCGGCATAATTACAAGAATATGCCCTGCATCTCTCGTATCATATTCAATTCCTTTGAGTACCACAAAATCGGTATGTTTCTTTCCTTTTAAATTCTTCTTCCAGTAGCGGTAGCCATTATATGTGTCGTGATCCGTGATCACCATTCCCTGAAATCCGTGTTCCTTGAGTATCGTGATATATTCCTCAATCCCTACCCTGCTGTCTATGGACCCCTCTTTCACGTGACAGTGCATGTCTATCTTCATATTTGAGTCCTCCTTTTCCGCAGTCCTGATTTTATACCGCGTTTATATAGGAGTGACAAGCCATCTTAATTATAGTATTTATTTTTCAAAAATGAAATTTCAAATTACTTTTCATCTATACTTTTATAGCCAAATCAGGAGTTTGACAGTTAAAATCTAGATATCATCTATGTTGTTAATTGTATCTATTATTATTACTGCGGAACTTTATTCTACATTCAAATACCATATGAAAATCGGGGAGACTACTAGGTGTTGTTCATTTTTTCTAAGAACACATGTAAAAATTTCCTCTAAGATTTCGATAATTGAGTTTAATATTCAAATTAAATGATGTATAATAGTGACTCCTTCGCGCGAAGCTGAGAAAGACTATCAAGAATATTTCAATTCACCTCCCCACAAGAAGAACCATATTGCTACAACGATGATTAACACCGTACTCTTCAAGATTTCAACTCACATCCTCACGAAGAGGATGACAGCATTGCAAGATTTCCGATTAACCCGGCGGATATTTCAACTCACATCCTCACGAAGAGGATGACAAGTACTGGCGATATGTTATGGGAAGCCAATTTGTATTTCAACTCACATCCTCGCGAAGAGGATGACGCGTCTAACTTCCCCCGGCTGATTGCTTTATCTATTTCAACTCACATCCTCACGAAGAGGATGACGGAATATCTTTTAATGTTCCTTTTTTTCTGTATATTTCAACTCACATCCTCACGAAGAGGATGACGATCTACCGCCTACGCTGGTGTGAATTCTACTTTATTTCAACTCACATCCTCACGAAGAGGATGACACTGGACATCTTCCGGAAGTGAACTGGACATTCCATTTCAACTCACATCCTCACGAAGAGGATGACATGCACATTCTCCTCTTCTAACAGTTCAGGGTTGTCATTTCAACTCACATCCTCACGAAGAGGATGACCCGGCCAGCTGGATTCCCCGCAGTTCGTACAGACATTTCAACTCACATCCTCACGAAGAGGATGACTTCCACTCATTTGTGTTAAGTGTTATCGTAATTCTATTTCAACTCACATCCTCACGAAGAGGATGACCATTTTATATCACCCTTTCTAATACTTCTAATTATTTCAACTCACATCCTCACGAAGAGGATGACTGTAGGAAATATCCCGGAAGTAGGTTACAGAACACATTTCAACTCACATCCTCACGAAGAGGATGACAGAACTTAATGAAGCAAGGAAAAATTACGGAAGTATTTCAACTCACATCCTCACGAAGAGGATGACAATCTTTAACATATCGAAACTCTGCTGTGCTGTTATTTCAACTCACATCCTCACGAAGAGGATGACAACATCTCTTGTTTCGTACGGTGGCTCAGGGAATATTTCAACTCACATCCTCACGAAGAGGATGACTTATAGTTCCGATTGTACTTGCAACCTTTGACATTTCAACTCACATCCTCACGAAGAGGATGACTTAGTCTCAATGTTAATTCACAACAGGCTTCGTTATTTCAACTCACATCCTCACGAAGAGGATGACTTTAACATTGCAATGTCCAAAATACACTTGATAATATTTCAACTCACATCCTCACGAAGAGGATGACTCTTCTGTTAGGTTTTCTAGTTCTTCATCAAGTATTTCAACTCACATCCTCACGAAGAGGATGACATCGGAAGTTGCCCCATTTGCATAGCAACCCGGATATTTCAACTCACATCCTCACGAAGAGGATGACCCGTTTCCTTAATACTACATCATGCGCATACAATATTTCAACTCACATCCTCACGAAGAGGATGACATTGACCGGATACCAACACGTTCCGGACCGGTATTTCAACTCACATCCTCACGAAGAGGATGACATGAAGATACAAGCGTGCTTCGGATCATAGAAGCATTTCAACTCACATCCTCACGAAGAGGATGACCTCGTCTACCCAGTCCAGTTCCACTTCAATAATATTTCAACTCACATCCTCACGAAGAGGATGACCTTTACTCGACAGATGCTTTCAAATACTGTAAAATTTCAACTCACATCCTCACGAAGAGGATGACGTTGTAGACGTTTCTTTTTGTTTTTAATGGGTTTTATTTCAACTCACATCCTCACGAAGAGGATGACGGAACGAAGTAGTCCACTAGTTATGCCATTCCATATTTCAACTCACATCCTCACGAAGAGGATGACTAATAGCTTTATGTAACGCTATAGCCGAATGATTATTTCAACTCACATCCTCACGAAGAGGATGACCCTATCACCGGATGAACTGGTTGAGAATGGTGTATTTCAACTCACATCCTCACGAAGAGGATGACAGGTTTCGGACTCGCTCAGTGGACACCCGCAACATTTCAACTCACATCCTCACGAAGAGGATGACAGCGTCAAAGATGTGGAAACCGTAAATCAATTGATATTTCAACTCACATCCTCACGAAGAGGATGACGTGAAAAACCCTTACCGGGTATACGAAAAGGACATATTTCAACTCACATCCTCACGAAGAGGATGACAGCAATTTTAAACAAAAATAATCTGTTTAAAATCGCATATTATATCAGCAATAAACATTTTATATCTATTGTTGATATCTTTTTTCATTTTCACATATATTTTTAAGCCTAGTTTTCTCCTTTTTTGGTGCGAATGTCCTAGGAAATTTATGTGCACTTATCATTCGCACTAGAATATCAACGTATCCTTAACATCAAAACCAGGCTTAGCACCAATGTGCTCTACTTTATTTTTATATTTTTCACCCAGATAATAAAATCTAAGGCTATCTACCTCTTTATCTATAATGTTCTCTAAAATATTTTTTACTTGTCTACATTTGGTTGCATCCATTTGACATTCAAATACCGAATTCTGTACTCTCTGTCCATAATTAGTACATTCTTTTGCAACTTTTCTCAATCGTTTTCTTCCCGCTGCTGTTTGAGTATTTACATCATATGTAATCAAAACTAACATCTTTCCACCTACTTCCAGAAAAACGGAGGGTATTCATCTAAATCTCCTCTTAAATACCTGGCTAATAACATACTCTGCACATAAGGAGCCATTCCCCACTCTATTTTTTCATCTAAAAATGGATGTTTAATAGTTTCCTGCTTCTTAGATTGCCACGCTGATAAGAAAGCCTTTCTTCCTTCATCTGTCATAATAACCGCACCATTTTCTTTTTTTATGAAATATTTTTCTTTCATAATCTTTTTGTTAATCAGTGTCAGTACAAATCTATCCACCATAACACTTCGGAATTCTTCCATAAGATCTAGTGCCAATGACATTCGACCAGGACGGTCTGTATGGAAAAAACCTACATATGAGTCCAATCCTACTGCTTCCAATGCACCTCCGCACATTCCAGCCAATAGAGAATATCCGAATGATAGCATCGCATTTACATTATCCAATGGCGGTCTTTTATTTCTCCCATGGAAATAAAAATTGTCTTTTTGCTGCAAAATCAAATCGTCAAATACCGAAAAATATACTGAAGCTGCTTCTCCTTCTAGTCCAAGTAGTTCCTCTGCATTTTCACATTCTCTTATTTTTCCCATGCTCTGAGCTAAAAACACTGACTTTTTCTTTATCGTTTCCACATCTAAACGCAGCGCATAATCTCTTGCAGCTCTCTCCAGAATCCACCTTGAATTATATACTTTTCCAAGAATAAAATTTCTTGCTATATGTACACTTTCATCCCGATTATCACTGATTCTATATTGTTGTTTTCTTAATGTAACATTCCCTTTTACTTCACCTGTAACTCGGGCTAGAAATCTTCCATTTCCAGACATAAAAGACAAATCAATATTCCTCTGTGCACATACTCCCATAAGTGCCGGACTCGCTCCTGTATAGCCAAATGTAATTATCGCTTGTAAATTATGTAATGGAATTCTTCCGATTTCTTTTTGATCTTCCAATACAACAACATTTTCTCCATCTAAGGACAAATATTTATTTCCAGATGTCACATACAACGTATTTAAAAGTCTTTTCATCCTTTTTCCTCTTCTGAAATAATTTTATCAATATATCCGGAAACTGACTTTTTCTTATTTAGAACAGGTAGACAAATGTCTTTTAATGAGCATGCATTGCATTTTTTACTTATTTTCACTTTTGGAGTATAACATTGCGCGTAATACTTGTGCATTTCCGCAAATATTTTTCTGACTTTATCGCGTATTTCATCCGTAAATTCTACTTTTGCACGATGCTTTGTCTCTCCATAATAAATATAGCCATATGGTATTGTGCAACACAACATTTCTTCTAAACATAATGCCTGTGCCGTTACTTGAAGGATATCGGAATCATCCGTTTTTGGTTTTCCTCTTTTATATTCTATCGGAACCACTTTATAAAATCCTTCTTTTCCGGACAAACTGATTCCATCCTTTGCTTTATGAAATTCTACCACATCACATTCACCGCTCACTCCCATTTCCCGGGAGTGAATCGGCATTGCTCTCACAACTATCAAATCGCCTCTTTTTTCTTTAATACTTGCATCGTGAGCATTTTCATGAAGAATCTTACCTTCCACTGTTCTGACATTTTCTTGCCACTGTAGTTCTATATACGCTAGTGCCCATTGTCTCCTGCAAAATTCAAAATGCTGAATTCCTGATAATTGAAGAAAGTCTTCTTCCTTATACAAATTAAAATTCCTCCGGTTGTTTGCATCCTTCTACATCCCATGAAATCTCATAATCCTCGAATTCTCTCGGATGTTCTTTTTTTGCTTCAATAGTGAATCCTCTTTGAATTTTACCACTGGAAACTGCCGGTGTTTTTTCATCATGCTGCCACCAGTACATTTTGCAAACTTCCATACTTCCTTCCGGTCTTGCAGAAGACGCATCATTCTCAAATAATGTCTTTAATGCTTCCGCATCTTCCTGATTAAAACCTGTTTTTTCAGCAAGTTGTACATTTACACTTCCCATTACCTTATATACAGCAAATCCAACTCTGTGTTTTGTTCCCATCGTATCAGATGCTTTACTTTCTTTTCCAGATTCACTATTCACACTTTTTGTAATCTGCATACTGATAATATCGATTGGTGATAAACTTACTGCCTGATGAATAGAAACAGGTCCCCGTACCCCGAAAGACACCGGAATTCCTTTAAATGCAAAGACTTGTCCAAAAGCTCTTACATCTAACCATTCTTTGCATGCAATTGCTGCACAAGCATCACGATTTGCATTTTTCTTATTTCCCATCTCTGCTTTTAATTCCTCACAGCTATCTGCTCGGTCTTTTAAACTGGTATAAGCATCATCTGTTCTATCATCTGACTGAACAAAAATCTTTTGTCCTAAATCCTGAAAACGATTTCTAATTTTTCTCTTAATACATACATCTGAAATTTCTCCAAAACCATCCATATTAATTCGCGGACGGTTTCCGTTTAATGGATCTCCGTTTGGGTTGGCATTGTTTGCACTGATAAATAATGTGAAATCAATTTTTCCTTTTAATTCGCTCATGGTCTGCTCCTCCTCTTTTTACTCTTCTGAACTTTCTTCTTTTTCTTCAGACTTCTCTTTCTTTAATTTCAAATCATATGCCTGATTATGGAAACCAAGTAGATATAAACCTTCTAATCTACTGTTATCAGTAAATGTGCTTTTATCAAACAGCTCATCAATTTCATGCAATAGATTTTCGTAAAATGTCCTTTTTGCAATATCTAGCTTGTTCAAATATGGTCGAATATTTTCCTCTATAACTTTCCACGTTTCATATGGTCTTTGAGAGAAAGTGCTCATATATCTTTTTGCATTTGTAACTCTTCCATTATCTTTCTCGTCATATGTCAAATATTCAATTCGATCTGCAACTGCCAGCAGTCTTCCATACAGATAATTTCTATCTGTTTCCTTTTTATCTAATGCCACGTTCCATTCCTCCTTATATCTATCCTTTTTATCCTTTTTTACAAACGAACATGCTAATGTCAAAACTCTTTCCCAATTTCTTTGTTCCTTATATACTAATGGATTAGATGCCTTTGATACTGCAAGCATTACGTAATCATACGGAACCCTAGTACCATTCCATATACATGGAAGCAATCTTTGAGCTACTTGTGCATAGAGTTTTTTACCATTGGCATCCACTATAGACACCGTTCCCTTATTCTCAATACCATATAAAATATCTGCAATATCTTTAACACCAACCATTCCCGCAAATTGTATTCTTTCTCCATCTTTCCATTTTGTATGAATCCAGTTACAATCGTTATGCCATTTTTCTATATTTTTCAGATATCTGACAGAATTCAGCTCTTGATTTTCAATCAACGCTAATCTTCCCGGTGTTGCTGCATCAAAAGCAAGCAAAATCATATTCGAGGTATTATCTATCTTTTTTCCATAGCCTCTTAGTGCCTTATAGAACTTATCGGCGGTGATTGGATTTCCATCGGATACAATCTCCCCTGTAGACCAGTCATCTTCCCAATCATCCTCAGCATTTCCAACATGTTCCCTTTCATACTCAGATACAATTGCCTCTGTATCCCTCTCCCATTTTGGCATGCTTAATTGATTTGACTCCCATGTCACAATTGTCATAGTATCGAAAAAAGTGCCTTGTTTTCGAATAATCCACTTCAAAGCATTGTGCGCTTTTTGCGAGGTCTCATTTCCTACTGCAAATGCCTCTTCCTTACTTGTAAAACGTCCTCGATAGGTGAAATTTTGACTGTCATTTGCAGAAATCAGCTTTGCTCCATCACCTTCATTTCTAATTTTCTTTGAATGAAGATAAGAAATAGATTCCATATTTCCTGTCAAATAACATATACCTTTTTCTTTTTCCTGTGACCTAACATATTCTATATAACATTCCTGTAAGGTTCTGTCTTTCCAACATTCATCCGGAGTTTCCTGATATATTTTCTCATCAAAAGACCGTATAATAAATCTTACAAAAGCTTTTGGTTGTGGAATTCCTTGAATATTTTCTTTCTCATCTATTTGATTTTCTTCATTAAGTTTTATAATTTTATGTGCAACTAAATCTTGAATTAATGTCGATTTTTTCAAATACTCATAAACTGCTCTGACCTTTTCATGACAATAATCGGATTCTACCCATTTTTCAAGCTGTGAAATATATAGCTTGCTACATACTCCATCGTCTTTATAATATTTTTTATAGTCACCGGCAAGATATCTCAAATTATCACATAATGGATGTGGCTCTTTTCCGGCTGTACGACTTCCCGATTTTTCTGTAACTGGTATAATCGTCAATTTGTCGTTCTGATCCACCTGTTCTGCACGAACAAAATTACCGTCTTGGTCTATCGTTACCGTTATCTGTGCTGTTACAGTTGTATGAAATGTTGGAAGAAGTACATAAGGGATATCTCCTCGATATTCGATAACTCCAATCTTATCGCTATTTTTCTCGTATAAATCAATCAGTTCATTTATCCAACTCAATCTTCCACCTCCTCATCTGTAAACTCTTCTAATCCCACAAAATTATTCTCTTCTTTTCCAAATACTTTTCTTTCCATTGGACGGATATGTCTTTTCTCCGTACAATCCTCCGGTCTGGTAAATTCTATAATTCCACCCTTTTTCATTACCGGCCTCCAGAAACGCACTGTCATTTGGTCTTTATCTTCATCCAGAATTGCCTCTTCCGCATAAGTAATCCCATGATACATAAATCCATAACCCACTTCTCCCGGCATTGTATCGTAATAACTCTCGCCTTCGCCAAATACACATGGTTCCACAAACGCCTGACATTCCCTTGTTCCCAAGAAAATATCTCTGCGGCCACCTCGTTTTACCATCCTTTTTGCAATATTATGATGCTTGTTTTCATTTCTATCCTGCTTAAGTTCCGTATGATTGAGGTTCATCTCAAAATGTGCCCGCACCTGATATCTCACATCTTTTAAATAGGTATAATATGCCAGTTCATTTCCACCATTATATGCAATTGGTCGAATTCCTTTTGTCTCAGTCTGAATTGGATTCATTACTCTTACCGCGTCAATGATCCAAATAATCGTAGGCTTCCAGTAAATACTTTCCGTAATTCCTTTTAATGCTTCATAAGTCGGAATATGATAGCTTGTCTTTTCTCCTCCCACTCTCATAACCGGATCTGAAAAAAGTGCATGTGTTCCATACACTTCAAACTCTATTGTATTTCTGTATCTTTTCAAAAATCTCACCTCCCTCTATAACATTTGCAATTCCATATTAGGTTCATCCACAACACCTACTTCCTTGTTATAATATCCATCACACAATACCAATATCTCTCCATTGCAAATTTCATATATAGCATTTCCGAGTTTTTCTTTTCTTTTTTCAGAAATTCCCACTGTATATCTCTGCAATTTTCTTAAAATCTTTCTCTGCTCTTCTATCTCGAGATAATCCTGCGATAATTTATCCAATAATTCTCTCTCTTCATCATTATATGGAACTACAACACTAACTTTATAATCATTAGAAATAACTTCAAACGCCTCTCCTGCGGTCAAAAAAGCCTGCGGTAATTTTGTCTTTACTTTTTCTCCATTTCTTCTGATATATTGTAATTGTCCTACTTTATTTTCTCCCAATAACTCTATAATCGTGGTTGTTTGTTTATCTATCAAAAATTTCGTTTCATTTGTTCTAAGTTGGGAATAGTAATTTAAATAATATGCTTTTATTGCCTCTTCTGAATCCAATGTATCTCTGAATTTTAAAGAATTATTTTTATAATCTTCCAATACTTTTTGTAATGCTGCCTGCGCATTTCTAATTTCCTGCAAATGACTTAATTTCTCTGCTTTTTCGGACATCTGTACAATGAAAACAGTTCCCATTCTTCCTAATTCCTTATGTCTATTGCATCGTCCTGCTGCCTGAATTATATTATCCAAACCTGCTTTAGACCTCACAACACACCCGAATGAAAAATTCACTCCTGCTTCAACAACCTGTGTACTTACACATATAATCTTTTTCGATTGTTCATTCAAAATTTGTTTTATAGATTTTAATGTATCTAATTTATGTTGTGGACACATATTATTACTCAAATGAAAAAGTTCATATTCTTGTGGACATATCGCTTTTAATTGTTGAAATGTATTCATTGCACAAGCCGTAGTATTCAAAATAACCAATGTACTTTGATATTGTTCTGTTTTTTCCTTCACAAATTCACTTAAATCTTCTATCTCCATACCGCCAGGATATAATTCTGTTGCATCTTTAATATCTGTCCTTTTAAAAGCATTTGCATACTTTTCCGGTCTTCCCGCCATTTCTATACATTCACAAATGTTATTCTCTTTTATTGGTGCCAATGTTGGCTGCGTTGCTGAACACAACACAACTGTCGTACCACAAAATTGAGTGAGAAAATTCACAGCTAAATTGAAAAGTTCCATACATTTTATAGGAATTGCCTGCACCTCATCAAATATGATAATACTGTTACATAATGTGTGCATTCTGCGGATACAGCTTTTCTGAGCTGAAAATAATGTATTCAAAACCTGTACTGCCGTGGTCACTATAACCGGTGAATCCCAAGTTTCAGTAAGTTTACGATACCGTTCTTCTTCTCCTTCTTCGCAAACCACATTACAATGATGCTCTAACACAACATCCGCCTTTCCTATTGCTTTTCGAATCTCCTCGGCATTCTGAATCAATATAGAATTAAATGGTGCTATATAAATAATGTGTTGTTTTTTTGTCTTTTTCGCATGATACAGAGCAAAGCGCAAACTGCTAAGTGTTTTTCCTGCTCCTGTCGGTACAGTAAGTCGATAAAGATTTTGTTCTTTGTCTGCAGCTTGTCTACACAAATCCGAAATTTCTTGACGAAAAGTATTTAACACATTTCCATTCAATGGATTATTTTGAATTTCCTTCGACATATATTGTTCAAAATTCTCTATACATTCATTCCAAATCTGCTGCGTCTCCTCCAATGAAATTCTCTTTGATAACTGAATATCTTGAAAAAAACAAGCAGTATCCGTCCAGTCCCCATCAATAAGTAAAGATAAAACTATTCTCAGATACATTCCCATAAAGAAATATCTGTTCCCACATTTTCTTTTTGATATTTCTGACTCTTTATGAAAAATATTGATTTTTCCTTCCATTTCCTTATATGTTTGAATTGCTTTTTTACAGTATTCTTCCAACATCTCTTTATCATAAATCTGAAAGAATTCTTTCTTTATCCAGTCGTAATCTATTTGTTTTTCATCCCGTTGTTGCTGTAAACTTTGTCCATTATCCAGATTGATGCAATCTCCCATTCCGTGATGAAAATATATAACCGTACTGACAAATTCTGAAACACTTTTTTCCTTCAGCAACTCCCTGATTAATCTTCCGCCAGCAGTAGAATGATCCAAACCATGTTTATGAGTATCATCTCCATATTGCAGATTTCTCTCAAAATCTTCTTGATTTTCTCTTCCCAGCTTTCCAGCATCATGAAACACCCCTATCAAGCTAACCAATATCTTCAATTCTGAAAGAGAACAAGTCTCCGCTGCATAGTTTGCAACATTTTCTGAATGCTCTTCCATCGTCTGATATCTACCTGATTCATAGTCTACGTGCGCCAAATCTCTTTTTATTTCGATTTTATTTTCCATCTAGCCCTCTTGTGTTATCTGTGTATATTTTTCTTTATTCAGTTTTCTATTTTATATATTTTTACTATATTTTATCAAATTAAAGAATGCCATACAAGGCAGAATCCAAGAAAGCATTCGCTTTATAAAATATCAAAGGATTCTGCCTTACCTATGTTTTATTTTCCGGATTCGTTTCACTGGAATATAAATTTCTGTTTTGTATTATATGAGCAATGCCAGTTCTACTGTTGCCGCGGGCATATGTAAGGCAAGAGCGTTCCGAATACACTTTGTTCAGTATGTTAATAAGAGCAAGAACAGGCACCACATACGGTAACTGTTCTTGCTCTTATGTTACATACTTTCAAAGGGATGAGGTAAAGCGGGCAGATGCCCGTGGTAATAGTAGAACTGGCATTGCGACCATTCAATTAAAATTTAGATCCCAATTGAAAGAATCCTGGTTCAACAAATCTTACTGCACCTTCGCAATATCGATCAGTGACAGTTTCTTAATATCTGTATTCTCAAGACTTGTGATCAGTGCATACGCTGTGTCAATTGCAGTCAGTACATTCACACCTGTCTCAATTGCATTTCTACGGATTACAAATCCATCTCTTGAATGCTCTGCACCCTGTGCCGGTATATCGATAACAAGATCGATCTTATGTCCGAGGATCAGGTCAAGAAGGTTCGGTGATTCCTGCTCGATCTTACGAACCGGAGTAGCCTTTACTCCCGCCTCATTCAGCGCACGTGCTGTTCCGCTTGTAGCAAAGATATGGTATCCGATCTTCTCAAATCTTCTTCCGATCTCTACTGCATCTGCATGGTCTTCGTCACGGACTGTCATGATCATGTTTTTATGCTTCGGAAGCTTGATTCCAGCTCCGATAAACGCTTTGTAAAGTGCTTCATCAAATGTCTTTGCAATTCCAAGACACTCTCCTGTAGACTTCATCTCAGGTCCAAGGCTGATATCAGCTCCGCGGATCTTCTCAAAGGAGAATACCGGCATCTTAACCGCTACATAATCAGCTTCCGGCTGAAGTCCCGGTGTGTAACCAAGATCCTTGATCTTCTTTCCTGTGATAACCTGTGTTGCCAAAGGAACAATCGGGATACCTGTCACCTTACTGATATATGGTACTGTACGGCTGGAACGTGGGTTTACTTCGATTACATATACATCATCTTCGCCGCACACGATAAACTGGATATTGATCATACCGATAACATGGAGTGATTTTGCAAGTCTTCTTGTGTACTCAGCAATCTTTGCTTTTGCTCCTTCTGTCAGGCTCTGTGCCGGATATACGGAAATACTGTCTCCAGAGTGGATTCCTGCACGCTCGATATGTTCCATGATACCCGGGATCAGGATATCAGTTCCGTCGCATACTGCATCGACCTCAATCTCTTTTCCCTGAAGGTATTTATCTACAAGGATTGGGTGATCCTGTGCGATTCTGTTAATGATTCCGATGAATTCATCGATATCATTGTCGTTGATCGCAATCTGCATTCCCTGTCCACCAAGAACGTAGGAAGGACGAACCAATACCGGATATCCAAGTCTGTTTGCAACTTCTTTCGCTTCCTCTGCTGTGAATACTGTTCCACCTGTCGGACGCGGGATCTCGCACTCTTCAAGAATCTCATCAAAGAGCTCACGGTCTTCGGCTTTGTCTACATTCTCTGCAGATGTACCAAGGATCGGTACTCCCATCTTCATAAGTGCTTCTGTCAGCTTGATTGCTGTCTGTCCACCAAACTGTACAACTGCTCCGTCCGGTTTCTCAATATCAACGATACTCTCTACATCTTCCGGTGTCAGTGGCTCGAAGTACAGCTTATCAGCAATGTCAAAGTCAGTACTTACTGTCTCCGGGTTATTATTTACAATGATTGTCTCATATCCGTCTTTCGCAAATGCCCATGTACAATGTACAGAACAGAAGTCGAACTCGATACCCTGACCGATACGGATCGGACCGGATCCAAGAACAAGTACTTTCTTCTTATCTTTTGTCTGTTCTACTTCATTCTCGCTTCCATATACAGAATAGTAGTATGGTGTCTCTGCGGCAAACTCTGCTGCACAAGTATCTACGATCTTATACGCTGCAATGATTCCGTTTGCATGACGCATATCGTGGATTTCCTGTTCTGTCTTACCTGTGAGCTGTGCGATCACATTATCCGGGAACTCGATACGTTTTGCTTCTGCAAGAAGCTCCGGTGTAAGTTCCTGTGTCTTCAGAGCTGTCTCCATCTCTGTGATAATCGCAAATTTATCGATAAACCACTCATCAACTTTTGTAATCTCGTGGATCAGATCGTAAGAGATTCCTCTTCTGCATGCTTCTGCGATTCTCCACATACGCATGTCATCTACTTTCTTCAGCTGATCGATCAGTTCATCATCTGTCAGATCTGTGAAGTCATAAGACATCAGACTGTCTACATGCTGCTCCAGAGAACGGATTGCTTTCATAAGAGCTCCCTCGAAGTTATTACAGATGCTCATAACTTCTCCGGTTGCTTTCATCTGTGTTGTCAGTGTTCTCTTCGCACTGATAAATTTATCAAATGGAAGTCTTGGGATCTTAACTACTACGTAGTCAAGCATTGGCTCAAAACTTGCATAGGTCTTCTGTGTGATTGCATTCTTGATCTCATCCAGATTGTATCCAAGTGCGATCTTCGCTGCAACCTTCGCGATCGGGTATCCTGTTGCTTTGGAAGCAAGTGCAGAAGAACGGCTTACACGAGGGTTTACCTCGATTACACAATATTCAAATGTCTCTGGGTGTAATGCATACTGTACGTTACATCCACCTGTGATATTCAACTCACTGATAATGTTCAATGCGGAAGTACGTAACATCTGATATTCTTTATCGCCCAGTGTCTGAGAAGGTGCGACTACGATACTGTCTCCAGTATGAACTCCAACCGGGTCAATATTTTCCATATTACATACTGTAATACAGTTTCCTGCTCCGTCACGCATTACCTCGTACTCGATCTCTTTCCATCCTGCGATACAACGTTCAACAAGAACCTGACCAACACGGGAAAGACGAAGACCATTCTCAAGGATCTCTACTAACTGCTGAGAATCATGTGCGATACCACCACCGCTTCCTCCCAGTGTATAAGCAGGACGAAGAACAACCGGGTAGCCGATCTTATTTGCAAATGCAAGTCCGTCTTCTACATTTTCTACAACAAGAGAAGCTGCAACCGGCTCACCGATCTTCTCCATTGTTGCCTTGAATTCCAAACGGTCCTCTGCCTTCTTGATTGTCTCAGATGTTGTTCCGATCAGGCGTACATTATTCTCTTTTAAGAATCCAGCCTCTTCGAGTTCCATTGCAAGGTTCAGTCCAGCCTGTCCTCCA
>QWCK01003324.1_pt1 | contig 17795 bp, 8 predicted proteins | sample 1972571 | NCBI WGS metagenome assembly QWCK01 (sample SAMN09866710, study PRJNA288562) | Human gut metagenome isolate term2_stool, whole genome shotgun sequencing... | isolation source: gut | host: Homo sapiens | place: USA: California
GCTGGAGCTGACGGAGGCGGGAACCCGGTTTCTGCCCCTGGCCCAGCGGTGGCAGCGGCTGATGGCCGAGATGCACGGCATTGCCGCCGCCGAGGCCCGGACCCACTTTCGCATCGGCGCTGCCTACACCGCCAACCAATATGTGCTGCCGCCGGTATACAAGCGGTTTCTGGAGCGGGACCTGCCGGTGGCTCTGCGGGTGGAGACCCTGTCCAGCCAGCAGGCCCAGGAGGCCGTTACCCGCCGGGAGCTGGACATGGCCATTGTGGAGGACGACGTGGGCTTCAACCCGGAGCTGCAGGTGACGCCCCTGTTCCGGGAGTCGTTCTATATGATCTGCTCCGAGGGCAGCGACTATCCGGAGCTGGTGAACCCCCACGACCTGGATATGTCCCAGGAGATCAACGTGTCCCAGCGGCGGGAGGTGCAGGTGTGGAACGACTATTGGTTCGGGTCCGATGCCCGGCCCCTGCTGAACACCGACACCATGCAGCTGGCGGATGCGTGGCCCCCCACCCGCCGGGTGTGGGCGGCGGCCCCGGCCATTGCCGCCGAGCACATGCGCCGGGCGGGCCGGGCCAAGATCTGCCGCTTCACCGCCCCGCCGCCGGACCGTATCAGCTATCTCATCGCCCCCCGGGCGGTGGAGCTGCCCCGGGAGGCGGCCCTGTTTCTGGAGGACCTGCGCTGGGAGCTGCAGCAGCACCCGGACGTGACCATCTATTTCTGACCGCACTCAGCTTGTCAAAAAAATCTTTTTTGACAAGCTGGAAAATGTGGAAAATTGGTAGCCAGATGGGAAAGAGTATGCTATAATTCATATATTATGTATCTGCCAGAATCGAGGCTTTCGCATATGAACCGGCAATATCCCTGTCTGGAAATCAGCCGCAGCCGCCTGCGGCACAATATGGAGGAGGTCATCTCCCGCTGCACCGCCCGGGGCATCCAGGTGTGCGGCGTCATCAAGGGGTGCAGCGGCCTGCCGGAGGTGGGCCGTATGTTCCGGGACTGCGGGGCCACCCAGCTGGCCAGCAGCCGCCTGGAGCAGATCGTCCGCTGCCGCCGGGCCGGGGTGCCGGGGCCGTATATGCTGCTGCGGATCCCCATGGAAAGCGAGCTGGAGGACGTGGCCCGGTGGTGCGACTATTCTCTGGAGAGCGAGCGGGCCACGCTGGACGCCCTGGAGGAGGCCTGCGCCCGGCAGGGAGCTGTCCACAAGGCCGTGATCATGGCGGACCTGGGGGACCTGCGGGAGGGCTTCTGGGACCAGGACGAGATGGTGCGGGTGTGCGTCCATGTGGAGCGGGACCTGCCCCATGTGGAGCTGGCAGGCGTAGGCGTGAACCTGGGGTGCTACGGCTCCATCCAGCCCACGCCGGAGAATCTGGGCCAGCTGGTACATATCGCCCGGCGGGTGGAGGATGCCATCGGCCGGAAGCTGGAGATCGTGTCCGGCGGGGCCACCAGCTCCTTTACTCTGGTCCACTGGGGCACCATGCCGGAGGGCATCAACCATCTGCGCATCGGCGAGGGCATCCTGGTATCCAAGGATTTACAGGTGGACTGGGGCATCCACGACATGGACTATCTGCGGATGGACTGCATGACTCTGCGGGCCCAGATCGTGGAGGTGAAGGACAAGCCCACCCACCCGGTGGGGCCCATCGTGGTGGACTGCTTCTGCAACCGGCCCACCTATGAGGACCGGGGCATCCGCCGCCGGGCCATTGCCGGCATCGGCCGGGCCGACGTGGGGGATATCATGATGCTGCATCCCCGGACGCCGGGTATGACGGTGGTGGGCGGCTCGTCGGACCACTGCATCCTGGACGTGGAGGACTGCGACCCCTGCCCGCAGGTGGGAGATATTGTGGATTTCGACGTGATCTACCTGACCATGCTGTACGCCAGCGCCCGGGAGGATGTGGCCGTGAAATTTGTGGACTAATTATTATAATAGGAGGATAGATTTTTGGATAACGAAGGATTGATGATTTTCATTTTCCAGGCCATCATTGCGCTGTTTGCGTTTTTCGTGGTGGCCCCCTGCGTGCTCAATGCCGTCAGCCTGTTCACGGTGCAGAAGCGCTTCGCCAAGACCATGATCGACCTGGGCGTGGTGCAGGCGGACGTGGTGCACAAGCTCCACCCCAAAAAGGAGATCGCCGGGGTCATCATCTCCCTGGTGGTGGTGGCGGCCTTTGGCTACGGCGTGTGGCGGCAGGCCCCCATCAGCTATCTGTCCGGCGGTCTGCCCCTGGTGGTGGGCTTCCTGAAATACCGCCAGATCGTCCAGTTCAACAGCCTGACGGTGAAGCGGTTCCAGAACACCTATCAGGGCCAGATGGACGTGAAAAAGTACAACGACTACGTCAACAAGACCTTTTGATGGCCTTAACGGACAAAGGCGGGGCTGCGGCCCCGCCTTTGTCCGTTGACGCCGCATTGTTCACAATTTTCTGTTGATTTTCAGGAAAAGACATGCTATCATATCTCAAAATTTCCGGGGCCCGGCTCCGGGCGACGCAGGAGGATGCGCTATGAAAGAAGTAAAACCCCCGAGGAAACCGCTATTTTACTACTATGGCATCGCCCTGGTGGTGCTGCTGCTGATCAACTTTCTGTTGGTGCCCCTGGTGGCCCGCCACGCGGTGCAGGAGGTGGACTACGGCACCTTCATGACCATGACCGAAAACAAGGAGATCGGCAAGGTGGAGGTGGAGGACAACCAGATCATCTTCACCAACAAGGACGGCAGCAAGGTCTATAAAACCGGGCCCATGAACGACCCGGACCTGACCCAGCGGCTGTACGACGCCGGGGCGGAGTTCACCCGGGACATCGTGGAGGAGACATCGCCTCTGCTGAGCTTTGTGCTGACGTGGATCCTGCCCATCATCATCTTCATCGCCATCGGCCAGCTGATGACCAAGAAGCTGACGGACCGGGCCGGAGGCCCCGGGTCCATGATGTTCGGCGCAGGAAAATCCAACGCCAAGATCTATGTGCAGTCCACCCAGGGCATCCACTTCTCCGACGTGGCCGGCGAGGATGAGGCCAAGGAGAACCTGCAGGAGATCGTGAACTATCTCCATGACCCCGGTAAGTATCAGGAGATCGGCGCATCCATGCCCAAGGGCATCCTGCTGGTGGGGCCTCCGGGAACCGGCAAGACCATGCTGGCCAAGGCCGTGGCAGGCGAGTCCCAGGTGCCCTTCTTCTCCATCTCCGGCTCGGAGTTTGTGGAGATGTTTGTGGGCATGGGCGCGTCCAAGGTCCGGGACCTGTTCAGCCAGGCCAAGGAGAAGGCCCCCTGCATCGTGTTCATCGACGAGATCGACGCCATCGGCCAGAAGCGCAGCGGCGGCCAGTACGGCGGCAATGATGAGCGGGAGCAGACTCTGAACCAGCTGCTGACGGAAATGGACGGCTTCGATGACAATTCCGGCGTCATCATCCTGGCGGCCACCAACCGCCCGGAGTCCCTGGACCCTGCCCTGACCCGGCCCGGCCGCTTCGACCGCCGGGTGCCGGTGGAGCTGCCGGACCTGAAGGGCCGGGAGGAGATTCTGAAGGTCCACGCCCGGAAGATCAAGCTGGCGGAGAACGTGGACTTTTCCACCGTGGCCCGGATGGCCTCCGGCGCCTCCGGCGCGGAGCTGGCCAACATCGTCAACGAGGCCGCCCTGCGGGCGGTGCGGGACGGACGGAAGCTGGTGACCCAGGCGGACCTGGAGGAGAGCATCGAGACCGTTATCGCCGGGTATCAGAAGAAGAACGCCATTCTCACCGACCGGGAGAAGTGGATCGTGTCCTATCACGAGATCGGCCACGCCTTGGTGGCGGCCCGCCAGACCCACTCCGCCCCGGTGCAGAAGATCACCATCATTCCCCGGACCTCCGGTGCGCTGGGCTATACCATGCAGGTGGAGGAGGGCAACCACTATCTCATGAGCCGGGAGGAGATCGAAAACAAGATCGCCACCTTCACCGGCGGCCGGGCCGCCGAGGAAGTGGTGTTCGGCTCCGTCACCACCGGCGCTTCCAACGACATTGAGCAGGCCACCAAGCTGGCCCGGGCCATGCTGACCCGGTACGGCATGAGCGACGAATTCGGCATGGTGGCCCTGGAGACCGTCACCAACCAGTATCTGGGCGGCGACGCCTCCCTGGCCTGCTCGCCGGAGACCCAGACCAAAATCGACCGGCTGGTGGTGGAGCTGGTGGAGCGCCAGCACCAGAAGGCATTGCAGATCCTGCGGGACGACCGGCAGAAGCTGGATGAGCTGGCCAGGTTCCTGCACGAAAAGGAGACCATCACCGGCGAGGAGTTCATGAGCATTCTCAACGCGTGAACCTGAAAAAGAGAACGCCCCGGCGGGGGCGTTCTTTTTTTGCCCCCGGGCGCATACGGTGAAGAAAAAACGGGGAGGGGTTTGCCATGAAAAAGCTGCTGGGGGCACTGCCGGTGCTGGTGCTGCTGCTGACGCTGTGTCCGGCCTGGGGGGTGGAGCTGCCGGTGCAGGCGGAGGCGGCGCTGCTGATGGAGAAGGAGACGGGACAGGTGCTCTACGCCAAAAACGAGCACCAGGCCCTGGAACCGGCCAGCGTCACCAAGGTCATGACCCTGCTACTGGTGATGGAGGCCATCGACCGGGGTACCCTGGCCTATGACGACGTGGTCACCGTCAGCGACTATGCCGCCTCCATGGGCGGCAGCCAGATTTTTCTGTCCCCCGGGGAGCAGATCACCGTGGAGGACCTGCTGAAGGGGGTGTGCGTGTCCAGCGGCAACGACGCCGCCGTGGCCCTGGCGGAAAAAACGGCGGGGGTCACGGAGCTGTTTGTGGAGCAGATGAACAACCAGGCCCGGGAGCTGGGAATGCAGGACACCCATTTCGTCAACTGCACGGGCCTGCCGGCGGAGGGCCACGTCACCAGCGCCTGGGACATCGCGGTGATGTCCCGGGAGCTGATCGTGAACCACCCGGACATCCGGCGGTTTACCACCATCTGGATGGACACCCTTCGGGACGGACAGTTCCAGCTGTCCAACACCAACAAGCTCATCCGCTTTTATGAGGGGGCCACGGGGCTGAAAACCGGGTCCACGGACTCCGCCAGATACTGCATTTCCGCCACGGCGGAGCGGGAGGGCATGGAGCTGATCGCCGTGGTGCTGAAATCCCCCACCGGCCAGCAGCGGTTCGAGGACGCCAAGACTTTGCTCAACTATGGGTTCTCCACCTATGGCCTGGTCCATGCCGCCCCGGAGGAGCCGCTGCCGCCGGTGCCGGTGACATTGGGGACCCGGGATGCGGTGCAGTCTATGGTGGACCCGGCGGAGGGCCTGCTGCTGGCGGAAAAGGCCCGGCTCCAGGGGCTGGAGCAGACGGTGACCCTGCCGGAGTCCGCAGCGGCCCCGGTGCGACAGGGAGACGTGCTGGGGACCCTGACCGTCACCCAGAACGGCGAAACACTGCTGGAGGTGCCCATCCGGGCGGCGGAAACCGTGGAAAAGCTCACCTTCGGGGAGATGTTCCTGCGCCTGGCCCGGACCATGTGCTTCTGCGGGTGATCCTTGGCGGAAGCTGAACAGGAATGATATTGCGGCACAGAGGAAACAACGATACAATAAAATATAAACTCAGGATAAACTCAGGAGGGTAATCATAATGCAAAATATTCTTCGATATCTGACCCCGGAGATCCTGGCCTGGGAGAGCGGCAATATCCGGGAGGTCCGGCCCCTGGGCAGCGTTCTGTGTCTGCCGGACGGGCGGGAGTGGTATGCCTTCGGCTTTACCCGGGATGCGTATTACGGCAGTCTCAGCCTGCTGATGGCGTCCTCCCGGAGGGAGTGCGGAGAATGGGCGCGGGCCAACAGTCCGGCGGCTATCCGCTTCGGCGCGCAGCGGTATCTTATTGATACGACCGGCTATAGGATGTTCAGTGGCAACGACGATCAGCTGTTCCGGCTGCCGCTGCTGCTGCGGGACCGCCCGCCTATGCCGGACTGGCTGAGAAGCACGCCGCTGTCCCGGCTCCTGATGGTGGACGCCCGGGTGGACCGGGCCCCGGAGCACATCCCCGGCGGTCCGGCGGCGCTGCTGCTGCGGGATGGGCGCGGCTGGGACCTGACCGCGCCCCGGGCAGAGCTGCGGACCATGTGATCGGATAGGATTTTCACCGTTTCGACGGGAATCCCCTTGTATTTTCCGGGAAAACGCGGTAAGATACGGTGTGATGAAAAATCCGATTTACACAGGAGGTAATCCCTATGATCCAGGTGGACCTGACCCATATGCGGCGATTTATCGCCCTGCCCTATGAGGCGGCGCTGGCGCCCCGCCTGCGCATCGCCCACAACCACTTGCAGAAGAACGATGGAGCCGGAGGCGACTTCACCGGCTGGGTGCGCCTGCCCCAGGAGTATGACCGGCAGGAGTTCGACCGCATCCAGGCGGCGGCCCGGCGCATTCAGAGCGATTCCCGGGCCCTGGTGGTCATCGGCATCGGCGGCTCCTATCTGGGGGCAAGGGGCGTCATCGAGTGCCTGTGCTCCCCCAACTATAACCTCAGGCGCAAGGACACTCCCAACATCTATTTTGTGGGCAACGGCCTGTCCGACCGGCAGCTGCGGGAGACCATGGAGCTGCTGGAGGGGGTGGACTTCTCCGTGAACGTCATCTCCAAGTCCGGCACCACCACGGAGCCTGCCGTGGCCTTCCGGTTCTTCCGGGAGCTGCTGGAGAAGAAATACGGCCCCGACGGCGCGGCCCGGCGCATTTACGCCACCACCGACCGGCAGAAGGGGGCCCTGAAGTCCCTGGCCGATCAGGCCGGGTATGAGACCTTCGTGGTGCCTGACGACATCGGCGGGCGCTACAGCGTCCTCACCGCCGTGGGCCTGCTGCCCATCGCCGTGGCGGGCATCGACATCCGGGCCCTGATGCAGGGGGCCGCCCGGATGCAGGAGGTCTGCACCGCCGGAGATATGGAGCAGAATCCCGCCTGGCAGTATGCCGGGGCCCGGTACCAGCTCTACCGCGCCGGGAAGAAGATCGAGATCCTGGCCTCCTATGAGCCGTCCTTCCGGTTCATGTCCGAGTGGTGGAAGCAGCTGTACGGCGAGTCCGAGGGCAAGGAGAACAAGGGCCTGTTCCCGGCCAGCGTGGAGTTCACGGCGGACCTGCACTCCATGGGCCAGTATATCCAGCAGGGGGAGCGCCATCTGCTGGAGACGGTGGTGCGCTTCGACCCGGAGAAGCAGGAGAGCACGGTGCCCTTTCACGCCGCCGACGGCGACGGGCTGAACTTCCTGGCGGGCAGGACCATGGACTTTATCCGCACCCAGGCCATGGACGGCACCCTGCTGGCCCACGAGGAGGGCGGCGTGCCCAACATCATCCTGCGCTGCGGGGCCCTGGACGCAGACACCCTGGGGCAGCTGATCTATTTCTTTGAATATGCCTGCGGCCTGTCGGGCTATCTGCTGGACGTGAACCCCTTCGACCAGCCGGGGGTGGAGGCGTATAAGAAGAATATGTTCGCCCTGCTGGGCAAGCCCGGCTATGAGGACATGGGCCAGGCCCTGCGGGAAAAGCTGGGCCGGTAAAAAACCGTATATTTTCCCATTGCCATTTCCGTCAAGTTATGGTATGGTATACATATATGCAAAAGGAGTGATCTCTTATGGTTAGATTGATTATGGGCGACAACGGCGCAGGCAAGACCAAGCAGCTCATCGAGCTGGTTCATGCCTCCGTGGCCGAGGAGGGCGGCTGCGTTGTCTGCATCGAGCCCGGCGCGGACATGACCTACGACATCAAGTCCTCTGTGCGCCTGGTCAACGCCGGTGAATACCACTTGGATTCTTTTGAGTGCCTGCGGGGCTTCATCAGCGGTCTGTATGCGGGCAATTACGATATTTCCCACGTCTATGTGGACAACCTGTGCAAGATCGTACATAGCGAGGACTTCGCCGCCGTGGAAAAGTTCCTGCACTGGCTGGACAAGTTCAGCGATGCCAACACCGTGAAGTTCACCGTGACCCTCACCGCCGACGCTTCCGTGGCCACCGAGGGCATGCGCAAGTATCTGTAACCGAATCAAGTAAAAAAATCCGCAGGGCTGTGCCCTGCGGATTTTTTATGGAGTGCAGAGAATCAAAGGTTCTATGCAATAGCCCCGGGACGCGATAGCATCCCGGGGCTATTGCTATTACCTGACTTTTTAGGGTCAGCTCAGGTGCTTTTTCTTGCTCAGCAGCAGGGCAGCGGCAGCCAGCAGGGATACGGAGGCCGCAGCCAGCCACAGAGCGGTGTGAGCCTCGTCGCCGGTCTTGACGCCGGGATTCTCGGGCTCAGCGGGCTTGTAGTTGGGGTCGGTCTCGCCGCAGTTGGTGCACTTGCCGTCCTTGTAATCGTGGCCGGTAGCGGGGATGACTTCGCCCTTCTTCACGACCTCTTGGCACACGGTGCACACCTCGTCGCCGGTGTAGCCATCCTCGGTGCAGGTGGCCGCCTTGGCGCCTACCAGCTGGGTCTTGTGGCCCGGCGCGGGAATAACCTCGCCCTTCTTCACGGTCTCGCCGCACACGGTGCAGACCTCGTCGCCGGTGTAGCCATCTTCCGTGCAGGTGGCGGCCTTAGCGCCTACCAGCTGGGTCTTGTGGCCCAGAGCGGGGATGACCTCGCCTTTCTTCACGGTCTCGCCGCAGACGGTGCAGACTTCGTCGCCGGTGTAGCCATCTTCCGTGCAGGTGGCGGCCTTGGCGCCTACCAGCTGGGTCTTGTGGCCCAGAGCGGGGATAACCTCACCCTTCTTCACGACCTCCTGGCACACGGTGCACACCTCGTCGCCGGTGTAGCCGTCTTCCGTGCAGGTGGCGGGCTTAGCACCCACCAGCTGGGTCTTGTGACCCAGGGAGGGCAGGGTCTCGGTGCAGGTGTCGGTATAGTTCTTGCCGTCCAGGGTCACGGTGGCGGTATAGGTCCGGACGCCGGTGCTCTCGCAGGAAGCGGGGGTGGTGATCTCGCTGGTAACAGCGGCGGTGACCTCCTCCACATGGCTGGCGTCACGGCTGCAGGTGAAGGTAGCCTTGGCGGACTCGTAGCCGGTCCAGGTCCAGGCGGGCTCGCCATAGTCGTGGCCCAGAGTGCTGATGGTCAGGGCCTCCAGGGTGGTCTCGTTCTTGCCTTCGGCGTCACTGAACAGCTTGCCGCAGACGGAGCACACCCAGTGGGCCTTGACGCCGGTCTCCTCGCAGGTGGCGGGGACCTCCGCCACGGCGGTGAGGGTATGACCGCCGGCGCAGGGATCGGTGGCGCCGTAGGTCATGGTCACGTTGTCGATGGCGAACATGGCGTCGGTATCGTCATAGCCCTGGTTGGCCTTCTTATAGAAGTGGAAGGCGAACTGGGCATTGTCCGTGCAGAAGGCGGCGGGAACGGCAACGTTGGCCGTGCCCATGAACCAATAACCGCTTACCGGCTCCAGATCGGCTGCGGTCCAGATGGTGGTCCAGGTCTGGCCGCCGTCGGTGGTGGCCTCCACGGTCACGGAGCAGTAGTTGCCGATGACGGACTTGAACAGCAGGTAATCGAAGCTCAGCGTAGGCGTCTTGCCGGTGAGGTTCACCACCGGGGAGATGAGATACTCATCCTGCAGCTTATCGCTGCCGCCTGCCATAGGCAGCAGAGGCTTGCGGATGCCGCCCACGCTCCAGCCGCCGCCCCAGGGATCTTCATAGTAATCCATGTCGATGCGGGCCTGCTTGGTGGTGTTGAGGTTTCTGTTGGTGCCCTGGTACCAGGTATAGGGGCTGTCGCTGCGGGTGGACTGGAGGGTCCAGCCGTGGCCGGGGAAGGTCTCGGACTCGAAGTCGTTGTCGAACTGCACGTCGGAGGCCGTCTTGGTGAACAGGGCGGCGATGGTGTGGTTGGCGGTGACATTCTCAAAGGTATAGCTGTCCACCGCGCCCACGCTCTGGCCGTCCACCAGCACATCGGCGATGGCGTAGCCCTCCTGGGCGGCGATGGCGAAGGTCTGGGACGCGCCCTCCTTCACGGACACCTCACCGGCGGGGGTGATGGAGCCGCCCTCACCGGCGGTGGCGGTGATGGTGTACTTCTGGGCCACGGGGCCGTCCTCCACCGCCATCAGCTTCACGTTGTCGATGGCCAGCTGGCCGGTAGTGTCCTCATTGGGATGGACATAGCGGAAGGCAAACTGGACGCCGTCCACATTGTACTCGGCGGGCACGGGAACCTCTGCGCTGCCGGAAATGATGTAGTTGCTGGCCTGCTGGCCGGTATAGCTGTCTTGGAAGTTCCAGATAGCGTTCCACGTCTTTCCGCCGTCGGTAGAAGCTTCCACCGTAGCGGTGAAGGTCTTGTTCTTGATGCCGTACTCGCCGTAGGCGAAGTCGAAGGTCAGAACGCCGTCACGGGTACCGGACAGGTCCACAGCCGGGGAGATCAGGTACTCATCCTGTGCACCCTTCCAGTCGTTGCTGATGTAAGCGTGCTTGGAATCATTGCCCTCGTTCTTCCAGTTGTAATAGGTATACTGCTTCCATGTGCTGCTGGTATCCTGCACCTTCACGGTCCAGCCGTGGAAGGGGAAGCTGTCGCCGGCCACGTCCTCGAAGTCATTCTGGAACATCACCACGGGGACGTCGGGAATCTTCTCGAAGGCGGCGGACACGGCATAGCTCTGGTCCATGACCAGGGTGTAGGCGCCGTCCGTCACGTCCACGGTGCGGCCGTTGACCTTCACGGAGGCCAGCTGATAGCCGGGGTCCGGGGTGAAGGTGATCTCGGCGCTTGCGCCGGGGGCGTATCTGGTCTGACCGGCGGGGGCCACGGTGCCGCCCTCATTGGCGGTGGTGGTCAGGGTGACGGTGTCGCCGGACGGCTGGGCCTTCTGGAAGGTGGCGGAGATGGTGTGGTCCACGCCCACCCGCTGGAAGGTATAGTAGCTGATGGGGCCGAGATCGGCGCCGTCCACGTTGACGTTGACGATCTCATAGCCCTGGGCGGGAGCGATGTCGAAGGTCTTGCTGGTACCCTTCTTCACCAGGGTCTGACCGGCGGGGGTGATGGTGCCGCCCTCGCCGGCGGTGGCGGTGACGGACACATAGTTGTCCCGCTCCTCGGCGTACAGCTGGACGTTGTCCATAGACAGGGTGGAGCCGCCCTTACCGGTGTAGACAAAGGCGAAGCGCAGGTCCTTGCTGTTTTGCAGGCTCTCGGGGATGGTCACCTTGGCCTGGGTCTTGGTCCAGGCGGTGAACAGGCCGGAATCCCGCTGCAGGTTCCAGATCTCCTGCCAGTTCTCGCCGCCGTCGCCGGAGGCCATGACCTGCAGGTTGCAGTGCTTATACTCCACGGTGTACCAATAGGTGGTGTAGAAATCGAAGACCATGTGGACCTCGGTATCCACGCCGCTGATATCGGTGGTGCGGGAGATCAGCCACTCGTCCTGCTGGTTGTCGTCGTCATGATCCACGGCGGCCATGTAGTCCTCGTCGCGGTACCAGGTGTTCAGAGAGCCGCCCTTGCTCTGGACGCTCCAGTCGTCGGGGAGCCACTTCTCGTTGAAGTTCTCGGTCCAGAGGATGTTGGTGGGGGTGATGGTGCCGTGATCGTCGGGATTGCCGGGAGCGCGGACGGTATACACCTTGGAGTTGCCGGCGTAGTCGTGGACGATCATGCCGAAGGTCTCGCCGAAGCCGGTGATGTCATACTCCTTGATGTGGCTGGTGACGCCGGGCTTGTCCTCGCCGAAGCCCTGCATACCATAGAGCATCTCGCTGTTCTTGATGTTGTAGAACACCACGGCCGCCACATACTGGTTGTCGGACACGTCCAGGCTCAGATAGTACCGGCCCTCGGACTCGGTGACCTTCAGGTTGTCGGCATGAGGCTCCTCGGTGTCGATGGTGATGGGGAAGGACCAGGAGTGCTTCTGGTTGGTCCCCACGCCGTCGCCATAGGGCAGGGTGGCCTCGATGGTCACGGTGGCCTTGGTGTTGTTGGGCAGCTTGGCGTTGTGGGAATCGGTGCCGTACCAGGGCTCGATGCCGTCATATTCGGCGTCCACACCGGCGGGCACAATGCGGTAATAGTCGTAGCTGTAGATGGACTTGCCCACATACTCGCAGTCCTTGCTGTAGTACACCTGGCCGTTGGCGCCAGTGATGGTATACTTCAGGCTCTTGGTGTTGCGCAGCAGGCCGGTGTAGATACCGGTGAGGCTGTCCATGAAGTCATCGTTGTTGGGGGAAATGGCGTTGCGGTCCGCCAGATACGGAACGGTGGTGTAGTTGTTGTCGCCCAGATAGGTGTCCACCGTGTTCTCGCTGGAGGAGGAGAAGGCGGTGTTCATGTACGCCTGGGCCTGGCTGGCAGAGCCGTCCAGCGTCTCCCAGTAATCGGTGGAATCCATGATGGGAGCCTTGGTCCAGTCGCCGTAGAAGGCCAGGAACGGCAGGCCCAGGTCAATGGGGTCGGTCAGGGCGCTGCCGTCGGCAGCCACCTGGGTCAGGGTCACGAAGCCCTCCACATAGCTGCCGTTGGGGAACTGGGCCAGCATCTTCCGGCCCTCGCCGGTAACGGTAACGGTGACGGTGACGTCGGCGGTCTTGCCGGGAGCCACGGACACGCGGTTATTCCCGCAGTTGGTGGTGAAGGTGTGGGGGAGCAGCCGGGAGCTTCCGCTGATGGTGGAGAACTCCTGCCCGCTGCCGTTGACATAGGCCTCGGTGGTATCAGTCAGCACCAGGGGGGTCACGTCGTAATACAGGGTGTCGCTGCCGGTGTTGTGGACGGTGAAGGTCATGGTGTACACGCCCTTCATGGCGGGATCGTCCTTCAGCTCCAGCTTGGGACGCTCCATGCCCTCCACGGACAGATAACCCCGGGTATTCACGGCGTCGTTGATGCTCATCAGGCCAGCGCCCTGCTTCCGGGGGGAATAGGGCACGCCGTTGTCGTCATAGATCACATGGGCGGTGCTCATGAGCAGGGTGTCGGTCATGTGCTTGCGCTGGGCGCCGGTCATGCTGTTGCCCCGGGCCTTCAGGGCCTGCTGGACGATGGCCATGCCGCCGGCCGCGTGGGGGGATGCCATGGACGTGCCGTCCATGCTCTCATAACCGCCGGGCACGGCGGCATAGATGCCCGCGCCGGGGGCGGTGATCTCCGGCTTCAGGGTCAGCTCGGGGGTAGCGCCCCAGCTGGAGAAGTCGGCCATGCCATAGGTGGGGGATTCCACCAGGGCGTCGGCGGAGGCCACGGACAGAGTCTTGGTCTCCTGCTGCTTCATGTATTCACCGGCGGCCTGGGAGATGAAGGCGCAGGGGATCTTCCAGTCGGTGATGGACATGTACAGCATGCCGGGGACGTTGTTGTACACCAGCATGCCAATGGCGCCGGCGTTGGCGGCGTTGCGCTCCTTCTGCTCATAGTACATACCGCCGCCCCGCTGCACCAGGGCGATCTTGCCGGTCAGGTCCAGGCCTGCATAGTCCTCCTCCGCGCCGTAGTTGGGAACCACCACATACTCGATGGAGCCCCGGGCGGACAGGCTGCGGAAGGGCTTGGCGTTCTCGTCCTCGCTGATGGTGGCGCTGTCCTGATAGGCCAGGTCCTTGCCGCCCACGGTGACATAGGGGCCCTTGACCATGCCGTTGGACACGGCGGCCACGGACAGGGACTCGCCATAGGTGGAGGGCTCGCTGACCAGGCCGTAATCGGGGTTGGAGGCCAGGGCCTTGCCGCCGAAGGCGTCGCCATAGGCGGCGTTATAGGCGTTGCCGGCGGCCACAGCCAGGGACACGCCGCTCTCGCCGGTGCGCTCGAACACGTCCAGCAGGCTCTTGGTGAAGGCGTCCTCGCTGTCATAGTCGATGTAGCCGCAGTCGGAGCCCAGGCTCAGGTTGGCCACGTCCACGCCCAGCAGGATGCAGTCCTCCAGAGCGGCCAGAATGTCCGCATAGGACGCGCCGCCGGTGGACTTGAACACGTTCATGTTGATGATCTGGGCCTGGGGAGCCACGCCCATGACGGCATCGTTGACGCCCACATTACCGGCGGCGGTGGAGGCCACATGGGTGCCGTGGCTGCCCTTTTCGCCGGGATTGCCGTCCTTATCCTTGTCGCCGTAGTCAAACTGGAAGGGGATCTTGGCGCTGTAATACAGGTCGGACACGCTGATGCCCTTGACGATGCTCTCCACCTGGAAATCATAAGTCTCCAGCATGGACTGGAGCTTCTCCCGGGTCAGGGAAGGGCTCTTGGGGGCGGTTTTGAAGATCTCGTGGCTCATGTCCACGCCGGTATCCAGAATGGCCACCAGCATCCCCTCGCCGGTGAAGCCCGTGGTATTATAGATACCGCCGCCGATCATCCGGTTGCTGTTGGCGGTGTCGGGCAGCAGCTCAAACGTGGGGGAAATGAAGGCGGACTGGACGCAGTCCAGCTTCCGGATGGCCTTGTACTGGCCATAGGTCACCGTGGCGGAAAAGCCGTTGAGCAGGGTGGTATACTGCCGCTGGGGCTCCACCTGCCCGTCAATGGCCCGGTTGATCTGAGCCAGGGCGCTCTTCTGCGTGCGCAGCAGGGCGTTGACCTGGGCCCGGGAATCCGGGTCGGCCACGGAGTCGTTGACCACCACGATGATCTCGACTTCGTCGCTGTCGTCGAGCTTCGCGGTGTTCTCCATCTGGATTTTTTCGCCGTTTTTCTGGCCGCTGCGCAGGACCTGGCGGGCGATATCGTTGGCGATACCGCTGACCGTGGTTTCCTGCAGGGAGGCGTTGACCTCCTGCTCAGCTGCCTGGGCGAATGCCGTCACCGGCAGGGCGGTCAGGATCATCAGAACCGCCAGAGCCAGTGCGCAGCACCGTTTGATAGCTGTCATCTCGTTCCTCCTATAAAATATATTGTCCGCCGCTGCATAAAAGCTCAGCGCGACTTACATATTATACCAGCTTTTGGGCTTTAATGCAATGACGTATCGGCATAAAATGCCAAAATATTTTCCAAATTTTCCGGCATTCTCCAGTCAAAAAAACGGCCCCGGGCCAGACACCCGGGGATGGAGCTTTCCGGCGCGCTGCAAGGCTACGCATTTGCGGACCGTCCGCGGCTCCGTCCGACGGATCGCGCGGGAAATGCCCGCAATTTCGAAAAATCCCTTGCGCAGCATAAAAATACGGCGCCTGCGAAAAATCCCGCCGGGAGTCCGAAAAAATCGGGCTCCCGGCGGGGTTTTATGTTGACAAAGGGGCCGCGCCTGTGGTACAATAAGACGCTATATTGAGAAAATGGGGCCTGATGCCCCATTTCAATCTGCTGTTATGATACCAGCTTGCCCCCAAAATTACAAGTGGGCTCGGGCGAAAACAAACAACCGGGCCGAGCGTGTCAAAATCCCGGGAGAGCGGTTCCCAAGGAAAAGCACGGAGAAAATGCGAAAAGAAAGGCGTGAGTATTGAAGATGGCCAAGGACAAGTATTATGGCAAGACCCTGCGCAAGAACTTTGCCAGACACGAAGAGGTCATGGCGATGCCCAACCTGCTGGAGATCCAGAAGAAATCCTATCAGTGGTTCCTGGACACCGGCCTGCGGGAGGTTTTCGCCGACGTGGCCTCCATCGGCGACTATGCCGGCAACCTGGAGCTGAGCTTCATCGACTACAGCATGGACGAGAAGCCCAAGTACGACGTGGAGGAGTGCAAGGCCCGGGACGCCACCTATGCCGCCCCCATGAAGGTCAGCGTGCGCCTGCACAATAAGGAGACCGGCGAAATCAAGGAGCAGGAGATCTTCATGGGCGATTTCCCCCTGATGACCCACTCCGGCACCTTCGTCATCAACGGCGCCGAGCGCGTGGTGGTCAGCCAGATCGTCCGCTCCCCCGGCATCTACTACGGCAAGGAGATCGACCTGAAAACCGACCTGCCCCTGCTGACGTCCACGGTGATCCCCTACCGGGGCGCGTGGCTGGAGTATGAGACCGACAGCAGCGAGGTGTTCTGGGTCCGCATCGACAAGAACCGCAAGCTCCCCATCACCTGCCTGATCCGGGCCCTGGGTCTGAAGACCGACGGCGAGATTCTGGACCGCTTCGGCGACGATCCCCGCATCGTGACCACCATGGAAAAGGACACCTGCAAGTCCTATGAGGAGGCCATGCTGGAGATCTACCGCAAGCAGCGCCCCGGCGAGCCCCCCACGCTGGACTCCGCCGAGAACCTGATGCAGGGCCTGTTCTTCGACCCCCGGCGGTATGACCTGAGCACCGTGGGCCGGTATAAGTTCAACAAGAAGCTGACCCTGTGGGCCCAGGCCAAGGGTCAGAAGCTGGCCGAGCCCGTGGCCGACCCCGCCACCGGCGAGCTTCTGCTGGAGGAGGGCCACGTCCTCTCCGGCGACGACTGCCGCACCCTGGACGCCATCGGCGTGGGTATGGTGAAGGTCCGGCTGGAAAACGGCGAGGTCATCCGCATTTTCACCAACCGCATGTGCGATATGAGCCGCTATGTGGACTTTGACCCCAAGACGGCGTGCGGCATCAAGGAGCGGGTGCGCTTTGACGTGCTGCAGGAGCTGATGGGCCAGTATCAGGGCGAGGAGCTTATCGAGCAGTGCCGCCTGCAGGCGGACCGCCTGGTGCCCAAGCACATCATCATCGACGACATCCTCACCTCCATCAACTATATGAACGTCCTGGCCCACGGCCTGGTGTCCAAGGACGACATCGACCATCTGGGCAACCGCCGCCTGCGCTGCGTGGGCGAGCTGCTGCAAAACCAGTTCCGCATCGGCTTTTCCCGCATGGAGCGGGTCATCCGGGAGCGGATGACCATCCAGGATCTGGACATCGTCACGCCCCAGAGCCTCATCAACATCCGGCCCGTCACCGCAGCCATCAAGGAGTTCTTCGGCTCCAGCCCCCTGAGCCAGTTCATGGACCAGACCAACCCCCTGGCCGAGCTGACCCACAAGCGGCGTCTGTCCGCCCTGGGCCCCGGCGGCCTCAGCCGCGAGCGCGCCAACATGGAGGTCCGCGACGTGCACTACAGCCACTATGGCCGCATGTGCCCCATCGAGACCCCCGAAGGTCCCAACATCGGCCTGATCTCCTATCTGGCCACCTATGCCCGGGTCAATGAGTACGGCTTCATCGAGGCCCCCTTCCGCCGGGTGGAGCGCCCCTCCGGCCGCGTCACCGACGAGATCACCTATATGACCGCCGACGTGGAGGATCAGTACGTTGTGTGTCAGGCGGCGGAGCCGGTGGACGAGAACGGCTGCCTCATCGGCCCCCGTATCACCTGCCGCCACCAGGACGAGACCATCCAGGTGGAGCCGGAATACGTGGACTATATGGACATCTCCCCCCGTATGATGGTGTCCATCGCCACGGCCATGATCCCCTTCCTGCCCAACGACGACGCCAACCGCGCCCTGATGGGCGCCAACATGCAGCGGCAGGCCGTGCCCCTGCTGCGGCCGGAGGCTCCCATCGTGGGCACCGGTATGGAGCACAAGATCTGCCTGGATTCCGAGGTGGTGGTGCTGGCCGAGGGCGACGGCGTGGTCACCAAGGTGGACGCCACCAACGTGTCCGTCAAGTATGACAGCGGCGAGAGCAAGGACTATAAGCTCATCAAGTTCCTGCGCTCCAACCACGGCACCTGCATCAACCAGAAGCCCATCGTTTCCGTGGGCGAGCGGGTCCACGGCGGCGACGATCCCACGGTGCTGGCCGACGGCCC
>QWCK01003325.1_pt1 | contig 17794 bp, 14 predicted proteins | sample 1972571 | NCBI WGS metagenome assembly QWCK01 (sample SAMN09866710, study PRJNA288562) | Human gut metagenome isolate term2_stool, whole genome shotgun sequencing... | isolation source: gut | host: Homo sapiens | place: USA: California
TGCCCCGTACCTGACCAGTCTAGAAACCGTTAAGTCCAGTTCCCAGTGGACTTAACCGTTCATCAACGATCTGGTCAGGGCTATGGCGCCACCTGCGCCGATTAACCCAAGAACTGCGATCGCGGCAATGGTGCCCAGTCCGCCCATGCGGTCAACCACGCTGGGGTTCACATTGGCATCTCTAGCCGCGGCGGGCGCAGAGGGCGCCGCCTTGGGTTCTTCTACTCCCTGAACTTGACTGGCGGTCCCATTGCCAGTTGCTTCCTGCCCATTCCCGGACCCTTCCTGAGCCGGTTTTGCGGAATTGTTCGCGGTGGTAGAAGAGTTGTTATTACTTGCGTTATTAGAGGAAGTTGTGGGAGCCTCCCGGTAACGAATCGGACCGGGAACGGTTACGGTGCGAGTATTATCGCGATTTTGGATAACGGTGCGTACCCGAGTGGCCTGTGCAGGAGCCGGATTTGTAGCCTGTCCCTGAGGAGCTGCCTGCCGCACTGATGAACTAGGCGCAGTGGCCGGCGGGGCAGCCGGAGTGGTTTGCTTAATTTCTTTAGAGCCTTTGTTCTTTGACGCAGCGTCAAGCGTAGGTGCCTGGCGATCTACTGTCGGTGCTCCAGAACTATCGGGAGTTTCAGTAGGTTTAGGAGTCTCGGGAGTGTCAGGAACTTCGGGGACATCAGGATGACTGGGTTCCGTATCCGGGTCAGTTGACGGTGGCGGAGTCGGGCGAGTATCCAGCACCTTGAAGTCGGCTGCTTCCGGGGCGCGGAACTGGTGCAAGGTTAATAGCGGATTCCAATCCTGCTTGACTGCCTGCGGATTCACTAGGAACTTTTTGATTTCCAGGTACTTATCAAAAGTATTATTTTCTAAAATGGTGCTGAAATCGTATTCGCAGCCAGTGCTGACTTTCAAAGCTCCGTAGATCTCGTCCTCAAGTTGAACGAATACCCAGGGGTGTAGATCCTTTACCGAGTCCTTAAAGTGGTAGGTGCCGGCCAGACCGAGACCCGAGCTCCCTACCGAGCCTTGTAATGCTCGCGAGCTATCGTTAGCGGCCGGATCAAAGGTATACATGTATCCGCCAGCATTGGGGTTTGTGTAGCTGTCGCGACTGGCAAACGGGTTTTGGTCAGAGTCGGAAACAGTTAAAAACCAATCTTTACCAGCAGGGAGTTTATTAATTCGCACATTTTCATAGCCCAATTGATCTGAGCCAATGCATCCGGTTAAGAATTTGGGAGTGTTGGCCACCGAGGTAGATACCGTAAGGTTACCGGCTGGAGATTCCTCTGCCAGGTTACCGGCCGCCGCGACCGCTAAGAGACCGGCAGGTATTAATGCCGTTGCGCAAACCCCGGAAACTAGGGTCTTGGCGAAGTTCTTAAGCCTCATGATTAAATCCCTCATCTATTGCGGAGCCGCTATTGGGAACGCTCCATTTATCTGGTACCAGTTCTAATCTTACCGCTTGGTTAATAAATTGCCAGCTGATAATTGTCTCATTTAGGTGATATACATCATAAATGGCTGGTAGCAGGTTAAACGCTCTGATTATGACACCTCAAATATTGGGAATTCGCCCCGAAAAAGCTTCTTTTCAATACTTACCGCCTGGTAAGTATTAGTTTTTTAATGCTTCCCCGGTGGCGAGTTCGCTAGCGTATCCGAAGTAGGTTTTGGGGCTGAGTGCCAGCAACCGAGACTCGGCGTCCTCAGAAAGTCCTAATGAAGTTAGAAACTCTTTCATCGCTGCCTCATCAACTTTGCTATCACGAGTCAGTTCTTTCAGCCGCTCATAGGGCTTATCCATCCCGGGAGTCCCGGCTAGTCCTTCAACCCGCATCACCTGTTGTACGGCCTCGCCCAGTACTTCCCAGTTCTGATCAAGGTCGCGCGCCATTACCTGGCTCGCCACATCTAATCCCCGCAAACCTCCCTGCAGATTGGATAGGGCGAGCAGGGAGTGGCCGATAGCAACCCCAATATTGCGTTGGGTAGAAGAATCCGTTAAATCACGCTGCAGGCGCGAAGTAACTAAAGTCTGCGCCAAAGTTTCTAGCAGCGCACAAGAGATCTCCAGATTGGCTTCCGCGTTTTCAAAGCGAATCGGATTCACCTTATGCGGCATTGTAGAAGACCCCGTGGAGCCTTGTGCCGCCAAGTTCTGGTGGAAGTAACCCATCGAAATATAACTCCAGCAATCGGTTGCCAGGTTGTGCAGGATCCGGTTAGTGCGTGCCAAGTCGCTATAAAGCTCACTTTGCCAGTCGTGTGATTCAATCTGGGTAGTAAGCGGATTCCAACAAAGACCCAGATGTTCCACAAACGACTTAGACAATTGCGGCCAGTTAGCGCTGGGCACCGCTACTTTATGTGCCGCCCAAGTACCGGTAGCACCATTAATCTTGCCCAAGTATTCAGTTTTTTCGATCCGGGAAAGCTGGCGGCGCAACCGGTGGGCAAACACTGCCATCTCTTTACCTAAAGTTACCGGAGTGGCCGGTTGCCCATGAGTATGTGCCAGCATGGGAACCGTGGCCGCCTGGTGAGCTAACTGCGAAAGCTGCTCCACCAGCTGGCGCGCTTGCGGTAGCCACACCTGTTCCACCGCCGCTTTAATCCCAATTCCATAGGCCAAGTTATTAATATCCTCAGAAGTACAAAAAATATGTACCGCCGCCAGGTAGTTAGGCAGGGAAGTGTCGCCCAGAACTTCCGAGGCTCCGCGCAGGCGGGCTTGCAGGAAATATTCCACAGCTTTCACATCATGTTTAGTTTCAGCTTCGATTTGTTTAAGCTCCGCCACTTCAGCTTCGCCGAAAGTAGTGATCAGCGAGCGCAAATAGCGTTTTTCGTCCTCGTTAAAGGGGCTTACCCCCTGCAATACCTGGTTTTCTGCCAAGAAAATTAGCCACTCTACCTCAACTAATAATCGGGAGCGGTTTAAAGCCGGTTCGGACAGGTAGTTGGTGAGCGCACTAACCTGACCGCGGTAGCGCCCATCTAAGGGACCTAAAGCAATATCGGTTTTGGCGAAATTAAAGCAGTCATCAAAAAGGGTTTGCATAACTCTATTATGGCACGAGGTGGCGAGGCAAAGTTCCAGCGAATGACCGGGCGAAATTTGAAACCTTCGGACAGGGCGAGAATAGCGATCCGCGGACAATTTTGAAACCCGAAAGCGCAGCGAGCAGAAAAAAGGCACACTTAGGTTATGAGTCAGGTTCGATTACGGCAGGTACTTTCCGACCTGCCCGCCTATGTTGCCGGCAAAGGCGATGCCGGAAAAGTAGTAAAACTATCCAGTAACGAGCTGCCTTTTCCGCCGTCAAAGCCGATTGTCGAGGCCGGGGTGCAGGCTCTGGCCAGCACTAACCGCTACCCGGATGCCATTGGGGGCAATCTGGTAGCAAAATTGGCGGCGCATTACCATCTGGATCCCTGCCAAGTGGTGGTAGGCCCTGGATCTATTCAGGTGCTAGCGAATGCGTTAAGTGCCGTAGCGCAGGCGGGAAATAACGTGGTCTATGCCTGGCGTTCATTTGAGGCCTACCCGATTCTAGTGGGAATCACCGGCGCCTCCTCGCGCCAGATCCCGCTTAAGAGTGACGGCAGACATGACCTGGACGCGATTTTAAGTGCCGTAGACGAAAACACGGCCGCGGTTATCCTGTGTAGCCCGAATAATCCTACCGGGCCTTCTTTGACCGGGACTCAGGTTCGCGAGTTTTTGGCGGCGTTGCCTGCCCAGGTATTGGCGGTTTTGGATGAAGCCTATTTCGAGTTTGATATTTCCCCCGGTCACGTTGACGGGGTGACTTTACTCGCGGACTTTCCTAATCTGCTGGTGCTGCGCACTTTTTCGAAGGCCTACGGATTGGCTGGCTTGCGTTGTGGCTACGGTTTAACTAGCCCTATGCTCGCGGAAGCGCTCCGCAAAGTGGCTACTCCTTTTGGGCTCTCGGCGGTGGCGGAAGCGTGCGCCCTGGCGGCACTGGCAGATGATCAGGCTATGCGCTCCCAGGTGTTGCAGATCTGTAAGGAGCGCGAGCGACTTCTTAGTGAATTGCGCAATCTTGGTTGGACAATTCCGCAGGCAGGCGGCAACTTTATCTGGTTTGCCGGGTCGGTAGGGGAGCAGATTCAGGCGGCAGCGCTTTCCCAGGGGATACAAACGCGGGGCTTCCCCGAGGGCGTGCGGGTAACTATTGGTAGCCGGGCAGAAAATGATCAGTTCCTGGCGGCTATGAGCAGCATAAAACCCAGGTAAATCGTTATTTGGTCAAGCGTTGCCGGTATTGAGCCGGCAGTTATTAGGTAAGTAATTCCCGGTAGCCCCAAAATAGGTCGCGCCGCCAATCAGGTACGGCGGGATCTACCAAGATGGCTTGGGGAAGCTTGCGGGTGAGCTGTTCTTTCAGGGTAGCCGGTATCGCTTGGGGAACTCCCCCGCTGTCTACCAGAAAAACCACGGGCCACCTGCCAGGGTTAAATCCCTGAAAGCTGGCGGTTAATGCCTGCAGCGTGAGTCCGGTTGGTACCGGGAGGTTGGGCGTTAAAGCAACCAGTTGCCCGGTATGTGCGCTATTTGCCGGGGCGATATCTAAGGATTCCGAAGCTATCGGGGTGAGGGCGTCCTCGGTAGGAATCCCCGCTACTAGGGATGCTAAACGGGGGAGATCATGGGCTTCTAAAGTGATCTCAAATTGTCCCCCCGGGTTAAGGAGGGCACCTATTGGCTGAGATTCTTCGGTGCCCTCGCGGATCGAATCAAGATGTTCAGTTAAGAGGGCGGCGTTAACTGTGGGGGATGCGGGGGAGCGCAGGCGGGTAGCGTAGGCAACTAAAAATTGGGAGTCTGCTTGCGAGCGGAGTTCGCCGCTACTGTAGACGGGGTAGATCGCGAGGGCGCGCAGCAACGGTTCCAACCTGCCGGTAGCTATCGTCATGTAGACGGCTTGATCCAGCGGCTGATCTTTTTCTCTTTTCAACCGGTAATCGCGCACCCGGCTACGGAAGGATGTTTTCATTTAGGGGTGTAGGCGGGAAAAAATAAGTAATCCGATACCGGTTAGCCCGGCAGCTCCCAGACCTAGGGCAAATACGGCTAGCGAGGAAGAGCGAATCCACTGCTTGGTAGCCAGATCAGTAGAAGTACTATCTGCCTGGAATTTCAAGGGATTGTCATTAGCAGTCTGGCTGCCAGAATTGGAGCCGTTAGCAGCGGCCGAGCCAGGATTAGTATTAGAGTCCGGATCAGTTCCCGCAGCATTTTCTGTCTGGGAAGAACCAGTTGCCGGATCGGGCAGGGTGGGGAAGGCGTTTGCCGGAGGTTGCGGTAGCTGGGCGCGACTTAGCGAGCCACCGGTGCGCGACAAGTTAGTGCCTACTAGCTGCGAACTTGCTTGTAGTCGCGAAGAAGAAGACAGGTTCGGGTTACGTGCCGTACCGTTATGCCCGTTCGTAGGTTTCGAGGTGGGACTAGTTCCCGGATTTGAGGTTCCGTCCTGATCTCCGTGACCGGGTGTGGAAGTACCAGGGGTGGTTTTTCCCGGATCAGGAGTGGGGGGATTTTCAGATCCTTCCCCGTCCTTTCCATCGACAATATCCTGTAACTTTTTAGGAACCGAGGCTTCCTTCCCAACGATAAAGGTATAGGCCATTTCAGTCTGGTAAGACTTATCGGGATTATGCGGGTCAGTAGTGATGGCTTTTAGGTGAATGGTATAAAAACCGGACTGGCTAAAGCGCAGATTAATCCAGTCTTCTGTGCCTATTAGGCGGTTATTAAAGCCGCTGTCGGAACTGTTTTTAGCCACGGAGTGGGGCATTTCTTGGTAGTTGTGACTAGACTCGCTAGCCCGTGATTCTATCCTTGTTCCCGGTTCCCAAGTATCCACTTTGGTTACCTGGAAAACGGTCTGAGTTTTAGCACTAAAACCAGAGGAGGTCAGGGCGGACTCATCTGAGGTAAAAAGCGTTCCATAATAGACCGGGGCGATAGCCTGCCCGTTTGTATCGGAAGCAACCCGCACGCAGGTACCAAATTTAGGCTTGTAAGTGGAGACTTCTTCACCCTGTTCATTTACAGTTTTAAAGGTTCCGGCATCAATGAACTGATTACTGGGATCGACCAGAGACTTCCAGGTCGTATTGGTATATCCCAGGTAGGTTTTCTCGCCCGCATATCCCAAATAAATCGGGGTGTTTTCGTGTACATCATTAACAAACTCGGCCCCACCAGGGCAATTCTTTTGTGTCCAGTCGTTAAGATCCTGGATCCGGCCAGCTGGGTTGGTAGTGGAAGTGCTGGTGGCCGGCGTGTCGGAAGGGGTGGCAAGCGCGAAGGGAGCAGAGCAGAAGCCAATGCACAGCGGCGCTGCTGCCACTAGGATAGTGGCGGCAAAACTGCTGATCTTGCGCAGAATGCTCATAGTAATCGGAACTTTCCTACCCAACCTATTAATACATTTAATAGTGTATCACAACATTAAAGCATAGCGATAGATTTTTAATCGAATTCAATCAAAAGCGACTAAAGTCCTGGGGTGATGAGGTTTCGATTAGAATAACAATGTAAACAATTTTAACTTAACTATCATTGCTTTCAGCTTCGGCCGCAGCTTGCATCGCGGAAGGTAAGGCCTCTAAAATCCGTCCTACTGCCCGATCATCGTGAGCCGAAGATACAAACCAGGCTTCAAATCCCGAAGGTGGCAGGGCAATGTTTTCCTCTTCCATTGCGTGGAAGAAGGCGCGGTAACGGAAAGTTTCTTGCGTATTGGCCTGTTCGAAATTGGTTACTCCGTCTTGTGCGGGAAGTTCTCCAAAGAAAACGGAGAACAAACTGCCCGCCCGGTTGATTTTCAGGGCAACTCCTGCTTCTTCGGCCTCCTGCTCAATCGCCCCGATGAGGGCATCGGCAACTGCACTAGTGCGGGCATAGACTGTATGATCTGCAAGTTCTAAAGTTTTTAGTCCGGCAGCAGTAGCCAAAGGATTACCCGAAAGGGTGCCTGCCTGGTAAACCGGGCCGAGCGGTGAAAGCTGCCCCATGATTTCGCGGGAGCCTCCCAGAGCCGCTAGTGGCATACCCCCGCCAATCACCTTGCCAAAAGTAAACAGATCCGGTACGAACTCTGCTTTTTCGAGCTCACCTGCCTGCCAGCGAGCCAGCTCGTCCTCGCCGGAAAAATCGGGAAGTTTAGCGGGAAGGTCTACCCAATAATCGTTTTGCAATCCCCAGTATCCAGAAGGACCGACCCGGAAACCAGTTAGCACCTCATCGGTAATCATCAACGCCCCATACTTGCTGGTAAGTGCGCGAATATGTTGGTTAAAACCGGGCAGTGGCGGTACGACTCCCATATTGGCGGGGCAGGATTCACAAATAACTGCCGCGATCTGTTCGCCTTTGCGCTCGAAGGTTTCGGTAAGAGCCTCAAAATCGTTATAGGGAAGCACCAGAGTTTCGGCAGCTACGGCGGCAGTTACCCCCGCAGAGCCAGGTAAGCCTTGAGTGGCGACTCCAGAACCAGCCGCGGCGAGCAGGCCATCGGAGTGACCGTGGTAGCAACCCGCAAATTTTACGATCAGGTCACGTCCGGTTACTCCGCGCGCCAAGCGGATGGCGGTCATGGTGGCTTCGGTGCCAGTAGAAACCATGCGTACCTGTTCGCACGAAGGCATCCGAGCAGTGATGGCCTGCGCTAACTTGGTTTCGCCTACCGTGGGGGCACCAAAGGAAAGGCCTTTAGCGGCAGTTTCTTGCACTGCGTGTACTACTGGGGGGCAAGAATGTCCCAGTAGTGCCGGCCCCCAAGACCCCACTAGATCCACAAAAGTGTTGTCTTCCTCGTCTCGTATATATGCTCCGAACGCCTCTTTAATAAAGTGCGGAGTGCCGCCCACGCTTCCATAGGCGCGAACCGGAGAGTTAACTCCCCCGGGGATCGCTTTTTTGGCTTGGGCGAATAGTTCTTCAGCGGATCGGGATTCTTGCTCACTCATGCGCCCATTATCGCCCACAAGTCCCCAAGAGGCGATAATTGCGGCCTTTACACAGAACATTATTTAGTTTTTTTCATTATTTTCTGCCTGCGCGAAGCTGATACTACCTCGGGCTGAACCGGCTGGGGGAACAGGAAAGGGGAAGGGATGAAAGATTTCGCGTTGCGCGCCTTGGTTTGGGCGCAAACCCGGCAGGCAATTGCGCGGCTAAGAACTGAAGAGGACGGGATGACCACCGCCGAATATGCCATCGGTACTTTAGCGGCAGCCGCCTTCGCTGGTCTGTTGATGGCGGTCATTAAGGGAGGAGGGATAAAAAGCGCGTTAACTGCAATTATTAAACAAGCACTTTCGATTTAAAGTGATAACAATATTTGGGAAACACCCGCAGTCGGCGCAGTTTATTAGATGGCTGCGCCGACTGTGGCAAATGCGTCGGGATTGTCAGGGTGGTTACGCCACTGTCGAAACCGCTTTGACCCTGCCTGCCTTGGTGGCGGTAGCGATGATGGGTTTAGGCGCTGGGGCAGCTGGCGCCGCCAAGGTGCAAACTTGTGACGCGGCGCGGACGGCAGCACGCGCGGCGAGCATCGGAAAAACGTGGCCAGGTGGCGACACCATCAAGGTCAGCGTAGACAGTAGTGGACAATGGGTGCGCGCCGCGGCCAGCAAAAACCTGGTGGGGAAAGCAAAACTTTTACCCGCGGTGACCTGCAAAGCTAGCACGCTAAAGGAACCAGAGTTGGCGATGGGAATAGCGCCATGACCACCGGGAATAGTCGCGCAAAGCTATCCCTCACAGCGGCGGAGGCGGGGTCGGCCACCATTTGGGCGGTGGGTTTTATTAGTTTGTTAGTGGCGTTGACGGTGGGGGTTGGATTATTAGGGGGAGCTTTAAGTGCGAAAGCACGGGCACAAACGGGGGCTGACTTTGCGGCTCTAGCCGCCGCCCAGGCTCATTTTTATGGCACCGCGAATGCTCCTTGTGCCGTGGCTACTCAGGTTGCCCGAGAAAATGAGGTGTCCTTAGATTCCTGTATTTTGCGCGTTAGGGACGTGCAAGTTTCGGTGCGGATAAAAACCGTTTTCAACTGGCAGCTTAAAGCTCATTCCCGAGCCGGTCCCGCCATTAATCCTCCTTAAAACACTGGTTTAGGTGGCAGTTCCGGCCGAACCAAAGCTGCTAAGTAAAAACTCTAAAAGATCCCGGCCGGCAGGTTTAGAAAGCATTTCGTTTCCATTCCCGCACTTGGGGGAGTGGATACAGCGCGGACACCCCTGTTTGCAGGGACAAGCGGTGACTTGTCGATAGGTTAAATCTAGCCAGGTTTCTAGCTGGCGAAAACCTTGTCGGGAAAAACCGGCACCTCCGGGGATGCCATCGTAAATAAACACCGTGGGCAGTCCAGTTTGGGGATGCTGGGTTAAAGATAATCCCCCCAGATCCCAACGGTCACAGGTAGCCACCAAGGGAAGTAAAGCAATCAGGGCGTGTTCGGCTGCGTGCAACCCCCCGCCCAATAGCTGTTCTTCGTTTAGCTGCAGCTGTTTAACCAGCTTTTCTGTTAGCGTGAACCAGGTGCCGGTAGTTTGCAAGGTTCGGGTGGGACAATCCAATTGGAAAGTGGCTTGATAAACATGACCCGGCAGGCGCAATAGGTCAAAAGAAGTAACCGTGGTTTGCACTTCGATCCGCCCGTAATGCCAGCTAACTGCCGGCGAAGGAGTCAGCGGGGCGGCTTCTTCTGAGGTAATCGAAATACTGGTATCCGTGTTGGGGCGGGTACGTAGCTTCTTCGGACCGGGAACCACCTCCGCGATATCGTCATCTCGGCGAGAAACCTGCCAGACGCGGCCTTGATGCACATAAATCGCATCCGGGTGCAGCACGCTGTCCGCCCGGGAACTATCAACCGTGCCAATTACCTGGGCGCTTTCTGATTCAATAATTTGTACTTGGCCACTATCTCCGCGAAGCTTTACTGCCTGCCAGGGCGAAAATCGCTTGGTGATATCGAAACAAAGTCCCCCCGGTCGATCTACCAGCAATCCTTGCCGGAGAAACTGAGACATGATTTCGGTGCTAGCTTCCCCAAATAAAGCAGTATCCTCACTGGTTAAAGGAAGTTCTGCTGCGGCACACAGCAGTTGCGGCGCCAGCACAAACGGATTTTCGGTGTCGAAAACTATTTGCTCGGCGGAGCGAAAAATCTCTTCCGGGTGGTGAGCTAGAAAATCATCTAAAGGATTATCGGAAACCACCAAGATGCCTAAGCCTTCTTGCCCGGAGCGACCAGAACGACCAAGTTGCTGAAAGAAACTGGCGCGGGTTCCCGGCCAAGAACAGGTGATGGTGGCATCCAGTCCGGAAATATCGATTCCCAGTTCTAAGGCAGAGGTTGCTGACAGGCCTTGTAGCGTACCGGTACGTAACTCTTTTTCTAACTTTCGGCGCTCTTCGGGCAGGTAACCGCCGCGATAGGCGGCCACTCGCGACATTAACCCCGGGTTACGGGTACTTAGCTGATCCCGGGCGATCTGGGCAATAGTTTCTACTCCCTGCCGCGAGGGCGCAAAGGTCAACACTCGCCCTCCGCTATTTACTAGCTGAGCCAGCAGGCGTCCGCCTTCCCAAATGGCGGGGTAGCGCGGCCCCTCTGCCGCCTCAGCCCCTTCAGCTGTACTCTGGTCGGCGGCTTCTCCAGTTACTCTTGGCTGTCCTGCCGAGACGCTGCTAAACGAGCCGCCCCCCTCACTGGTTTCCCACGGGTTTTCGTCTTCCCAGGAAGCGGGGTCACTATCCTCGATTAGCGGCGGGCGCCAGACGAAAACCGTGCGGGCACCACCGGCGGAAGTGTCGCGGTCAATAACCTCTAGCTGACGCCCTCGTCCCAACAGGTTAGCCCCATGAGCTGCCGGATTAGCGGTAGTAGCCGACAGTAAAGCAAAGACCGGTTCAGCTTGGTATTTACGAGCCAGGCGACACAGGCGGCGTAAAATCAAGGCCACATTTGCCCCCAGTACCCCCCGGTAATAGTGCGCCTCATCCACAATCACCAGCGATAATCCCCGCAAAAAGGGGCGCCAAAGCTCGTTATGGGGTAGCAATGCGTAATGCAGGAAATCGGGGTTGGTCAGCACCACCTCGGCACCTGCGCGCGCCCACTTTTTAACTTCCGCAGGACTATCGCCATCTACCGGGGCTACCTGGAGATCCAGTGCGGCCAGGTTTGCCCAGTGGGTCAAAGCTGTCGCCTGGTCACGAGCTAAGGCCTTGGTAGGTGCTAAATAGAGGGCGGTGGGACGGATACCCACCAGGGATTTATGGCGGCGCGCCAAGAACGCCAGCCACGCAGCCAAAGATTTACCGGACCCGGTTCCGGAAGTAAGAATCACGTCCCGGCCGCTATATAAAGCATTTGCGCAGTTAAATTGATGTTCCCAGAGACGGTCAATTCCATCAGCTTTCAGCCCTGCCTGTAAATCTTCTCCTACCCAACTCGGCCAAGGCGCAAAACTGGGGCGCCGCGCAGGTAATACGGTTTCGTAAAGCAACTGGTCGCTGCTAAAGGAACGCAATCCGTCCGCCAGGTTAGCGATACTCACCGGAATCTCCCTTGTTGACGCGGAAATACTACTGATTAGAACCTGCTTTCAAATCCCGGTGGTTGTGGAAACCACAGGGGTGACAAATTAAGGTTAAAGCATGACTAGCGCGCTGAGAAGAGGACTGACTGCCGGTTACGTGCGTCGTTTTTCGGTAGCGCTATTTGCGGCCGTGTTATTTGTTGCCTGCTACCTGATTTTTGTGTGCACCCGCGCGGGGCAGGCTACTGATACGCTCGCCATGTTCGCTTTATCGAACCTCAATAGTTCTTTTACCCCTTGGGATCAAGCGTTACTGCGGGAATGGTATTTATTTGTTTTAGTTCCACTAATCGCCGCAGCCGTGATAGTTGCCCTGGTAAGAAGACGTTTTGCCCTGGGGGCACGGATGCTGATGATGGTGGGAGCCGCCACCGTCACCACCCAGATCCTAAAGCATCTGGTGCTTTCCCGGCCTGCGCTAGGAATCACCTACTATATGACGAATTCCTTCCCCTCTGGTCACACTACGACCGCCGGAGCAGCCGCAGTAGCGCTGGTGATGGTAGCGGCTGATCGCTGGCGGGAAGTAGCTACCTATCTATCGGCGCTGGTGCTCTGGTTAGTGGCTTTAGCGGTAATCGTAGCGCGTTGGCATCGCCCCTCTGACGTCTTCGCTGCCATTTGCGTAGTCGCCGTGTTTTCTCTGCTGCTTTCGCCTCTGGAGCTGGGGGGAGAGCGGGGGCAACGGGCTCTGCGGCGAGGACGGATCGTTACTTTCTTCGCGGTGACTATCTTTGTAGTAGGGACAGTGATGGTCATCTACTGTTATTTTCAACTAAGGGCCGGTGCCCCTTATTTTTCTGCCGGCAGCGCCAGCAGTGACCTGCGCCAACTCGCGGCCACGCGTCACCAGCTCGCCCTCTTGCTGGCAGGAGGAACCGTGCTCACTCTCGCCGGAGCCTGCTGGGTTTTTATTTTCGAAGTCGCGCGAGCCGGAATGCGCACCCTAAAATCGCCCTCTGCATCCGCCTAGGTCTTTTGCCCCAAAGGGTTTTAGGACTTAGAGTGCTCCCATTAGTTTGCGCTGGAGGTTATTTCCGCCCCCGCCAGCAAATATGAGAAGAATCAGGGCAAACACAATATCTAGTGGTTAGTATTTAGGAAACCTACTATATCTCGTGTGTCTTTACCTGTTTCCGCCCGCTTGTGCCTATAGTCGATAGCGGTGGCTACGAAGCCGTAGACAAACAAGAAGAATTTGAAGGAACCAGAAGAGGATGAAAATGGTACCCCAAACGAAAACGAAACACCTGGTTGATCCCGCTCAGACCGTAAATGAGTATCTATCCAAGGCTGATTGGCGGGTAAATGCTAATGCGAACCAGGGCTATTCATTGGGGGGATTAATCCTTAACTCTTCGGGCAAACTGATTGCCAACTATTGGCTCAACGAGGTCTACACTCCCGAAATTGGACAGGCGCACCGTGAGGGCGACTACCACATTCACGATCTGGATATGTTTGCCGGTTACTGCGCCGGCTGGTCTCTAAAGCAGCTGCTGCAGGAAGGTTTTAATGGGGTTCCGGGTGCGATTGCCTCGAATCCGCCTCGCCATTTTTCTTCCGCCTGCGGGCAAATCGTAAACTTCCTGGGAACTTTGCAAAACGAGTGGGCTGGCGCTCAGGCTTTCTCTAGTTTCGACACCTATATGGCGCCGTTTATTCGCAAAGATAACCTGGATTACGAGCAGGTTCACCAGTGTATGCAGGAACTGATTTACAACCTGAACGTGCCCAGCCGCTGGGGCAGCCAGTGCCCCTTCACTAACCTCACGTTCGACTGGACTTGCCCGGATGACCTGGTAGATGAAAACCCCTTGATTGGGGATGAACTAATGGACTTCACCTACGGGGATCTAGCCGCAGAAATGGAGATGATCAACCGGGCGTTAATTGAAGTGATGACCGCCGGGGATGCCGATGGACGGGTATTTACCTTCCCCATCCCCACCTATAACATCACCCCCGATTTTGATTGGGACTCCCCCAACACCGATCGGCTATTTGCGATGACCGCTAAATACGGTCTGCCCTATTTCCAGAACTTCCTAAATTCGGATCTGGATCCCCATATGATTCGCTCCATGTGCTGCCGTTTGCAGCTAGACCTACGGGAACTCTTAAAACGAGGCAACGGGCTGTTCGGTTCGGCAGAACAAACCGGCTCCCTGGGGGTAGTGACCATTAATATGGCTCGCCTCGGCTACCTTTACAAGGGTGATCTAGAAGGGCTCACCCGCCAGCTGGATCACCTAATTGACCTGGCCAGCCAGTCCCTCGAGAAGAAACGGGAAGTGATTTCCTGGCATATGGATTCCGGTCTGTTCCCCTATACCCGCCGTTACCTGGGCACTCTCGATAACCATTTCTCCACTATTGGGGTAAACGGAATGAACGAGATGGTGCGTAACTTTACCGATGACGCGGAAGATATTACCGGTGAAGTGGGGCATAAAATGTGTGCTGACCTGCTAGATCATATCCGGGAGCGGATGGTGCAGCTACAGGAAGAAACCGGGCACCTCTATAACCTGGAGGCAACCCCGGCCGAAGGCACCACTTACCGTTTTGCCAAAGAGGACGCTAAACGCTTCCCCGGGATTATTCAGGCAGGAACTAAGGATGCACCCTACTACACAAACTCTTCGCAGCTGCCGGTAGGCTACACCCAAGACGCGTTCCAAGCCTTAGAGGAACAGGTGGAACTGCAAGGTAAATACACTGGTGGTACCGTATTGCACCTTTATATGGGCGAGGCGATGAACTCCGCGGAATCCTGCAAGACCCTGGTACACCGAGCGCTCTCGAACTTCAAGCTGCCATATATTACGATTACCCCCACCTTCTCGATTTGCCCAGTTCACGGGTATTTATCGGGTGAACATTTTGACTGTCCGAAGTGTGCCCAAGAAGGCAACCACGAGCAGCCCTGCGAGGTGTGGACGCGGGTCATGGGCTACTTCCGTCCCGTTACCTCCTTCAATACCGGTAAGCAGAGCGAGTACGCTGAGCGCACTACTTTCTCGCAAGAGTTAGCCGGTGTCTGATTTTTCCGCAGTTAACGGGGAGCCCAGCCTGCTAGGGCAGTCCAGGCAGCTTAACATCGCGGGTCTAGTCCCGTTTTCCACCGTGGACTGGCCAGGGAAGATCGTGGCGAGTGTGTTTTGCCAGGGGTGTCCTTGGCGCTGCGCCTATTGCCAAAACTATGAAATCTTAGATTTCAAAGTGCCCGGCGCGGTGCCGTTTGCGGAGCTAGAAGAGTTACTAGGACGCCGAAAAGGACTGCTTGACGGAGTGGTGTTCTCGGGCGGGGAAGCGCTGGCGCAGGCGGCATTAATCCCGGCGGCTCGTTGGGTGAAATCGCAAGGTTTCCAGGTGGGGTTGCACGCGGCGGGCGCTTATCCGACGCGTCTGCAAGAAATGTTGGCAGCTGGTTTGCTCGATTGGGTGGGGCTAGATATTAAAGCCTTGCCCGCCGACTACCGGCAGGTGACTGGGGTATCCGGTGCAGATAAGGCTTTCGCCTGCCTAGATGCCGTGTTGGCCAGTAGTGTTGACTACGAGGTGCGGTTAACTGTGTACCCGGGACACCCGGGAAAAGTGGTGGAGTTGGCGCGGGATTTGGCGACGCGAGGGGTAAAAAACTTTGCCTTACAGCAGGCACGCGAGTTGGGAGCCTCTCCAGATTTTCAGGCGCAGGCTCGCGGCTGGGATAACCAAGTGAAAACCTGGGCTAAGGAAATCGATTCTTTGGGATTTGAAGAGTTTTCTTTCCGTCCTGCTTGAGGACGCTGATAACTTAGGTGCGCTTTCGTTTCACTTTTATCAATAGACTCTGGAGGGTCAGGGTTTCCCGCCAGGCTGGTTTTTACAGATTTGAGCCACGGATACCGCCTGTGAAGTGGGGGAACATACCGGGGTGAACTGTTGGGACTCCAAGACCGGCCACGGCTTTACGATGCGCCGAGCTAATCACTCTACCTACTAGAGCTGAGCTTGCTGCCTGCGGGCAGACTTTGCCTGATTTTTGCCCTAATGCGCCCGGTGCTCAAGCTTTTAGCGTTCGGCGCGGCCAGCCAAGCGTCCTCCCCGCGTCTTGGAGGCGGTAATTTTCTTCTAATCGCTGGTATACCAGATTTTCACTGCCTTCAGGGTTTACTAATTTATTAGGTAAGCGCTGTACGTCGCTGTTCAATGCCAGTTAGAATAAGAGCAGTGTTGTCCCAACCTCAAAGGTAAGCCATGACTGATAGTGATGATTTAAAAGAATTGCGCGAGCGCGCGTTAGCTCCGGATACTAACGCCAATGAACTGTTCGCGATATCTGCGCAACATCCCGAGGTTTATGCGGAGGTCGCGGCGAACCCGAATGCCTATCCGGATCTGCTCGATTGGTTGGAAAACGTAGGCGATGACCGGGTAAAAGCGGTGGTAGCCGCGCGCAGAGACGGTCTTTCTGGCACCGAAGCATTAGCAAAAGGCAGTCAGGAGGCTGCGGAGGCTACTTCCGAAGAAAAAGATAGCGATCCGAACGGTCACCAGGCAGAGACGGAACCCAGCTCCGCAGGCTCTGCAACCCCAGCCTTTGCTCCCCCTACTGATCCGGAAAGTGAAACTGAAGCTACCGAGCAAATAGAAACCACTGATCAAGCAGCAGAAACTGAGCAGGCAGAGGAAGCAGCCGCGGCTGCAGAGGGCGCAGCCAAAACCGAGGAGCTAGCAGAAAGTCCGGTGGCCAGCGCGGACGGCAAGGCAGCGGGAGATAGCCCCGAAACCCCCAGCGAAAGCGCACAGTCGTCCCAAATCCCAGGCAGCGACGAAGAAAATGATGATGATGTTACTCGCCTGGGAAGCCTGCCGGTAGATAATCCCGTCTCTTCTGCGCAAACGGCTGAGGATTATCCGACGGTAATGGCTGCTCCCGCGGCCATGCCTCCCGCTTACGCTTCTCCGGTATATGCGGATCCCGCCTATCCGGAGCCGCCTCGGCAACCAGTGATGAGTCCGCCGTCAGCTGCCTATTCTCCTTTCCCGGCCTACCAAAATCCGGCAGGGGAGAGTTCGCAACCGGAAAAATCCCGCCGCAGCTGGGGGATCATTATATTGACGGTACTGCTAGTGTTGGCGTTAATCGGGCTGGCGATTGTGGGTACCTGGATTGTTTCCTCGCGCGGAGACAATAAAGGGCAAGCGAGCGCCAGTGAGTCCCAAAGTGATACCACCCGGACCGCTACGGTAATGGAAACCACGGTTACCACTACTGAAACTCCTATAGAAACTGGGAAACCGATCCCCGCCGGAGCGGTCTATCTAGAGCGCGGTTTTTATACCCCCACCGGTAATATTGCTTGCTTGATGTCCTCAGGTCAAGTGATTTGCCAGATTGATCAGCGGCAGTGGGAACAGGGTTGTGACGGCTTATGGGGAGTCGCGCTTGACGGAGAGGGAGTAACGCAAGAGTGCCATTACGACTCCGGCGCTGACCCCCAGACCCAAGCCACCTATGGCACCGTCTACTATAACGGTGACTATGCCTGTGAAGTGGGTAAATACACCGGCGTTAACTGCTGGAACTCTAAGACTGGCCGCGGTTTCACTATGCGCCAGGCCGACCACAGCTCCTACTAGGAAGTGAAACTACCGCCTACTAGAACGCTAAGCTGCTACCGGTAGGGCTGCTACCTACTTTTTCGCGGCCGACTTCTTGGTAGTTTTCGCAGTGGCTTTCTTGGCGGTTGTCCGCTTGGTAGTGGTTTTCTTGGTAGCAGTTTTTTTCGCGGCGGACTTCTTAGTAGTTTTACGGGTTCCCCGTTTTTTCGCCGGACCTTTCGCCCGCTTTTCTGCCAGTAAAGTATAGGCTTGATCAGCATCAATATCTTCGATAGTGCTGGCGCGGGGCACGGTCACATTGGTAGTGCCGTCCGTAATATAGGGGCCAAAACGCCCGTCCTTAATTATTACCGGTTTACCCGAGTTAGGATCAGTTCCCAGTTCTTTCAGGGGTGGTTTCGCGGTGCGACCTCTGCGGGTTTTGGGTTGGGCGTAAATCTCTAAAGCCTGCTCCAAAGTGATGGAGAAAATCTGGTCTTCCGTCTCTAGGGAGCGCGAATCCGTCCCTTTCTTCAAATACGGG
>QWCK01003327.1_pt1 | contig 17785 bp, 17 predicted proteins | sample 1972571 | NCBI WGS metagenome assembly QWCK01 (sample SAMN09866710, study PRJNA288562) | Human gut metagenome isolate term2_stool, whole genome shotgun sequencing... | isolation source: gut | host: Homo sapiens | place: USA: California
CTTCTGCAATTGCAGGAAGCTTTACCTTGATATTTTCCCACTTACCAAAATACTGAATAAGACTTCTATTATCTTCATATGAAATAATGCTTAGGTCTCCGCGATTCGGCTGCCACTCTTCAATATCATATTCGAAGATTGGAACCATCTCGTATTTGTCCTGCTCACTGATTGGCCTCTTCGGATCGGCACTTTGAAATCCACAATGCGGACACTTCGTAGCTTTATCTGATATTTTTGTCCCACACTCCGGGCATAGTATTCTGCTCATTTATTCACGACCTTTCCTTTTTATTTGATGTTTCATAAGAGGCCTTGTAATTTTTGCGAATTTATTAAACCTACTCGAATACAATCCACCGCTTCCGCAGGTCTCGTCTAACAAGACGCTATCTTTGATACAATGTGCTTCTCTCGAATATGCATCCCGATGCCTGTAGAAAGCCTTATTCTGCGGGCTTCTTCACATTTTAAAGGGCATAAACCGGCCTGTGAAATTACTCCGATATGCTGTTGCTGTCGCTGTGCTCATTCCGGCTGCGCCTCCTTTCCGAAATCCCTAAAGGGCAATCCTTAAAAAGTATGGGTATCCTTTAATTGTGTGAGGAAACCTTAAAAGGTTTAATAAGCCGCTCTCACTCAATTCGCTTTAACAGCTCCTTTGGCGACAACTTCCAAAGTCCTCTCTCTTGCCTTAGCATATCCACTGTTCCATGATCGATAATATAATCCTGAGCTTCCTGCTGTGAAAATCCCTCGGTGCTCATAAGATAGGACTCTAATTCACAGCACGGATAATTTATCGTTCTTTCAATTCTAATCTGTTCCTGAGCTTCACTTTCCCTGAGACCGTAGTACTTTTGAAGAAGACGAACTATTTCAGTGTCCTTTATTTTTGACTCATACAGCGCAGCAGCTAGAATCGATATGCCTGCTTCTCGCTCCTGTTGTGCCGTTTCGTCATCGTGACGTAGTACAGCTTCTCGTGTGGTATCAAGCAAAAAGTATCCTGCACCCGCAAGATAATCTCCAAATGTCTTAGCCATTACATCCACCACCTTTACTCGTCAGTTTGTTTGTTATACGACTGCTCGATTAATTCCATCACATCGTCGATCTCAGAGGTGTGCTCAAAGAAGACCTCGACGTCTCCGTTGCCCCATCTGCCGAGTCCGGTAATATCCCGGCAGATGCCCTTGGGATCGTGAATCTCTGAAAATTTCATATTCAAAGAGATACGAAGGCGCTGCTTCTGAACCACAATATCCACGAAGTTTGTATCCAGCTTGTAAGCAATATACAGCTTCTTGAATTCACGCTTTACATTCGGCGAAAGATTGCAGATTCTTCTGTCGATCATATCGAAAAGCGTCTTTGTAAAAGCATTGATGTCGTATGAGTCAATCGTGTACTTCTGAGCTGGTTTCTCCTCGACCTGATAAGGTGCCAGCTCGGCATCAGTAATCTCCGGGTATTCCCATATCTCTTCTGCCTTATCTGCAAGCAACTTTGCACGTTCTTTTATGTGCTGTTCATTCCATTCTGTCAGCTTTACCAGATAGGCATTAAGGCGCAGAGCACTTTCTTTGAACCCGCCTTCCATATCCATCTTTACCATAAATGGATTATCGCTCATTTCAGAGTTATATGCTGTCAGCGTCAGGTTTCCAATTGTATGTAGATAGGTTTTCTGAACCTCGCGCCAATTCGCACCGAGCATAGCTTTCCACTCATCACGCGGATTGCTATTCTGCGGCATAATGTGCTCAATCGTATAGTTCTCAATAATGATCGGAGACTTGTTTCCAAAGTTCTCAAGATGGCTGAGGATAAAGTTTCTGGAGCGCATGTTGTAAATATCGCGGGTAACAAATGCCTTCTCGAACTTCTCGTCATCTGGGAACTCCTTATAGTCATCACGCAGGACAAAGAAGGCCTTGATGGAATTGATGTAGTCATCAGATTTGATCTCATTTCGCAACGTAGCAAAAGTCTTATTCAGAGAATTTGTCGGAATATCGCAGATACTTCTACGGAAAACATAGCTGATGCACATCTTGATGATTTCAATCAAGTTCTCGTCTGTAATAATTCCTTCTGCACAATCATTATGCACTTTGAGCAGGAACGGGAACGCTACCTCCATACGAAGGTCACCGATATCTGAATACAGCGATTTCAGAGCAGAATTGCTGCTTCTGCGGAATACCATATTCGTGTAATAGGTGGCATAAGTTAGCAGGTCGGCGCATAGCTCCCGAATGGTCGCAAATTCGCAATTCAAGTGATATGCCTTGAAGCCTTCATACACATGGTCAATCTTTGGAATCCGCGTAGTTTTCATTGTCAGGTAATCACGGAAGAATCTGTCCATGACGGAGTCCTGTTTTTCATAATCGAAGAGTAATTCCATCGGTCGCCACATATGCTCATAGACATAGCACTGCTCCGCTGGCTCCAATCCCATAAGAACATAGTTCCTAATCAGATCAGATTCCGATAATTCCTTACCAGTGGAATTAAGGCTTTCAAAGATGGCCTGTGCGTCATCCACATTTCGATCCAATGTGATATTGACAATTTGGAGCTTTCCGATGGCCTCGTATACATCCTTCGGCTGCAGTTCCATGTCAGAAATTTTACCAGCAAAAAAGTTATAGTTTGAAAGAATACGCGACATACCGGGATCGCTGATAGGCTTCTTTTCAACGAGACAGATCAGCAGATCACGATCTGTCTCAGTAAGAAGCAGCTTATACCTCTCATCGCTATCCTCGTACTCATTCTTCAGAAGCATATTATCGATACGCTTGGCGTTGATGGTTCCATCTTCTGGATGTGCTTCCGCATAGTCCCGCAAAGCAATCAGAAGCAGACTCAGTGTGGTCAAACGCTGCTGGCCATCGATGATCATGTATTTTTGCACGCCCGTCGGCATTGCCTGTTCCGCGATATTCACAATGGAACCGACAAAGTGCCCGACCTTATTCTTTTTCTGCATATCAACGATGTCATTCCAAAGGCGGCTGCACTGTTCTGTCTCCCAGCTGTAGTATCTCTGATATACAGGAATCAAAAATTGCTTGTTTCCATTCAAGATGGCATAGATGTTACCTTTTGTCGCGTCCATTAGGTCAATCCTCCTTCTTTGTTCCGTATGGCGCAGGTTCTTCCGCTACCATCTGTAAATCCTGTGATCTTTTATTGAAAGCCTCCGCGTAACTTACTACCCGACGATCCATATCATTATTATCTGTCCACAGCTCACACTGAAGCATTACTGTTGCAACAGCATCATCCATGCCTTCCGGCGGATACTTATGCTTTTTCAAAAGGCGTTTAATCATCATACGCATCTTGGCTCGCGCAGAGTCTCTCTTCTGCCAATCGATAGAACGATTCTTCCGAAGGGCTTCTGTCAGTTCTTTTGTAATTGCAATGAGTTCCTCGTTTTCGTAGAAGTCCTTAATTGCCTGCGGCTTTGTAAGGGCATCATAGAATGCAAGCTCGTCTTCAGATAGGCCAAGTTCATCACCGGCGTCATGAGCCTCCAGGATCATCTGTGCCATCTTCAGGAGTTCTTCGATAACTTCCTCGTTGGTAAGCATTCCATTCAAGTACCGGTTCATCACGCCCTGAATAATCTCACTGAACTTTTCGGATTTAACTACATTCGTGCGTCTGTATATCTGTACCTGCTCAGCAATCAGCTTTTTCAATAACTCGACTGCCAGATTCTTCTCCTTCATCTTTGAGATTTCCTCAAGGAATTTAGGATCAAACAAGGAGAATTCCTCTTTAACATCAGAGAACAAATTGATAACACCATCGCTTTTGATGCTGGATTTCAGAAGTTCATTGATCCGAGCATTCATTTCTGGCAGAGATATCTTCTTTCCCTCGCCCTGATTCATTAAGCGTATAACAAGCACGCGAACAGATTCAAAGAATGCCGCCTCGACTCTCAGGTCACGTTCTACAAGCGAAGAGCAGAGAGACAAAGCCTGACGCAACAACAGCGCCTCTTTGATGAAGTCCTCGCGTTCTCTTTCCTTGTCAGCGCCCACAATGAAGTTAACCGCACCAGTGATGGCTTTCGAACGTTCAAGATCGGTGGCGTTTGTAAACTTAGAATAATCATATCCGTGGAACAGATCGCGGCAAATGGAAAGTTTCTCAAGGAATTTCGGATATGCCACTTTGGCGATATCGGTATCACCATAGTTCTTTTTATCACGAGCTGTGTAGTCATTCATGGCCTGCTTCAACGCTGACGCAATACCAACATAGTCAACGATCAAGCCGCCTTCTTTATCCTGAAAGACACGATTGACGCGGGCAATAGCTTGCATCAGGTTATAGCCATGCATTGGCTTGTAGACATACATCGTGGCAAGGGAAGGAACATCGAAGCCGGTCAGCCACATGTCAACTACAATGGCGATCTTCATTTCACTATCGTTATCTTTAAACTCCTTAGCCAGCTCATCCCGGCGATGCTTGTTTCCGATTATCGCACGCCATTCTTCTGGGTCTTTATTGCTCTCGGTCATAACGACCTTGACCTTTTCTTTCCAGCTCGGACGTAATTTCAGAATCCTGTTATAAATTTTCATAGCGATGGCACGGGAATAAGCCACGATCATCGCCTTGCCAGTCAGCAAGTCAGCACGGTAATTTTCGTAGTGGTCAAGAATATCATTAACCAGTGAATCTATTGTCGCATCATTTCCAAGAACGGCCTCCATCTGGCCGAGCTCTTTTTTGCTCTTTTCAACCACTTCAGGATCAGCATTATTTGCCATAATGTCGTATTCCTGATCGATAAGGTGAAGCGTAGCTTCATCGAATTTCAGCTTAATGACGCGGCTCTCATAGTAGACCGGTCTTGTAGCTCCATCCTCTACGGCCTGTGTCATGTCATAAATATCGATATAGTCACCGAAAACCTCACGGGTATTTCTGTCCTTGGCAGCGATAGGAGTCCCGGTAAATCCAATATAGGTAGCATTCGGAAGGCTATCACGAATGATACGTGCCGTTCCGACCTTTATCTCACCGGTCTTAGCGTCGACTTTTTCCTTCAATCCATACTGGCTACGATGTGCCTCATCAGCCATAACGATGATGTTACGGCGCTCGGAAAGAGGCTCAGATGACTCTTCAAATTTCTGCATTGTTGTAAAGATGATGCCGTTTGCCTGCCTGCCATCCAGCCAATCCTTGAGGCCGATATCATTCTTTCCAGATGTCTCTGTCAGTTTCCTACAGGTCGCATGCACCGGTTCCTGACGCAGAAAATCCTTACACTTTGCAAACTGACCATAGAGCTGATCATCAAGATCGTTGCGGTCTGTGATTACCACGATAGTTGGGCTATCCAGCGTTTCCTGCAGAAGGTGCGCATAAAAGACCATAGACAGAGATTTTCCGCTGCCCTGTGTATGCCAAAATACGCCACCTTTACCGTCGGTAACTGTAGCGTTCTTTGTGGATTCGATAGCCTTTCGGACTGCAAAATACTGGTGATAGCCAGCCAGAATCTTAAACTTCTTCAATCCCTCATTAGAGAAGCAGATGAAATTTTTGATGATGTCTAGCAGACGCTCTTTTTCAAACATTCCCTCAAAGAATGTATCAAACTGAGCATATTGCGTATTTTCATAGCTGCCGTCTTTGGTTTTCCATTCCATGAAGCGATCTTCACCGGAAGTGATGGTTCCGGCCTTGCTGGTCAGATGATCGCTGATGACGCAGATGCAGTTATAGATAAACATCGACGGGATTTCCTGCATATAGTTTCTGATTTGCAGATAGCCCTCAGACGCATCGGTCTCCTCGCGTGATGGAGACTTGAGCTCTATAAGCACCACGGGAAGCCCATTCAGGAACAGAAGCACGTCTGGGCGCTTGTTGCTGTTTTCAATAAAAGTCCACTGGTTTGCTACGACAAAGGAGTTATTATCAGGATTTTTGTAGTCTACAATATAGACGAGGCCGGAGCGCTCCTCGCCCTTAACAAAATACCGGACTTCGATCCCATGCTGAAGATAATCCATAAAGAGTTCATTCTTCTGGACAAGTTCAGCATTTTCAAAATTCTTCAATTTGAACAGCGCATCCGTAATAGCATCCTCCGGCATTTTCGGATTCAGTCTGTGCAGCGTTGCTATCAACTCTTCTTCATATAAAGGGCTATGGAAGTCACGCTCCAAATTCGGTGCGTAGACATACCTGTATCCCATGTTCTGGAATAATTCGATTATCGAATTCTCATAGTCCGCTTCAGTATAAAATCCTGACATGAATCTCACTCCTTAGTCTTATTTTCTTACATTATCCTCTTCTTAGAGGTGTTTTTCATTCATCTTTGCTCCGTTTCAAACAAGAATTTAGAGCAACAAGCTCAGGCTCTATTTAAGGCTTGGTTTGTTGATTTTGAGCTTAATTCTGGAATTATGCCTTCGCATTGGCATATCTGTCAACTTGGTTCTGTTGCAAGAATTTCAACAGAAGTGTTTTCACCATCAAAAAATCCAAATGTTGAAGTGGAACATTATAGCATTCCGTCATATGATGAGAAACGCTATCCAGTATTTGAAAGCTCGGATGATATTAAGAGCAATAAGTATCGTCTTACACATAATTCAGTAATGATTTCAAAACTAAATCCGAATACCAAAAGGATATGGCGACCATACTGCATTTCAAATACGCCTGTATGCTCAACTGAATTTATTGTTTATGAACCAGTAAAAGTTTCATATCGAGATTTTGTTTATTCGATAATTGATAGCGAGAAGTTTTCCAACTTCTTATGTGCGCACACTACTGGTTCAACAAACAGTAGGCAGCGTGTGACACCGAGCATTACTTTGAATTATGATATAGTTTTGCCTGATGATGAAACTATCTGTATGTTTTCCTCTATCGTTTCTCCAATGTATGACACAATTGAGAATAACATTAAGGAAAATCAATTATTAGCTGAAACCCGTGACAAACTGCTACCAAAACTGATGTCCGGCGAGCTTGATGTTTCAGACATCGACCTCTAAGCCGCTAAATTCTTGTTTATCTGTGTATTAAGTTCGATTTTTTCATCTATTTTTCTGAGATAATAAACGATTTTTTTTTGAATTTCCATTCGTGGTAATAACAAGGTCACAGCATTCAGATTGGCTTGACTAAGCTTTGGTTGTGCTGAACCTGTAACATGTCCTGACAAATCCATACTATTTATCAAATAGCACAAATAATGTGTATCACACAGATTATTGCCCGTTACAATGTGTGCATGATTATTTACCCAAAATTGACCGTTTACTACCTGTGCGATGTTTTGTTTCCTGGATTTTAAGTTTTCACCATCCTCAGCAATCAGTAAAAAAGTTCCATCAAAAATATAATCATCTATATAATCAATGACCCCTTGTGCGCCATAATAACGGTATTCACCTTTCCGTTTCTCCCTTTGGGTTCCAGAGAGAGGAATTCTCTTCTTATCATAATTAATGCTGATTTCATCAAAGCGGTATGCTCGAAGTTCCATATGCTCACCTTCCCTATCTAACCTATATATTTCCTATGAGCCTGCTTTACATTGCTCTGCTTGACCATTGCGTATTGCAAGGTCGTATCAATCCTCTTATGCCCCAAAAGCTGCTGTAACTGCTCAATCGGCATTCCTTTATCAATTGCCATCGTTGCAAGTGTTCGTCTGAACTTATGCGGATGGACTTTTTCTATGTCAAGTGCTTTGCCCATTTCTCTCAACCGACTCTCAATGCCACCAATTTTAATTCGCTCATGCGGAGAGCGCAGAGTGACGAACAATGCCGGATTATCATCCGTTCTGCTGTCAATGTAGTTTTGCAGATGAATCTTTGTCCGAGCATCAAAGTATACGATGCGTTCCTTATCGCCCTTACCGAAAACCACACACTCCCGCTCGTTAAAATTGATATCCGCTTTGTTCAACAGAACCATTTCACCGATACGCATTCCGGTAGAAGCCAGCATATCAATCATCGCCAAGTCCCGGAGCTCTGTGCAGTTGTCACGCATTTTCTCCAAGTCCTCATCCGTGTAGGTTTCCTTTATATTAGTTGCCGTTTTCACCTTGTGGATACGGCGGACAGGACTTTTTAGAATATAGTCCTCGTCTTCCAACCAGGAGAAAAAACTGGATAGAATCCTGCGGATATTATCAATCGTCACGCGACTGGACTGGTTCTTGCTCTGATAATCTGTCAGATAGGAACGCAAGTCCTCCGTCTGAATGTGGCGGATACCTTTGTCTATCGAAGCAACCATCGTTTCAATGGTTGTACGATAATATTTCAGCGTTTTCTCTGAACAGCCTTCAATCCGTTTTGCTGAAACAAAAGCGTCTATCAGCTTTGGGTTATCGTCTGTATCTTTCTTTTCTGTCTGTACTGTAATATCACAGCCAAACAATGTGTTTTCAAGCACACTTTGCAACTGCTGCATTTGTGCGTTGTCCAGGTGTGGCAGCATTTGCTGCACCACCTCTGAAATAATTTGTTGTTTCATAGGTCATTCTCCTTCAAATTTATTTTCCAGAGAACGACTCAACGGCAGTTCTGTTGGCTTTATCTCCCGCCGTTGGTGGGAGTATTTAGGTTAAACAAGAATTTAGCAGCTTAAAGGTCGAGGTCGGATACATCCAGCTCGCCAGACATAAGCTGAGGAAGTAATGAATCACGGAGTTTTGCCAACTTTGTTGATTCGTCAATATTATTGGCGATTTGACGATACATTGCCTCAGCAGCATTGGCAAGTGGTGCAAGCTCATCCAAGTTTGATGGAAGCGGCAATTCAAACTCAGGTAATGCCTTCTTACTAAGATGTAGAACAGTAGTGCCATTGACATATCCAAGAGCATGAGCTTTGAACCTACCACTCTGTAGCAACGCGGCAAGTAGGAATTTTGAAATACCATCCTTCGGAAGAACTTTGACAACATCCATTGAGAAAACGATATCCCTGTATCCTGACAAACTCAGAACAGGCTCTGCATTTCCGATAACCTCGGCATTTTGAGTCAGGTCGGTATGAGCTACAAGTGTATCAAACAGCTCAGCATGTTGTTCCGGCTTTAATTTGGCAGATGGTTGAATTTCCTTGTAACCATCGAGTTTAAAACCACCTTTGCGGTCAAAGTTTTTAATTGTAGCCATTGCTATGTCGGATTCGATGAGCTCGGCACCTTTATATGAGTAGCCGCTAACAAAGTCAGCTATTGATGATAAAGGAACCACAGACCATGTATCAGGTCGCTTGTATCCGAAAGGTGCGTAGTCTATTAGCCACGAACGGCAAAGAACTTGTATTTGCTCTTCTAAATTCTTGTTTATATCATTGTTCACCTCAATTTTGTCATCAATTGTCTTTACAATAGCTACGATTCCTTCCTGAACTTTCTTCTCCGGAACTACAATACTCATACGCTTTAAATCTGCAATCGTAACGTGACCGAGACCAGTCGTCTGCTTATTCGTTGCTATCTGCGTAAAATGCGGCTTCAGATACTTAAGTAAATAGAACAAAAAGTCTTTTGAAACCATAGTTTCATTTGCTGTTACCTTAAAAATATGCTGGTTCAACCAGCCATCATACAACTGGTATTTATACACATCTATGGATGTCTGCGGGTTTCCCGACCACGAAAAGAGTAGATCCCCTCGGTGCAACCGTACCTCTTCACCATAATCACCCTTCGTAAAAGAGGTGTTTGAGCTTATCCCATTATTAAGCTCTGCAATTTTAATTACAGGTACTCCTTCTTCTGAAAAGTTGATCTTTTTGAAAGCAAGGCCATTTTTCCAAATAGCCAAATCGAACAGAGGTCTTCTCATGCCGGGAAGTGAAGTTTTTATGTTATACAACGTATTTTCATCAAAGTTCATAACCAATTGCCCCCAGCTTTCTACGAATTTCGTCCTCAAGTTCATGAGAGCGTTCAAACATATTGGAAAGCTCCGATGTCAATCTGGTCATTTTCTCTTCGAATGGTTCGCCGTCATCTTCCTGCTCCTCGATACCAACATAGCGTCCCGGAGTCAGAACATAGTCCTGCTTTGCGATATCCTGTATGGTAGCTACAGAGCAGAAGCCCTTTTCATCCTCAAGGGTGCCGTTCTGGAATGCCTCGAAAGTATCTGCGAGTTTTTGAATATCTTCCTCAGTAAAATCACGATGCTTACGGTCTACCATGTGTCCCATCTTGCGGGCATCAATAAAGACCGTCTTGCCTTTCTGTTTTTTCCCTTTTGAAATGAACCAGAGCGTCGCAGGGATAGTTACGCTATAGAAAAGCTGCGGAGGCATTGCGATGATACCTTCAATCAGGTCATACTCGATAATTTTCTTTCTGATTTCACCCTCGCCACCACTCTGGGAAGAAAGCGCACCATTTGCGAGAACAAGGCCGATCTTACCATTCGGTGCAAGATGATGGATCATGTGCTGAATCCATGCAAAGTTGGCATTACTTGCAGGAGGAATTCCGTATTTCCAGCGAACATCGTCCATCAGCTTATCCTGTCCCCACGGATTGTAGTTGAAGGGAGGATTGGCCAGAATAAAGTCTGCCTTCAATGTCGGATGAAGGTCATTCGTAAAGGTGTCTGCATGATACGAGCCAAGGTCGGCATCAAGCCCACGAATCGTAAGATTCATGATGGCCATCTTCCATGTGTCCGGATTGGCCTCCTGACCATAGATTGAAATCGATCCTCTGTTGCCGGAGTGTGCCTGAATAAACTTTGTGCTCTGTACAAACATGCCCCCACTGCCACAACAGCAATCGTATACGCGGCAGTTGGTATAAGGCTTCAGGATAGACACAAGCGTATTTACAATACTTGACGGCGTATAGAATTCACCACCGCCTTTGCCTTCCTTTTCAGCGAACTGAGCAATGCAGTATTCATAAGTTCTGCCGAGGACATCTCGGTTACCTTCGGTCTCTCCCATATCCATATTGGTGAAAAGGTCAACCACGTCTCCGAGGACTCTCTTATCAAGATCAGGGCTTGCGTAGTTCTTCGGAAGCACATTCTTCAGTTTTTTATTGTCGGCCTCGATAGCACGCATAGCGTTATCAATAACCATTCCGATCTCCGGCTTATGCGCTGCGGCAGCAATTTTGTTCCAGCGGGCATCCTCCGGCACAAAGAAAACATTGTCCTCCAGATATGCATCCGGATCATCCTCGAATCCATCTCCTTCGGCCACCAGTTGCTGATATTTCTTGTCAAATGCCGTGGAAATGTACTTCAGGAAGATAAGCCCGATGATCACGTTTCTATATTCTGATGCGGGGATATGCCCCCACAGCACGCAGGCCGCATCCCAGATTTGTTTCTCAAAGCCAATATTGGCAGTATTCTTGTCAGCCATTTTTATTTACCTCTTTTCATTCTTTGTCAGTTTCTTAGGAGTCGTCACGCACAAATTCCATAATGTCGCCGACATCGCAATTCAGCGCATTACAAATTTTCAGCAAGACCTCGGAATTGACGTTACCCCCATGACCGAGTTTTGCTATCGATGTAGTGCTTATCTCAGCCATCTCGCAGAGTTCTTTTTTCTTTATACCCTTATCGATCAGCAACTTAAAAAGTTTATTGTAACTAAAACGCATAACTGCCTCCTGTGTCGTCTTCATCAGTTATTGATCTACCTCCACATCATTCCAAGTGCGTCCAAACAGTGCTCCCTCGCCGGGACTCAGCTGCAGAACTTTGCTTGCTTCCATAATTTCCTGCGATTTCTTTGTGTACGATCCTTCTTTATCCATAGCAATAAAAACCTGCTTAGATGTCCCTGCATACAGCTCCATGATCTTCTCTATGGCATCATCCTCGATATGCTTCAGCATTACAGAATCGTGAGCGATGGCCGGTAACCTTGTAATCGCCAACATAGCCAAATCAAAAACTACCAATCCCTTATACTGTGCCCCAGTGCCTCCGTCTCTCGGCGTAAAGAACGTATAGTGAGAAGCGTCTGTTATTGTGAGGTTAGGCGCTGTCTTTCTCCCGGAATAAATCGTATTGTTTATATCAAACATCTTAGAGTTTATTTCCTGCTGCATAATAGCTATCTGCTCTACGACCAGCCTATCCAATTCAGCTTCATATGCCTTTGCTATATTAGAAAGCTCTGTAGTTTTTATAAAATTCTCATTTGCAGCTCGGAGCATCTTCAGTTCCTTGTCTATCGCAGCGTATTGCTCTAGTACCACTTTTGATAAATCCGTCGTCTTAGCCATCTGAGAGATTTCGGCTTCAATCTGCTTCATTTCCTTTTCGATCAGATCGAGTGCAGTCTGCATGTTTTCTTCTGTCTCAGAAAACTCTTTCTTTAAGATACCGGCCAGTTGTTTATGGAACCCTTCAATAGCTTCAATCCGCTGAAGATCGACTTCTGGGAAAAAGCGAAGAAGGTCATCATAGTTCCGTTTAAAACTCTTCTTGCCGAGATCTCTGTCAACGCGGATTGCTCTAAGCTGAGACAACAAGCGCGATCTTTGCCTCTTAAAATTAGATAATTTTCCTTGTAAAACTGAAAGCTGCTCTGCCTGCATGGAATCCAAATCCAAGAGCCCGCCTGAGCTCTTTCGTGCGAGTTCCTCAGCCTGCTCCGTTAATTCGGCGATCCGAGTCTCATTTTTATCATAATCAGGCTGCTTTGTAACAAACGGGATATATTGATACTTCTGAGCCTTTTTAAATGTCGTGTACTTATCCTTCGCTTCTGTTGTGATCTTGGACTGCGCCTCAATTCCAGAGTGAAGATCGGTCAATTTCAGCAAGCCCTCTATTGCAGACTTTGCCGTCTCCTGCTTTGCCTGATGCAGCGGATGTTCTTCATCGAGCGTTTCTCTTTTATACACACGCATGGATCTGCCGATAGCATTTCTGAAAGTTAAACCAGCCAGATTCATATCATAATGAGTCTGTAAAAATGACAAGTATTGATTCAATGAAATTAGGCCATCTTCTATCGGTTGATAATCCTTGTCACACTTCTGGACATTTTTGTAATCCACATTAGAACGATAAAAATAATGTTTACCATCAGCAAATTCGAATGCAAAGCAAATCCGGTGTTCTCCGACTTCGGTCTGTACATCGGTCAATTTTTCCACATAGTCGTCTCCACCAAAAATGAAGTCGATAATCATAAGGAATGTGGACTTGCCTATAGAGTTCGAGCCGGAGGCACTTCCCATTACCGTATTTAATCCCGGCTTAAGAGATATGCGACCACGCGGTCTTCCGTGATCTTTGAATTTATCACACATTACTTCAACCAACATAGTGCAGCATACCCCCTTCCTCAAATAGTTCAATCTTTCCCAAAGCGTATAGGCAGTCCAGAATCTCTAAGAACTCGCCAACATCTGTAACCTTGGATTTCACCTTTTTATACAGATCGTCTGGTCTCAAATCCTCATTCTCCAAGCAGCTTAGAACTGCCGGAAACTTTGCTAATATACTCGCCTGATAAGGCGTCACCTTACTTGGAAATTTCACGGAACACCTCACAGTTCTGTATAAAATATGCGACTACGATATGGCACGCTCGCATATTTCTACCACCCACACCCGATTTGTTTTTGATCCACTCAGCCAGCGCGTTTACGATTTCGTCTTGAGAAAGCTGACCGTTATCCAGCTTCTTATAGGCTGTTTCAACTTCAGAGGCAATAAGGTCAAAGTCACCTGTTCCATCTCTGTCCATAGCAGAGAACAGCTCATCGATATAATTGTAATAGCGAAGGACACGAGTCATCTCGTCATTCTTCAACAAGTGGTTCTCCGGAAGAATTTTCTGGTCTAACCGCAATGCATCCAGCGGAAGCTCCTCCAGTTTCGTATCGTCGGTTATTCCTGCTAAGCCCATACAGCACACTTTGAATTTCGTCTTCAAGGGCAGCGTCGTTAATATCGACTCGCAAAGAGTATGCAGCCGACAAGCGATCCTTCATTTCTCGGAGCTGGACATAATCCTCCGCTGTTGGCTCAATTTCATATTCTTCAGCATGATCCCGGCACAAGGCGATCCTATTGGCTGGAGCATCCACGCGCTTTGGTCTTGGTATCAGTGCAAACTCCGATGCGCACCCGGAAATGTCGCTGGGGAATATGTTTACGACCTCATATTTTTTCACTGGCGTATTCTTCACGTATTCCACAAGTGGAGCATGACATATCGGGCACTCATAATCGGCTTCAGCAAGTAAAGGTATGTCCTCACTTACGACCGGTGTATTCGATATTCTATTTTCTCTATTTATAACGTAAATCAGCAACTGACCAAGGAACTCGGCCTCCTTCTCGTTTTCGAGAAGTATGGCCAGTTCCTTTTTCTTTTTAGCTGCAATTATTTCATCGTCCTCAACAGCTCTGCCCATAGCTTCAAACATATCGTCGCTTACCACAGGATTCAGGAAAGGGATCACCATATCTGAGCAATGCTTCTTTGCCTCATTAATCATTTTTCGAGTCGTACAGGCGTTTTTTATTGCCTTCGGGACATCTACTTTTCGTTTTAGAAGATCACTGATCAATGACGGTGCCAGATGAATCGGATTGCCTTTTTTGTCCACCACGCTTGGCATATCCGTAATCCAGCCCAATAAAAGCTCAACAACATCCTTGTCGTCATTGGGCGGCTGCATAGCGCTTTGTAAGTATTTTGCAAATTCAGCGAAACAAAGCTCTGTCACTGTGATCTCTCCTTTCCAATTCGAAATCCACTCGAATTTGACTCGAATTCCACATTAAATACTTCTCGACTCGTTTCCCTTAGACTTTTAGATGTAGCGAGGCCGAGAAGGCACTAAAAAAGTAGCTATAGGCGGACACTACATATTATATCACAGAGTTTCGCAAAAATAAATATTATTTGGCGTTCGCAAAAGTAAATTTTCTGTGGCGTTGAAATCTTGGCGAAAGCGGCGTGATATAAGCTCGTCAAATACTGCATCGACTGATCACCGATGGCTCAACGGTAAGCGACGGTACAACTGAACACAGACAGCTGCCTACGAGGTTTCCTCCATTCCATGCAAATCGAATGGAGGAAATCTCATGAAATCCAATGACAAAAGACGTTACTATCCACTTCGTGACCCGGAGAACCCCTTCAAGGTCACACTCACCCCTATCACCGAGGAGCAGTACCGCTCTCTCTACCCGGAGATCTGGCGCATCCGCAACCGTGAACAGAATCACGGCAGGTGCATGTGCCCGAAGCATTACCTTTGGAAATGCGATGTGCAGTGTGATCTGTGCGAGTACCATGCTCCCGACACCATATCCCTTGACGATCCGCTTCCTGACGGCGATGGCACTCTTGGCGATTATGTTCCGGACAGCAGACCTTCTATAGAAGACATCTATGCTGACCGCGATCTGCTGAAGCGCCTCATCGACCGTTTCCGCGAGCTTGATCTCGATGCCGACCGTATCATCCAGATGCGCCTCGACAATCCGAAGATTTCAGACCGCAAGATCGCAGAGGCGCTCGGTCGTAAGCAGCGTACCTTTGCCGACCAGATGAAGCGTGTTTGCACAGAGCTTCATAGGATCGAGAACAAGTAAACACCACACCCTTTCCGGTCACTGTCCACTCTTGGATGATTGCCGGAAAACTTTTTTATAAAATTCTCCGCTCAAAATGACTGCTCATCTCCAGTGGAAGGTGAAGACAAGAGAAAACCGGCCTTCAGAAAGCGAGGTGAACAGCATGTACCGCAGTTACGCAGACACCGGCGGCAACGTCAACGAGGAGATCAAGCTTCTGGACTCCATCAGCTACGTATCCGCCCGATTGGCAAGGAACCTCTCACTCCTTGCCGCAAGCCAATCCGAGGAAGGAGGAAAAGAGAATGTCAAAGATGGCAGGAATGCAAGAGACCATCGAAGAGCTCCGCACAGCTGCTGCTTCTATTAATGCCGCAGCCGACTGGCTCTACCAGCAGTTTTCCGGAGACGACGAGGCACAGGCCACTGAGGCACCCGCCAAGGAAGAACCGAAGCCGGAGCTGAAGCTGGAGGACGTAAGAGCCGTCCTTGCCGAGAAGTCCCGTGCCGGTCATACCGCAGAGGTACGCGCCCTGCTTAAGAAGTACGGTGCCGCAAAGCTCTCAAAGATTGATCCGGCAAACTATGAAGCCCTGCTTAAGGACGCGGAGGTAATCGGCAATGGCAGCTAAACAGCACGCGATCCTCTCTGCATCCAGCTCCGACAGGTGGCTGCACTGCCCGCCTTCGGCGAGACTCTGTGAAACCTATGAGGACAAAGGAAGCGACTACGCTGCGGAAGGCACCGACGCCCATGCGCTTGGCGAGTACAAGCTCAAATCCGCACTGGGAATTCCTGCAGAAGACCCAACCGAGAACCTCACATGATATTCTGAGGAGATGGAGGACTGCACCACCGGCTATGCCGAATATGTGCTGGAGCAGGTCGAGGCAGCCAAGGAAACCTGCAGCGACCCGGTCGTCCTGATTGAGCAGCGTGTGGACTTCTCTCGCTGGGTAGAACAGGGCTTCGGAACAGCCGACTGCATCATCATAGCGGACGGCACGCTCCGGGTAATTGACTACAAGCACGGCCTTGGCGTCTTAGTCTCCGCAGAGGAAAATCCGCAGATGCAGTGTTACGCCCTCGACGCTTTGGAGCTTTTCGATTATATTTACGACATCGATCAGGTTTCCATGACGATCTACCAGCCGATACGCCAGAACGTCAGTACCTACGAGATCCGCAAGGATGATCTGTACAGCTGGGCGGACGAGGTCTTAAAGCCCACCGCAGAGCTGGCCTTTGCCGGTGACGGGAACTTCCTGTGTGGCGAGTGGTACGGTTTCTGCAAGGCTAAGAATGAGTGCCGTGCCAGAGCAGAAGCAAACCTGAAGCTCGCGCAGCATGATTTCAAGCTGCAGCCACTGCTGACGGACACAGAGATTGAGGTCATTCTCGGCAAGGTAGACGAGCTGGTCAGCTGGGCTTCCGACATCAAGGAATACGCTCTGCAGCAGGCCATCAGCGGTAAGGAATGGGCTGGCTGGAAGCTGGTCGAAGGTAGATCAAACCGCAAGTATGCCAATGAGGAGGCAGTCATCCAAACAGTTACAGATGCTGGGTTTGATCCATATGAAAAGAAGCTCCTCGGCAAGTCTCGCGTTGATGAACTCCTGACAGCTTACATCGAAAAGCCGCAGGGCAAACCTACACTTGTGCCGGATAGCGACAAGCGCCCGGCCATGAATACAGCAAAAAATGATTTTATGGAGGAAAAAGACTATGAATAAAAATGTAAAATTCAGCAATCCCTTGAAGGTTATTACCGGTGTTGACACCCGCTGGAGCTACTGCAACGTGTGGGAGCCGAAGTCCATCAACGGAGGCGCTCCCAAGTACAGCGTGAGCCTCATCATCCCGAAGTCCGACACCAAGACCATCGCCAAGATCAATGCTGCCATCGAGGCTGCTTACAAGGAAGGCGAGGCCAAGCTCAAGGGCAACGGAAAGTCCGTACCTGCGCTCTCTGTTTTGAAAACACCTCTGCGCGATGGTGATTTGGAGCAGTTCCAAGTGGGACATATAAAAAAACAAGGACTATCTCAATAAATACTAACGTAAGCACAAGTATAAAATAGGCTAAAGTGACTTATCAGCCTATTTATGATATAATATATCTTAACAATAAAACGGATAAGGGGTAATAATATGGCAATTT
>QWCK01003329.1_pt1 | contig 17783 bp, 8 predicted proteins | sample 1972571 | NCBI WGS metagenome assembly QWCK01 (sample SAMN09866710, study PRJNA288562) | Human gut metagenome isolate term2_stool, whole genome shotgun sequencing... | isolation source: gut | host: Homo sapiens | place: USA: California
CCCTTGACGGGTTCTTTGAAAAAAATATTATTTTAGTGCTAGCAAATCATTCTTTTGTCATTTACGGTTTTATATGAATTTATTATACCAGGTTCCTTCACTCAGGATGACAATTTGGGAGGTGTATCGCTCGATGAGTGTTAATAAGTTTAGAATTTTAAAGAATTTACGCCTTCGGCTGTGGAACCTGGAAGGTTCCGCTACAATCCACCCTGTCATCCTGAGCGGAAAAGGCGGTAGCCTTTGGAGTCGAAGGATCTCTTTTAGATTTATAAAGTGCAGTTGGATACATTGTCGCTCGATAGGTATTAATCATCGTTATTGTTTAAAGACTTCACGCCTTCGGCTGTGGAACCTGGATTTCCGCTACAGAGATAAATAATAGGAATGGTTGTCGTACGCCTTACGGCTAAGTTGAGATAATGTAGTATAAAGTTTAATGGAAGCTGATAGCTTCCGCTACGAATATCGATAATATGTATAGGTACAATTACGCCTGGCGGCTAAGTTAAGAGAATGTAGTATAAAGTTTTATGGAAGCAGATTGCTTCCGCTACGGTGTAGTTGCCAAGATTGCTCTTCAGAAGTTAGACCCGTTCGACTTCGACGGCGTTGCCGTCTTCGCTCAGGGTGACTGTAGTTGGGAGGTTTTTAAGGAAGAACTCGACTGCCTCTCAGAGTGACTGTTTCATCCCATTAAAAAAGACGACATTTCTGTCGTCTTCTTATTTTGCTTATTTAGTTGCAAATTGAATTAGTTTGTAAAGTGTTTCTGCTAATTCTCCTCTTGTGTATTCGCTATATGGTTTGTAATTTTTATCATCTTGTCCTTCGATTAATCCAACTTTCTTCATTAGTTCAACCGCTTCTTTTGACCATGTTGGAATGTCTTTTTCGTCACCATATTTGAACTCTTCTATCATTGGCATATTTATTCCGTGGTCTTTTAAGAATTTCATGATGATCATTGCAAACTCTTGTCTTGATACGTTTTTATTCGGTCTGAAGTCGCCTTCTTCGTATCCTGCAACTATTCCATTTTCCTTTGCCCATAGCACTGCTTCGTAGAACCAGTCTGATGATTTCACGTCTGTAAATGGTTTTTCTACTTTTGTGAAGTTCTTGTCTGCTGAAATTCTATAAAGTGTTGCTACTACCATTGCTCTTGTTATAGATGATTTTGGACTAAATGTTGTCTCGCTTGTTCCAACCATGATTCCTCTTGTTGCCAAGAATTCTACTGCTGCACTTAAATCTGCTGGCACATCTGTGAATTTAGGGTTTAGGTATGGAGCTGGTATTTCTAATCCATACTTAGATTCTGGTGCAACTGGCTTAGTTTCTTTCTTAGCCGTATCTGTAGTTCCAAAGAAGTTGTTGATATATGGAATTTGTGGATATCTCCAATCTCCTCCAATCGGTGGAACTGGTCCTGGTACGATTGGTTCTTCTGGATTTTCAGGTGTTGTTCCAGGTTCTTCTGGTTTAACTCCATTTAGAGCTTCTCTTGCATCTGAAAGTCTCTTAGTTGCTTCATCTACCATTTCTTGGGTAGCTTCTGTTCCATCTAATACTGCCTTAGCTGCATTTAGAGCTTTGTCATAAGCTTTTTGTAGATCTTCTGTTGCGTACTTGTAAGCGTCAGATGCTTTGACATCATCTTCTTTATTTACTTCTGCCTCAAGAGCTCTCTTATCAATTTTACGATCTGGTACTGGTGCAAATTCAACAGGTTCAAATGGTACTGTTACATTAGTAGTTTCACCTTCAACAACATTTATTTTTTCAGGTGCGTTTAAAACTTTATATCCTGCAGGTGCTTCTACAATTAGTGTATATTCACCAGCTTCAAGTCCTCTGAAGATTCCATTTACGCTTGTAAATTCTTTTCCATCTTTAGATAGAGTATACTTAACCATCTTTCCTTCTGGTAGTCCTGTGGATTTGATTTCAACGCTATTTAAAATCTTTTCTCTCTTAGCTAAAGAAATTTCAAATTCTATAAATCCACCTTCAAGGGTTAGATCTACCTTGGTTCTATTGTCTGTAAATTTGTCAGATATATCATTAAAGTCTGCTCCACTGAAGAAGAATGCGTCTAGGTCATATCCTTGTGGTAGCACTACTTCTACATGGTATCCACCTTGTTCGATTACTTCTTGGAATGGAGTTTTTAGGTCTTTAGCAGTTAATGTTATAGTTTTTGCTTCTTTTCCTTCTTTAATAGGAGTTAGGATAAATTTAATTTCTCCATCACTTGAAATTTCATCTCCATAGACTCCTATGGCTAGTGATGCTTTTCTAGGGTTTGGAAGTTCATTAAGATCGCTATATCTAAAGTGTACTTCTTCACTTTCGTTTTCTGCGTATATGCTTACTACAGTACTCTTAGTTTCTGGAGTTACTCCGTCCTTTGCATAGGTTACTACTGTATAATCATCTTCTTTTAGTCCTGTCCAAGTTAGTTCTCCAGTCGGTTGTACTAATCTTCCCATAGAATCGTATACTTCTACTGGGTTAGTAGGTTTATCATCTGTTCCTACGATTTCTTGAGTTACTGTTATAGTTCCATATACGTATGGATCTTTTACTATTATCTTTGCACCTTTGAAATTGTCGTCTGCGTAATCCCATGGTACAGATTTTGTATCTATACTGCTATTTAAAATTAAATATTTTTCAAAGTCTCTATTCTTAACTTCGACTATATAGTCTCCTGCTGGAGCTGGTATTTTAAAATCGATCTCTTTATATTCAGAGTTTTCATCTACATCATAGTAAACTCTAAACGCAGTATTAATTTTATCGACTATATTTACATTCATATCCTTTAGCTCTTGACCTGTTGCTTTATGAATGATTGTAAAGTATTTGTCGATATTCTTAATTACAATATCTTCACCACCTTCATAAGGTACAACTTCGATGTCCTCTGGATCAATAAAGTTTTCGATAGCATCTTTATCTGTTGAAACTACATAGATTGGAATAGTAAATGATCCAACGAAAGCAACTTGAAGTGTAATTTCGTGGTTTCCTTGTGGTAGTATTCTCACATTTGTAGGTCCTATTACTTGAACATCGTCTGTCCCTTCTCCAATAGCCTTGATTGTGTAGTCTCCTGCTGGAAGTTTAGTTCCGTATGAGAATATTCCAAAGCTAGTTTCTTTTTCAAGAGCGTATTCTTTGCCATCCTTATCTACTGCTACAAGTCTTATATTTCCATCGTAATCTGCAGGGAATTGTAGGTTTACTTGTAGTTTTCCATATTCATTTGTATCTTTTATCTTTTCGAATTTAACGGTTACTGTTGCTTCATTTGCATCTTCAGTAATTTCAAAAGTTTCAGGTTCAATAGTTACTTCATATCCTGCTGGATAATTCTTCATAACTGCCTTGTACTTACCAGCTGGTAGGTTATTTGGGTCTAGTGCTTTTCCTGTTACTTTGCCTTCTTTATCCAATGCGTAGATTTCTACTTCGTTAGTAGGGATGTTTTTAGGGTCAGTATCATTTACTTTAACAATTTCAACTTTACCTATATTTTTAACATCAGTGAAGTGTACGTCTGTTGTGTTTCCTGCCCAGTCAAATGCTCTTACATATGCACCGTCAAGATTTATTTGTCCTTCAAACTCTACACTGTACTTACCATTTCCTTCGTCTTCAAGTGGGTCAATATATGTTTCTTCATTTCCATCTTTATCCTGGCCCTTACTAATTAAAAGTACAGCTTGTATTTCTGAACCAGTATCTTTTGCATTGATAGAAATTATAGTCTTTCCATTTGCATAAGTTGATGCTAAGTCAGTTGCCACTGGTTTGGTGTTGTCAACCTTGATATCTCTTACAATGCTTTGTGGTTTAGCATTTTCATTGTCGTTGATTCTTGCAGATACTTTGAATTTATAATTTCCTTCCGCAACCTTCACTCCTGCTTCATTGGTACCGTCCCAGGTCCATTGTCCATCTGAATTAGACCTAGAATAGTTGTTTGGATCCATGTTCACAGTTCCAGCTGTCTTTCTACCGTCTGATCTATATACATTGGATATGGTCTTTATTAAAGTATTATTTTCGTCTAGGATTTCAATTTTGAAATCAGAGTAGTTTCTTAAAAATACTCCCTTGAAAGTTACAGCATCTTGAATATTGTCTCCATTTGGACTGAATGCAAAATTATCTGTAAATTCACGAGTTTCGATATTTCTACCGATGGTATCTATTTGAAGTGCTCTTGAAATCTTATCTCCTACATTTGATACAAGCATAGTAGCATCAATTTCGTCACCTATGAAGTTATCTAGCTTTTCTCTATCTAGTACTACTTTGTCATTTTCAAGTTTTGTGAAGTCTTGTTCTACCCAATAAGGTCTTTTTTCTTCTAATTTAAATGTATCGATATAATTTTCAAAAATCGGTACGTCTGTTTCCCAGTTACCTTTAAATGCAAGTACTGGTACTGAAAGTAAAGGATAACCTTCTGTACTTGGAGTAAATGTTACAAATGCATCTACAAAGTATCCCTTAGGAAATTTTGTAGCTAAATCGCCTTCATCAAAACCTATAGTTTGTGCCAAGTTTGCTGTTCCATTGCCAGATACAGTTATACTTCCAAGGCTACCTCTTTTAATTTCAAATGGCTTATAAGTCTTGGTATCTTGAGATAGTGTTCCATCTTCTTTTAGTAAATCAGTTTGAACCACATAGGTTACATCATATTTTACTTCCTTATCTGTGTAGTTTTTAAGATTTAGATTAAGCGGAAGTTTTGTTTCAGTTATTTGTTTTAATTCAACCTTAGGTTCATTAAATGAACTACTGTCTGATTTAGCATCTACTATTGTAACCACATTTGGATTGGTAGCACGATCTAAATCCATAAGTCCAGCCCCTTGAAGTCTAACGGAGAATAGTTGTCCATTAGCTCCTGGAACTTGAATCAATGTTGCAGTGTTCATTAGGATTGCCTTAATAAGGGAACTCTTTTCTTCTTTTGCAAATTTGATTTCTGAATGATTCTTTAGCATTGCATTTACTGCTGCTATTCCTCCGGTAACATGAGGAGTAGCCATAGAGGTACCACTCATGTAAGTGTATGTGTTTCCTTTGTAATTTGCTGTGTTGTCTATAGATCTAATATCTCCACCAGGTGCTGTGATTTCAGGTTTAAGTCCTAAGTCTGGAGTAGGTCCCCAGGATGAGAAGTCAGAAATCTTACCAGCATCAGGTGTTTCATAATATTTTTTACCAAGACTTATTATTTGCGCCTTTTTACCATCTGCTACATTTTTCTTCACTTCATTGTATTCATCTAAGTGAATTAGAACTGCAGGTATTGCAGGAGTAAAATCTCCAAGATCCATAGTAAATGGTCTACCTACTCCATCATATGAGTTGTTACCCATGATTACAGCAATAGCACCTTTATCAGTAGCATTTTGAATCTTAGACGCAAAGTTTGTTTCTCCTCTTTGAATAAGGGCTATCTTTCCATTTAATTCTTTTCCTTCGAAATCATTGATATTTTTTTTAGGATCAATAATTCCTAGTCCACAATCTACTACTTCAAAATCTTTTTTAAACTCAAAAGTTCCTTTTTCAAATGGACTTGAAGGATAAGCATCATATTCTTTGCCATCAACTTTTACTTTATAAGGATCATCAATTTTGTTTGAGTTGTTATAAGAAGCAACAGTAAATACATTCTTAGATGCTCCCGGTGAGCCTAGAGTCGCATAGTCAAGCATATCTGGACCAGTTTCGCCAATTCCTGACATGGCAAATCCGTCATTACCACCGGCAAACACTACTATAGAACCAGCTTTATTTGCATTGTCTACAGCTACATCCATAACAGCGTCACCTTTAGCAGGACCAGAGTAAGATCCAAGGGACATATTTATAGAATCTGCTCCAAGTAGAACAGCGTCGTCAATAGCATTTACATAGATATCTGTTCCAGTAAGTCCTTCCCCTGCTCCGAAAACTCTCATCGCTAATATTTGAGCATTAGGTACTACACCTACTACACCTTGTTCGTCTACAGGACCATCTTTTTTAAGTCCGTTACCTGCAATAGTACCAGCAATATGTTGACCGTGGTTTGCTCCTTCTGAAGCCATTTCAAAATTCTTGTCAGCATAGTTGTAGATATAAGGTACCTTTAGATTTCCAAATTTACCCATTAGACGATTGGTCTTTATAGTATCATTCATCTTATCTTCTGTATAAGTAACCCATTTTTCTGCACCTTCATCAAGCCTTAGGTCTGGGTGAAGTAGATCGATACCAGTATCTAGTATTGCAACCACTCTTCCCTTTCCATCGTAACCCTTGTTATTAGCAAGCTGAGATTTTACAATCTCACGGCTATAGTGCATAGATGGAGTAATTTTATAATTTAGAGAAAGAGAAACTCTTTCAACATTATCTAGAGTAGCTACTCTTTTCGCTTCTTCGTAAGTCATTCTAAGAGAAAATCCATTGATGACAGCCTTGTAATGTCTAATTTCATTTCTATTATTATAAGTGGTTACAGTTTTTCTTGGAGTTTGATTTCTACTGAAAGTAGAAAACATACCCTTTAATTTCTTTTTAGAAATGTTATTTGTTCCAAGAATTTCATCGAGAACTCTATCTTGAGATGCGATTCTCGCGTCAACAATGCGGTTTAGAGAGTCTCGGTACCCCCCCCGTTCATTTTTTTGAGATGTGCTTCTGCTATTCCTTCTACTTGTTTGAAAAGCAGCAGGATCTTTAACTTGAACGATAAAAGTATGTACTTCTTTATCATCTTTTAAAGCATCATCTGCTTGTGCCATTAACTCTGCAAGGGCAGTGTTAGATCTACGAGTAGCTGCAAATCCAGCTAGTGGTATAGATGTAACAACCATTATTAGAGCTAAAAATAAAGCTAATAATCGTTTCTTCATATTAACCTCCCATTTGTTATTTCTTTGAAAACGATACTAAAATTATAGCATATTCATTTTTCACTGTAAAGCGAGTAAAAATAAAATATGTACTTTTATTTAAAATTATGTGAAAGCAAATAATTTTATCTGATTCCAAAACACACTGAAATACAGTGTTTAACTAGCACAAATCACGATCATCTCTTTATGTGTTTTCACACCTTTTATTTCACATTCCTTTCACAGCTACGTAACATTGTATTTAATGTATATTTACTCCATAGAGTATGCGAGAATTTTTTATAATTTAAATCGTAAAAATTTATGTGATTATCTTTTAATAATATTATTTTTAACTTAGAGGCTAATTTTAAAAAAACAACCTCAAGGAAATTTTCTTTATTTTAATTTGCTATTTAGTTAATCAAATTTTGCGATGAGATTTTGTAATTTGTATTTTTTAATACTTAAAATTTATTTTGAAAATTTTTAAAAAAGTGTTTTCAAAAAAATAAAAAACTTGCCTCAATAAGAGACAAGTCTTAAAAAAATTATTTATTTAATTTATTCGTAGGTTCCTTTTCTTAGAATTTCTCCATTCTTCATCATGAACTGTCCTTGAGAGATGACTGTTTCAATTTCCAAGTCTTCATTTAGTAGTACTAAGTTTGCAAAATATCCTTCTTTTACAAATCCTACTTCCTTATCAAGTTTTAATACTTTGGCTACGTTTGATGTAAATGGTTTAATCGCTTCTTCTAGACTCTCACCTGACTGAACTATTTCTCTTATGGCTTTCATACCTGTGTTAACTGGAGAGTATCCGATTTCAACGAGATTTCCTTCTTCGTCGTAGTTGGACCAAGATCCGAATCCATCTGATGAGAATGTGATTCTATCTAGGACATTTCTTTCCTTTGCCAATTGATAAGCCTTTGAATCTGCCATGTACTTATTCATGCCTGAGGTTAGATCTATATATCCACCTCTTTCTGCAAAGTTAAGTGCTTCTTCATACAGTTTTTTGTCCCTATTTACGTGGGTCGGTCTAAAGATTGTTATTGGTAGGTTAGAATGTTCTAATGCATCATTTATTTGGTCGAATAAGAATTTTCCTCCGCCCATGTGGATGGTCACGTGACCACTTTTGTCAGAGATCATCCCTGCAACCCTCGTCTCTGCTCCAATTCTTTGAAGTTCTTTGTAATCAAGGCATGAGTCTCTATGGTCGTTTGCAGCAATTTTAACTCCGATAAGTTGATCCACAAATACGATATCCGTCTTAACTGAACCTGTTATTGTTGGGCTAGGATATGCGTAAGAACCTGTAAGTGAATAGGTCTTTATACCTTCTTTTGTAAGGGCAAGAGACTTTGCCACTAGATTTTCTACGCTTCTAGTTTCAGAATCTGTTCCCAAAAGTCCAACCACTGTGGTGATTCCAGCTTCGATTAATTTTGAAAGTCCAATTTCTGGAACTCTCGTGTTGAATCCGCCTTCACCACCTCCACCAGTAATGTGGATGTGTTGATCGATAAGCCCAGGAATTAGAGTCTTGCCCTCTGCGTCGTAGACTTCGTCAACTGGATAGTTAGAGTCTCCTTCGAAGATCTTTTCGATTTTATCGCTTGCAACTAATATATTTTTTAAACCTTCGCCAACAATGTTGGCATTTTTAATTAAAAACATTATTATTCACCCATTTCTCTTAAAAACTTTTCTTTTTCTTCGTCGGTTATCTTAGTAATACCTATACCCGTCATAGCTAGAATAATCGCAAAGACGATTCCCATGTAGTTTAAAACTGCCCATGGTAAGTACACCAATGTATCTACACCAAGGGTCGCAGCCATGTAAGCCCCAGCAGCTGACCAAGGAATAAGTGGAACAAGCACTGTACCTGAGTCTTCAAGGGTTCTTGAAAGGTTCTTTGGATGTAGATTTCTTTCTAGGTAGATTTTGCTAAATAATTCTCCTGGGATTAGGATTGAAAGGTATGAGTTACCTGTAACAAATGCAACGGTAAAGCATGATGCGATGGTTGACATGATAACTCCAAATGCAGTCTTCACTCTCTTTAGTATAGCTTCAAGAACTACGTCAAGCATACCAGAAGTGGACATTATACCAGCAAATCCCATTGAACAAAATACAAGAACCGTTGTGGTTGTCATGGATACTGCCCCACCTCTATTTATAAGAGTTGTAATATCTTTTAGAACCTCTCCGTCGAAATTTGACATAGTAACGTTGAAACCGTTAATCATGGATATAAATCCATTCTTAAGGGTAAAGCCTTGTACAAATATACCGATTACTACAGATATAAGTGAATTTACAACCATGGTTGGAAGAGTTGGGAACTTCATAATAGATCCGACAAGCATAATCACCACTGGAATGATAAGTATGAAACTCCAATTGTAGATTCCAGATAATTGATTTTGAATTATGCTCACAGATTCTGTGCTTGCTGAAGTAGATTCCGCAGATAGACCTACAACTAAATAAACAATGAGTGAAACTATAGCTGCAGGAACAGTAGTATAAAGCATATGTTTAATATGTTCATAGAGTTCTGAACCAGCAGCAAGTGGCGCCAAGTTTGTCGTGTCTGAAAACGGTGATAATTTATCCCCGAAGTAAGAACCAGCAACTACGGCTCCAGCAGTAATTGGAAGGCTCATTCCAAGTCCTTGGGCAATTCCCATGATAGCTACACCTATTGTACCAGCAGATCCCCAAGAAGTACCGGTCACTGTTGATAGTACAGCAGTGATTAAAAATGCAGTAACATATAGAAATCTAGGGTTGATAAGCTCTACTCCGTAGTAGATGATCATTGGCACAGTCCCGGAAAACATCCAAGATCCGATAAGTAGCCCTACAGACCAAAGAATTAAGGTAGCAGGTAGCGCTGATGAGATCTTCTCGATGATTCCCTTTTGAAGTTCGTCCCAAGTATATCCTAGCTTTAGCGCGATAATAGCAGCAAAAGTAGCACAGATTAAAATAATCGGTTCAGCACGAAGTTTCATAAATCCTACACCAATGGTAAGAAGTACAATCATGACAACTAAAGGCGAAACCGCTTGCAGTGTCGTTGGTTTTAATTTTTTCTTTTCCATAATATCCTCCTGAATAAAATATAATTAGATTCTATTATACAATTAAAAATAGTTTTGCATCAACATAGTAAAATATAGAAGTGCGAATGAAATGTTTTGTAAAAAGCTAAAACGGAAAATTTTCTTATTAAAAATTTATTGAGATGGCTTTGTTGTTGGTAAATGGAAGATGGGATGAATGAATAAAAATACGGTTGGAAATATTAGAAAAAATTATTTTTTGTGGTTCTGGGGTTTTTGTGTCACGGTTTGAGAATGGATGATTATCCGTTTTTGTAGCGGAACCTTTCAGGTTCCACAGCCGAATGGCTCTGAATGGATAACCACAGGAATACAGTCACCCTGAGCGAGGAAATTTATTTCCGAGTCGAATGGGTATAGCCCTGGTGTGGTCAAATATTGATGATTTCTATTAGCGGAAGCTATTAACTTCCATTAACCTTGATATTAAATTATTTTCCTCAGCCGTAAGGCGTGGTAAAGTCTTAGCTACTATTAACACCTGTAGCGGAAGCATTTTGCTTCCACAGCCGAGAGGCTCTGCACCGGAAAATAATTTGATTATAAATAATATAGTGAGGTCTTTACCTTAACATGGTCTTCATGAACGAAGATGGTGTATCTGTTGGAGTCTAAGGATCTCTTTAATATTAATAAGATTTAGTTGAGAGGACTTGCTCTTCAGAGGTTAGACCCATTCGACTTCAGAGCCTTCGGCTCTTTCGCTCAGGGTGACTGTAGTTGGGAGGATGGTGTTCATGAAGGGTGACTGTAGTTGGGAGGGCTACTATAGCCTTCGGCTGTGGAACCTGGATTTCCGCTACAGAGATAAATAATAGGAATGGTTGTCGTACGCCTTATGGCTAAGTTAAGAATATTTAGTATAGAGGTTTATGGAAGCTGATAGCTTCCGCTACGGTGTAGTTGCCAAGACTTGGTTAAATATAGCTTATACCCGTTCAAAGCCCTAGCCGAAATCTTTGATTTCGCAGCACCTTGTGCAAAGAGTTCCAAAGAAAACGAACGCAGTGAAGTTTGATTTGCTGAACTCGACTGCCCCACAGGGTGACTGTAGTTGTTGGTGATAAATCTATATGTAAACTCCACACACAAAAAAAGAGACTTGTTACAGTCTCTTTTCTCATCTCTTTACTTTCTTTTTCTTCTTTTTTATCTTTTATTTTTAGAATCCTGTTGCTGATTTAAAGAAGAAGTATCCTAGTGGTGTGTAGTATATTCCATTGATGTTTGGTTTTGCCATGTAAGAGTTGTTGTAGAAGTATAGTGGTGCTACTACTGCGTCTTCTCCTATTAGGATGTCTTCTGCTTTATGCATGTTTTCCATTCTTAGCTTTTGATCTGATGTTGCTTTTGCTGCTTTTACTAGTTCGTCGAATTTTGCATTCTTATATTGTGCGTCGTTGTTTCCGCCGCCGGTCATCCACATATCTATAAATGACATTGGATCGTTATAGTCTGCTATCCATCCGTGTCTTGCTATGTTGAAGTTTCCTTGTTTTCTTTCTGTTAAGAATACGTTCCAGTCTTGGTTTTGAAGTGTTACTTGTACGCCAAGTTTTTCTTGCCACATATTTTGAAGTGCTTCTGCTATTGCTTTGTGACTTTCCATTGTGTTGTATAGGTATTCTATTTGTGGGAATCCTTCTCCATTTGGATATCCTGCATCTGCTAGTAACTTTTGAGCTTCTTCTACATTTTTATCGTAGTCTTCTACTTTTACTGAATAGTAGTCTCCGCCAGTTGTTCTGAAGTCTTTTCCTTCTGCTCCTTCTGCATCATATACTCCTGCTGGTACATATGCACCTGCTGGTTCTTGTCCTTGTCCTGTTACTTGTCTTACGATAAAGTCTCTGTCTATTACTAGTGAGAATGCTTTTCTTACTCTAGCATCGTCAAATGGTGCTTTTTCTGTGTTGAAACATACGAAGTAAGTTCCTACTTGTGGTAGTACTTTTAATTCTTTTGTTTCTAGAAGTTTTGATACTTCTTCTTGTGGTACTGATTCGATGAAGTCTAGGTCGCCTGATCTATATGATGCATAGATTGCGTTTTGATCATCTTGTAAGTGGAAGTTTAATTTTTCTGCTTTTACTGATTCTGCATCATAGTATTCTGGGTTCTTAACTAATATAAGTTGAGAGTTATGATCCCATTTTTCTAGTTTGTAAGGTCCATTACTTATTAATGTTTCTGCGTCATTTGTCCATGTTTCTTTAGCTACCACATCTTCTCTTACTGGCATTACTGCTGGGAATGCACAGATTTCTTCAAAGTATGGGCATTTTACATTTAGATTTACTACAAATGTCTTGTCATCTGGTGCTGATATATCGAGCTTCTTATCTTCGCTGTCATATCCTTTTACCATGTCTAGCATATATTCGTAGTCTGCTCCTGTTTCTGGGCTAACTAGTCTGTTCCATGTATATACAAAGTCGCCTGCAGTCATTGGCTTGCCATCTGACCATTTTGCATCTCTTAGGTGGAAGGTCCATGTTAATCCATCTTCACTTACGTCCCAAGATTCTGCTATACCTGGTTTAAGGATTGCGTTTCCTTGTCCATCGTCATCCCATCTGATTAGTGATTCGAATAGATGTGATGCTATGATTGCTCCATCTACTGATGTATTTAGTTGTGGGTCTATAGTTTCTGGTTCTGATGCTATGTTTATATCTAGAACTCCATCTACTTTTCCTGGTTCAAATTCTGCAACTTCTGTTTCGCCATTTTCTTTTCCTGTGTTTTGGTTAGCTGGCTTATTACCACCGCCGCCTCCACACGCTGTTAGTAGCATTGTAAATACTAATGCCATGATTAATAATCTAGATTTCTTTAACATTTTTCTCCTCCTAAACGTTGTGGCAACTTACAAAGTGACCATCTTCTAATTCTCTTATTTGTGGTTCTACTTGACTGCATTTTTCCGTCGCATACTGGCATCTTTCATGGAATCTACATCCAGTTGGCGGATTGATAGGAGATGGTATTTCTCCTTGTAGTTTTATTCTGGATTTCTGTCTTGTTACTTCTGGGTCTGGAACTGGTATTGCTGACAAAAGTGATTTTGTATATGGATGTAGCGGATTTTCATAGAGCCTTTTCGCATCTACTAGCTCGACTAATTTTCCAAGATACATTACTCCTATTCTATTGGAGATATGTTTTACTACTGAAAGGTCGTGGGCTATAAATAGATATGTTAGACCTAGCTCATTTTGCATATCCTCAAGCATGTTTACTATTTGGGCTTGGATGGATACGTCTAGTGCTGATATCGGCTCATCACATACTATAAATTCTGGCTCAACGGCCAGCGCTCTTGCGATCCCAATTCTCTGTTGTTGTCCTCCAGAAAACTCATGGGGATATCTATTTGAATGTTCCTCATTAAGTCCTACTTTTTTAATCAGTTCTTTTATTCTTTCGTTTCTATTTTTTTGATAAAGTCCATGTATATCAAGCGCTTCTCCTATGATTTCTCTAACTGTCATCCTAGGGTCTAGTGATGCTGATGGATCTTGGAAGATGATTTGCATCTTTCTTCTATATGGATACATGTCCTTTTTTATGTTTTTTTCACTGTCGAAGATTACTTCGCCGTCGTAGGTGATTCTTCCACTGGTTGGTTCATGAAGTCTAAGGATGGTTCTTCCAAGTGTGGTCTTTCCACATCCTGATTCTCCTACCAGTCCTAGTGTCTCTCCTTTATTAATAAAGAGTGATACATCATCTACTGCTTGTACTTTTGCTTTCCCTGTAAAGGCTGATGTTACATCGAAATGTTTTACTAAGTGATCTATTTCTAGTAATTTTTTATCTTCCATGTACTGCCTCCTTTACGTGTAAGAAACATTTTGACTTATGACCTTCTGATATATTTATCATCGGTGGTTCTTTTCTCAAGCATATGTTCATGCAATGTTCGCATCTCGTTGAGAAACCACATCCTTCCGGTGGATTTAACATGTCTACCGGAGTTCCTTCGATGGATTTTAATCTTTCATTTTCTGTTGCGTCTATTCTTGGCATAGATCCTAGAAGTCCCTTTGTATATGGGTGCTGAGGATTGTAGAAGATTTCTTCTACTGTACCTTTTTCTACGATTTTGCCTGCATACATTACGCAGACTGTGTCACAAATTTGTGCTACTACTGCCAAGTTGTGAGTTATAAATATTACACTCATCTTGGTCTTTTCTTGCATCTTCTTAATAAGTTCCAAGATTTGTGCTTGAATGGTTACGTCAAGTGCCGTCGTCGGTTCGTCTGCTATTAGTATGTCCGGCTCACAAATTAGACCCATACCTATCATGACCCTTTGACGCATACCTCCTGAAAGTTCGTGAGGATACTGTTTCATACGTCTTTCCGGGTTTGAAATCCCTACTAGATCAAGGATTCTAACTGCCTTGTCATATGCCTCTTTCTTAGTTATCTTGTTGTGAACTAAGACTGCTTCCATAAGTTGGTTTCCTATGGTATATACAGGATTTAGACAGGTCATAGGATTTTGGAAAATCATGGAGCATTTAGCCCCTCTGAAATTTCTCATCTGTTTTTTGTCATATTCTAAGACATTTTCTCCCTTGTAGAGAATCTTGCCTCCCTTTACCTTGCCTGGGCTTTGTAGAAGTCCCATTATTGCATAGGATTCAACAGATTTTCCTGAGCCTGATTCTCCAACTATGCCCATGATTTCATTTTCGTGCAAGGTGTAGCTAATTTTGTCTACAGCTTGTACTTCTCCAACTGGAGTGTAGAATGAAACCTGCAAGTCTTCGACCTTTAATATTTCTTCTCTGTCTTCTAAATTTATATTATTTGTATTCATTTCTGTATTTATATCTGTATTCATTATTCACCTACTCTATTTTTTAAGTCTTGGGTCCAGTGCGTCTCTTAAGCCATCTGAAAATAGGTTCAGTGACAGTATCATAAGGCTTAGGATAAGTGAAGGAATTATAAGTCTGTATGCGTAGGAATAGATGCCTCCTAGCGCATCGGCAGCCATAGCTCCTAGCGATGTCATCGGTGCAGAAACCCCTATACCTAAGAATGATAGAAATGATTCTAGAAATATCGCTGATGGAATCTGCATAGCGGTCATTACGATTATTTGACCGATACAATTCGGAAACAAGTGTCTCCAAATAATTCTCTTCTTAGATCCACCTAGAGCTTCAACAGCAGTTATAAACTCTTGTTTTTTAAGCATGAGAACCTGGCCTCTAATCATCCTCGCCATTCCGACCCAATATAGGAGCCCAAAGGCTATAAATATTGAAATAAGAGCAGGCCCAAGTACTGAAATTTTCTTTGCAAAAGCAGAGTTAGAACTGTTAACAAAGTCCTTTAGAGGACTTGAAATTCCGATTGAAAGTAGAATAACTACAAGCACATCAGGAATTGAGTAGATAAGATCTAGAAATCTCATCATTATTGCATCGACCCTTCCGCCAAAGTAACCGGAAATAGCTCCGTAAATAGAACCAATAATAAGTACTATAAGTGAAGCAAACACTCCAACTATAAGTGAAACTCTCGTTCCATACATAGTCCTAACCATAATATCTCTACCGAGTTTATCGGTTCCAAAAGGATATCTTGCACATGGAAATAGATTTTCATCTCCACGAAATTGTGTCGTGTAGTCCCCTTCAACGAAGAGTGGTCCAATAAATGCAAATATTATAACTGCAACTATAAACCACATAGCAACCATCGCTATTTTATTAGCTTTGAGCCTTCTCATAGCATCTTTAAAATAGGAGGTAGAAGGAGCTTTAGTCATGAAATTTTCTTTTTGTTCAACTGACGCAAGACCAAAATCGTCTTCAGTAAAGTTATACTCTTCAAGATTAAATTTTTTGTTTAGATTGAAAAAACTTTCCACATTAAGCTCCTTTCGTTAAGTCAATTCTTGGATCTATAAATCTATAAAGTATGTCCACCACCATGTTCATAATAACAACCAAGGTTGCAAATAATAATGTGGTAGCCATGATAATAGGATAATCTCTATTTAAAACTGAGTTTACAAAATATCTACCCATGCCCTGTACGGAAAATACAGACTCAACCACCATAGAACCGGTAATAATACCAGCAGTAAGTGGTCCAAGGTATGTAAGTACAGGTATAAAAGCATTCTTGAGAGCGTGTTTAAAAAGAATCTTAGATTCGGAAACACCCTTAGAACGAGCTGTCCTTATATAGTCTTGACCAATGGCATCAAGCATTGAAGACCTGGAAAGTCTAGCAATGTAACACATTGAGTAAAAACCTAGAGAAAAGACAGGCATAATATAGGATTTTGCACCTACAAGTCCCATCGTTGGTAAAAGTTTTAACTTTACACCGAAGAATAAAAGTAACAGCGTCGCAACTACGAATCCTGGAGCAGAAATACCAATGGTGGTAACCACCCGTAGGATCGAGTCAATAGGCTTGCCCCTGTTATAAGCTGCAAGACAACCAAGTGGAACTCCTACAAGAGTCGCCCACAAAAGAGCAAGTAATCCAAGCTTGGCACTTGTAGGAAACATCTCTTTGATGATGTCCATAACAGGCCTATTCTTTTGCATTTTTAAAGAAACTCCAAAATCTCCTTTAAGTGCATTTACAATAAAATTTTTAAGCTGAACTGACTTAGGTTGATCCAGCCCATACTTTTTATTTAGAGCTTCAAGAACCTCTGGTGACTGGGATTTCTCACTGGCAAAAGGGCTTCCTGGAGCTAAGTCCATAAGAAGAAAAGTAATTACACTTACAAGAAGAAGAACTCCAATTGCCTGTAATATTCTTTTAAAAATGTACTTTGTCATATTAACCTCCTAATATAGTTATGTATTATATACTTTAATTCGGTAAATTGCAAGTGTTAAAAAGTAGACAATTAAATGGCTAATTTATGCGAAAAAGATTAAAACTTAGCGATTGACATCGCATTCCTATAATAAAGGCAGTAAAAATTTTTTTAAAAAAGTTTTGTAATTTTTTAAATTTTTGTGGATTCGTATATTTTGTTTGAGTTTTATGTAGCATTCCAGCCTCTAGGCTCTGCACGGAAATACTTAAGGAAGGTTGTCTCCCAACTGTCATCCTGAGGGAGAAACCGAAGATTTCGAGTCGAAGGATCTCTACCTAGTGAGGTCAAGTTTGGACGATTATCTGTAGTGGAAGCAACCTGCTTCCATGCCGATAAACTCTGCACGGAAAATGTAGATTGAAAAGATAAAATAGTGTGAAATTTAGTATAAATGATTGATTTAAATTAAATGCTATCTGGATAGCATGAGTTTATTTTAAATGCTTCACGTAGAGCGTGATAATTATTATTGATTTTGATTATGAAAGTTTAATTGGGAGGACTTGCTCTTCGGAGGTTAGGCCCGTTCGACTCACTTCGTTCGCTCATGGTGACGACCACCTACCTACTTTTTATAAAAAAACTCTATGAAGACAGTCACCCTGAGCGAGGAAATTTATTTCCGAGTCGAATGGGTATAGCCCTGGTGTGGTCATGTATTGATGATTGTCCGTAGCGGAAGCAACCTGCTTCCATGCCGAAAGGCTCTGCATGGAAAATGTAGATTGAAAAGATAAAATAGTGTGAAATTGGATAGGCTACACTAAATAGGACAAAATAAAATCGAACATGATATACTAAACAAAATAGTAAAACCCAAAGAAAAGGAGACAAGGAAATGGTAAAA
>QWCK01003330.1_pt1 | contig 17783 bp, 10 predicted proteins | sample 1972571 | NCBI WGS metagenome assembly QWCK01 (sample SAMN09866710, study PRJNA288562) | Human gut metagenome isolate term2_stool, whole genome shotgun sequencing... | isolation source: gut | host: Homo sapiens | place: USA: California
CGCCACACTTTCCGACCGTTGGGTACAGAATGGTTCGTTCCTGAAGTGTGACAATATCACCTTGGGCTATAGTTTCAACAACCTTCTCAAAGGCACGAGCTGGCAGGGAATCAGCGGCCGTTTGTATGGAGCCGTGAACAATGCATTCATCATCACCAAGTATGAAGGCATTGACCCGGAGGTGTTTGGCGGCATCGACAACAACCTTTATCCGCGTCCTTTCTCGGCAACTGTTGGATTAAGTCTTAATTTCTAAAATTTAAAGGATAGATCAATTATGAAAACCTATATAAAAAATATACTTCCGGCAGCAGCTCTTGCACTGACATTTGGCATGTCTTCATGCTCTGATGTGCTGGAGATTTCTCCCAAAGATCCGGATATTGTGACCCAGGTTACGGCAAGCCAGCTGATGAACAAGTGCTATGCAAACATTGCCATGGCCGGTCAGGGCGGTGCCAATGGTGACTGCGACATCGATGGTCTTGATGGCGGTACAACCGGATATGTGCGCCAGATGTTCAATGCTAACGAGCTTACGACAGACGAAGCCATCTGCGGATGGGGAGACGAGGGGGTTGCGGCATTCAATTTCAACAGCTACGATGCCTCTCACCCAATGCTTCGCGGTCTCTATTATCGCCTGTATTTTGGTGTAACCGTTTGCAACCAGTATCTCATTCAGTTCGCCGAAGAGGACGCGACGATGACCGCAGAAGTTCGTTTCCTGCGTGCACTCAACTACTTTATGTTGATGGACTGCTTTGGTAATGTGCCTTTTACAACAGCCATTTCATCAGAAAAACCCAAGCAAATTCAGCGCGCCGACCTTTACAAATGGATCGAGAGCGAACTGCTCGACATTGAAGGCAAGCTGTCTAAGGCTCAGCCCAAGAAGGAAGGAGAGGCCGGCTACGGCCGCGTGGATCAGGCTGCCTGCTGGATATTGCTGGCCCGTCTGTATCTGAATGCAGAGGTTTACACCGGAACGCCCAACTGGTCTAAGGCCAAGGAGTATGCCCAGAAGGTGATGAACTCTCCCTATAAGCTGTACACCACAGCCAAGAAGGATCCTTCCGGCCAGACGTGGTCTGCCTATCAGCAGTTGTTTATGGGTGACAATGGCACCAATGGAGCATCTGTAGAAGGTATCTTCCCAATCGTGCAGGATGGTATCACCACCACTTCTTGGGGTACATCCCTATTCCTTATGGCCGGTCCTATAGACAAAGAGGCTTGCGTAAGGATTGATGGGACTAAGGGAAACAACACCAAAGAGTCCTGGAGCGGTAACCGTTGTCGTCCCGACCTCATCCGCAAGTTCTTCCCGCGCAACGACGCACCCAATGTCAATGCATACATGATGCCCGAGGCTGCAGGCGACGACCGTGCCATCTTCGACGGCGAGGGTCGTACCCTCGACAACACCGAGGTAGGCACGTTCAAGAATGGCTTTGCTACCCTGAAGTTCAATAACTTCAAGACTGACGGCTCTTCCGGTCACAGCAGTCAGTTCCCCGATGCTGACTTTTTCTTCTTCCGAACAGCCGAGGCTTATCTCATCTTTGCTGAGGCAGATGCTCGCCTCAACGGCAATAAGGTGACAACCGAAGGCATGAACGCACTCAACGCACTGCGTATACGTGCCAATGCAGAGAAAAAGACCACCTGGACCATGAAGGATCTCTGCGACGAGTGGAGCCGCGAGTTCTACTTCGAGGGAATCCGTCGTCCCACCTTGATTCGCTTCGGCTACTTTGGCGGCAACAACAATTATACTTGGCAGTGGAAGGGCGGAGCTTTTGAGGGAACCCAGTTCTCATCCAGCAAGAACGTCTTTGCCATTCCTACACAGGATATGACTGTCAACGATAACTTGGTGCAGAACAAGGATTACTAATTATCTAAAAAAGTTCGAAAATGAAAAATATATTTAAGTTATTACTGCTGCTTTTCGGTTTTGTTCTCCTCGCTTCCTGTGAGGACGACAATGGCAGCAATCCTGTGCTGACAACACCCACGACATTCGTGCTGAATACCCCAAGTATTGCGGCAAACAATGTTATTGACCTGGCCAACTCCAGCACCTTGGAGCTCACTTGCTCACAGCCAGACTATGGTTTTCCGGCCGTAACTTCCTACACTGTAGAGGTGGCTACCAAGAGCGACATGAGCGATGCAACGCCTCTCGCCCAGACGTTCACCTCTGCCAGAATGAACCTTGACGCTGCCGAACTGGCCAGTACGCTGACCACCTTGGAATTGAACGCCGGGAAAAAGGATTCCGACTTCCCGATGACCATCCCCGTTTATGTCCGCGCCAAGGCTGTCATGGCCAGCAAGACAGGTGGTAGCGTGTCGGGTACGTCCATCACATCCAACGTTGTAACGCTGAACAAAGTCAACCTACGTTACTCCTTGCCCCCTGTATCTCTGCCTGAGAACATCTATATCACGGGTAACTTCAACAACTGGAGCTGGGAGACTTCCTTGGTCATGACTCCTGTTTATGACACCGACAACATGTTCTGGCATCTGGTCTATATCGATGGAAAAGGTATCAAGTTCAACACCTCCAAAGCATGGGACGGCAACGAAGTAGGCTTCTCCAAGATCGTTGTGAATGCCTCGAGCGAACTCGGCAGCGAGATTATCGAAGCTGATGGCAACATCGCCTCGTCCAAGCCGGGCTGGTATTTAATGATCGTCACCACCTCTGTATCCGGTCGAGACATTGTCTACGATGTGAGATTCAACAAACCCGAGGTATGGCTCATGGGAACTGCAACGGCCGGAGCCGATTGGAAAGAGCTGGAAGAAGGTACGATGTTCACAGTACCTACAACGGCTGATGGAAACTTTGTGTCACCCGCATTTGCCAACAACACCACAGGTGATGGCGGTCTGCGTGTGTATGTAAAGATTCCTGACTGTGACTGGTGGAAGTCTGAGTTTATGGTATTCGACAAGGTCATCAAGTATCGTGGCAAGGGCGGCGACCAAGATCGCGTCCAGGGCTCACAAGGCCAGAAGATCTATATGAACTTTACATCGGAAACCGGTGAGATCAAGTAACAATAATCCAAGTTGACTAAAGAAAACAAGAGATATGAAAAAAATATCATTATATCTGATACTCGCTCTTGCAGGACTCTTCACGAGTTCCTGCAGTGACGACTACACCGACTGGGCTGCACCGCAGACCAATCCGCAGGAAGCCGCCATCACCCTTCCTGGGGTCAAGGCATCGGCCGTAGAGCCGCAGACACTTGCCGAAGGAGTAGACGCCGTTCCGGTGTTTACCCTGACCACGGCCACCCTGCCCGAGGGATATGCGCTGGGCAAGGCTCGCGTGGAACTTACCCCTCAGGACGCAGGCAACACCAAGGCTACCGTTGTGAACACAACCCTCGACGGACATGCCTCCAAGGCCGATCTCCAAGCGCTCATCGAGCAGGCCTTCGGCAAAAACCCTGTCGCTCGCAAGTTTGATGCGCAGGTGTATCTCAATGCAGTGAAAAACGGGCAGGCTGCACTCATCGACGCCGGTAAGATTGTTTACACCGTGACCACGGTCAAGCCCGACATCGCAGAGGCTTATTATATCATTGGCGGCCCCAACGACTGGGCAGAATCGGCAGCAACGAAGCCTTTGAAGTTCAGCCACAGCGAAACCAACGTGTATGACGATCCCGTCTTTACCATCTCTTTCCCTGTAGATGCAACCAAGGACACTTGGTTTGCTATTGCCGACGACAAGGCCTGCGACGGTATCACCAACCAGAACGACTGGTCAATGCTCCTGGGTACCACCAGCGGCAATGGCAAGAACGGCGAAACCGGAGCTATGGAGCGTCGAGCCAAACTCTCCGACGACGGTTCATTCATGGTTCCCGCAGGTTCCCGCTATGTGTCTGTGACTATCAACATGATGGAATACACCTACACTGTGAAGGGCATCAACTTCTCTGAATTTATCTACGAAGTGGGCAACAACAGCAAATGGGGTGAGCATCCCTACGCTATGTACGGTCCCAATTTTGACGGCAAGTATTACGGTGCGTTCTATCTCGACGGCGAATTCAAGTTCAAGCCCAACGGTGGCGACGACTGGAGCGGCGACTGGGAATACAACGGCGAGGGTAAGCTCACGGCAGACGGCAGCAAGAACATCCCTGCCCCCGAGACGGGCTTCTACTTCGTAACCGTAGACCTCACATCCATGTCCTACGAGCTGAAACCCTTTGAGGAGATGCACGTGGTGGGCGATGCCCTCGTTGGCAACGCTGACCAATGGGGTGCAGGCGTCACCATGACATGGAATGCCACCAACAAGACTTGGGAAGCCAAGGGCGTGAAGCTCGAGGCCGGCAAGACCATCAAGTTCAAGGATGAAGACGGCAGCTGGAAAGGTGTGAACCTCGGCGGCTCGCTCGACAAGCTCATTCAGGGAAGCAACGACAACATTCCCGTTGTCCAGTCGGGAACCTTCGACATTATTCTCCACATGGAGAACACCGATCGTGCCCCCTATGCTGAGTTGATTGCACGGTAAGCCACGCCACACAACAACGATCACAACTGCAAAACGGGGCGTTCACAACACAGTGACACCCCCAGGCAGATGTGAGGAAAACAGATTGTTATAATTATTTTTACAGTCCGCTAAACTTTTGGTATTCGTAACAAAAGTTTAGCGGACTGTCATGTTGCTCTCTATTCAGGCTTTACAGCCCTATTTCCCAGCCTGAATCGTCCTGACCTTATGCTGCAATTCTACAAACTAAGTAGAGGAAAAGGACTTTTGCAAAAGCTTATCTTGGATGTAAAAAGGGTTTTGCAAAGACATCAGAATAGTTAAAACCGAGGGAAATGTGGTTAAAATATTCTAATCAAACGCAACATTACACGTCGTGTTGCGTCTTTACCATATAGTATATACGTGGAAGATATTAACTAAAAATACGAACAAATATGAAGAAGAACGTTTTTATCATGGCGGTAACGGCCGGCGTGTTGCTCGTTTCGAGCTGCGCAAGCAAGAAGGAATTGGTGAACTGCCAGAACGAAAATCGTGAGTTGACATCAAACTATCAGTCTGCCAAGGAACAGCTGGCTGCCTCGCAAGCACGCGTTTCCTCACTCGAGGACCAGTTGAGCCAGCAGAAGCGAGACTATGCTTCGCTGCAAAATAGCCTTGACAAGAGTTTGGCGAACACATCGGACAACAACATCAATATATCCAAACTGGTTGACCAGATTAACGAATCGAACCAATACATCCGTCATTTGGTGGATGTGAAGAGCAAGAGCGACTCGCTGAACATGGTGCTGACCAACAATCTGACCCGCTCGCTGAGCAGGGAGGAAATGAAGGAAGTGGATGTTCAGGTGCTCAAAGGCGTGGTCTATATCTCTTTGGCCGACAACATGCTCTATAAGAGCGGTAGCTATGAGATTAACGACCGTGCGGAAGAGACACTGGGTAAGATTGCAAAGATCATCATGGACTACAAGGATTATGATGTGCTCATCGAAGGAAATACCGACAATGTGCCTATCAACACCTCGTCGGAGCTGATGAAGAATATCCGCAACAACTGGGATCTCTCGGCTCTGCGCGCTTCTTCTGTGGTGCAGTATCTCATCGACCACTTTGGTGTTGCGCCGGGCAGACTGACCGCCGGAGGTCGTGGCGAGTTCAATCCCATTGCTTCCAATGATACGGCATTAGGCAAGCAGCGCAACCGCCGTACCCAGATTATCATCACACCGAAGCTCGACCAGTTTATGGACCTCATCGACGAGGCTCCCGAAGAGAATAAATAGAGCAGGGATTCGTCCCGATTTTTGTCGCCTCCCTTGTGCATCCTTGAACGGGTTGCGCAGGGGAGGCGTCAATATTTTATCATAAAAACAGGGACATGTCCACTCGCTGTTCTGGAGAAAAAAGTGGGCAGAAATAGCCGTGGGTACGTAGAGAAATGTTCGAAAAAACCACGGGCTGACGCGATAAAGGTCTTATGGTGGTGCGACAAGGCTGGAATCGCAACCCGTTTTGACTTTGGACGCGTGGCGATCAAGCTTCGATCGCACTGCCGTTAGTATCTAATGGCAGGGTGTTTGGAAAACTGTTTTTTCGGCGAAACTTTGCTTTTTTAGCAAGATTTTGATTATTAAGTCTTTGCAGAAAACCCAAACTTTGGGCGTATTTCGGAAAAGAGATTTGGAATTTTGAAATACGCCGCTCAGCAGCATCGCTTTGTTGGAATTTTTCATCGCCTTGAGTCGCCCTTGCAAAGACAAGTGCAGTTTGACCGGGGCGATGTCTCCGGCTGTTGTGATGTAATACTTACTGTTTATTCACTTCGATTGTTGGCGGTGTGTATCGGAAAGAATCCATACTGACAACCCGCCCGTCCCTGAATCCGATGAGAATGACATCGTAGTTGCCCGCAAGGTCGAAGTTTTTATGATATTCCCACTGTTCCAATCCGTCTTCGGTAAATCGGCGGTAGTTGGGCTCTTTTTTCATGATGGATGTAACTTCCTGGTAGGTTTGTCCCTGATGGATTCTTCCGGTCATTTGGACACGGCTGCTACTCATTCCCATGGTGACACAAGAAGACAGTGTTATGGCCATGACGAGTGCTGCGATGGCATGAATCAACTTTTCTTTTCGTTTCTGAGTTTTCATAGCGTTAGCTGTTAAGTTCAACCTGTTGTTTGGGAGTGAGTTTTCTGATGCGACTCTGGCGTGGCTGTCTCACCTTAAACTTGTCGAATCCCTCACCATACACACCGATTACGTTGGTCTGGGTGACGAAAGCCTTGGGGTCTATCTCGTTGATGATAGAGAATATGATGCTGCTCTCGCGTCGCTTGGCCATGACAAACAGCATCTTCACGTTGTGCCCGGTGTAGAATCCCTGAGCCTCGATGACGGTTGCACCACGGTGTGGATATTTGGCTATGCGCGAAGCAATCTCCTTGTATTTGTCCGAGATAATGAAAAATTGCACGCTACGCTGCATCGACTGTATCACTTGGTCGATACAGAAACCGATGACCAGCAGCACCACATAACCATAGATCACCTTCTCCCAGTCGTGGAATACGAAATAAGTAGACGTAATGATGACAATGTCGATAAGCATGATGATGCGCCCAAGGCTGATGTCGCGGTATTTGTTGATAATGGCCGCAATAATATCGGTGCCGCCCGTGGAGCCGCGAAAGGCAAGTCCGATGCCGACTCCGGAGCCGCAGAATATACCTCCGATGATGCTGGCCATGAAAGGTTCGTTGCTCAACAAATGGGTGTTGGCTGAGTATTCCTGCATCAGTGCGGTCACCGTGGTGAGCACGGCAACACCAAACATGGTCTTGATGCAAAACTTGAACCCCAAAATACGGAGTGCGATAAGCAGGAGTACGGCATTGACAAGGAAATAGGTGAACTGCACGGGAACATCTGCAGCCCAAAAGACAATAGATGCGATACCGGCCACCCCGCCCGTTCCAATGCTGTTGGGCAGCAGAAAGATGTTCCAACCAATGCTGTAGGAAATCATGGCAATGCCAATCATGACATAATCGCGTATCTCGTTGATGATTTTTTTGTTCTCTGACGTCATGGCTTTTTCTTTTTACCTTTACCTTGCTGTCTCAAGCTGGACTGCGAAGAGCCGAACTTGTGAAGCTTCAGTAGGTTTGTTATACGGTTGCAAAGTTACGGATAAATCTCATAAAACAAAGTTTTTAGCAATCAAAGTTATAGCAAGTGAGCAAGAGAGCCTTGAGTCATTTTGTGCACCTGCCCAATCCTACGCCCGTGTAACACCATTGTAACATGCGCGTAAAAATTATGTAACAAGTTCTACTTACCTTTGCCGCATAATTTTACGGATATCTCTGATTTATGAGCACCATTTATTTATGTATTGTCGTATTCCTGCTGTGTTTGGCAGTGTTCGATCTCTTTGTGGGCGTGAGCAATGACGCCGTGAATTTTCTCCAGTCGGCCGTAGGAGCCAACGTGGCCACGTTCCGCACCATACTCATCATTGCATCGTGTGGGGTTGCCTGCGGCGCTGTGCTGTCCTCGGGTATGATGGATGTGGCCCGGCATGGTATTATGATGCCCGTGAACTATTCGTTCGAGGAGGTTATCACCATTTTCCTGGCCGTTATGGTGACCGACGTGCTGATACTCGATGTATTCAACACGCTTGGCATGCCCACATCGACCACGGTATCGTTGGTTTTTGAATTGCTGGGAGGTACGTTTATTCTTGCGACCATCAAGATGGTTGGCGACGACAGCCTCGACTACGGCAACCTGCTCAACAGCAGTCATGCGCTGAAAACGATCATTGCCATTTTTGTCAGCGTCGGTATAGCTTTCTTCTTTGGAGTGATTGTGATGTGGATATCGCGTGTGATATTCACCTTTAACTACAAGTTGCACGCTAAGTTTACCATTGCTGTGTTTGGCGGAATTGCCTTCACGGCATTGGCTTATTTCATTTTCCTCAAGGGGTTGGGCAAGAGTCCCTATATTTCAGAGGCAACAAGAGACTACATTCAGGCTAACACGGGCATGCTGCTTGTCTATACCTTCATCATCTCGACCATTCTGATGGAAATCCTTCATCTGCTGCGTGTGCACATCTTCAAGTTAGTGGTGCTCATGGGAACGTTTGCCTTGGCCATGGCCTTTGCAGGCAACGACTTGGTGAACTTCATCGGTGTGCCGTTGGCCGGGCTCGATTCCTATCAGGATTTCACGGCCAACGCGGGCGGAGCATCGGCTTCGGAGTTCATGATGGTGTCGCTTATGGAGAGCGCCAAGACACCCCCTGCCTTCCTGATGGCGGCCGGACTTATCATGATTATAGCCATGGCAACCTCGAAGAAGGCCCACAACGTGATCAAAACCTCTGTGGACCTGAGCCGACAAGATGAGGGTGACGAGATGTTCGGGTCGTCGAGTGCGGCTCGCAGCATCGTTCGCTTCAGTCAGAACGGTGGATCGTGGTTTGAACAGGTGCTTCCTTCGCGTATCCGCCAGTGGATTGGCAGCCGGTTTGACAGAAGTGAGGTGATACTCGACGAGGGTGCGGCATTCGACACGGTGCGGGCATCGGTCAATCTTGTGCTGGCAGCCATGATCATCACCATCGGTACTAACTACAAGTTACCCTTGTCCACAACATACGTCACCTTCATGGTGGCCATGGGTACCAGCTTGGCCGACCGCGCATGGAGCCGCGAGAGTGCGGTGTTCCGTGTGACGGGTGTGCTGAGTGTCATCGGAGGATGGTTCATTACGGCGGGAGCGGCTTTCCTTGCCTGTGCAGCGGTGTGTGTGATCATGTTCTATGGCGGCATCATTGTTCAGGTGGCATTTATGGTTTTAGTGATTATTACTCTCATTCGCTCCAACCGAAAATATGCCAAGAAAGCTGCAAGGAATAACAAGACCAGTCTGTTCAATCTCATGATGCGCACCCGTGATGCCGATTTGGTGTGGGATATGCTGCGCGGACAGGTAACCAAGACGCAGGCATTTGTCAACGGTTTTGCCCAGAAGGAGTTCAACCGCATCATAGACGGCTTTGCCAATCAGGACGTGCGCTCGTTGCGTCGCAGCAAGAAGGAGCTTGTTAATGAACAGGCGATGCTGAAGAAGTTTCGCCGACAGGAAATGCTGGGATTGAAGAGGTCGCCTGTTGATGTTGCCATTGAGCGGAACACGTGGTTCCATCTCGGTGCCAACTCTAATCAGCAGTTTATCTACAGTCTTCGCCGCATGCTCGATCCTATCAAGGAACATGTGGACAACAATTTCAACCCACTGCCTCCCGAATATATCAACGAGTTTGAACCCGTGCGCAGAAGAATCAATGAGCTTATGAAGATGGCACAGAACATTATCGAGGCCAGACAATATGACAATTATCGGAACGTCTTGGCCGAGGCGGATTTCTGCAGGGATGAGTTGTCGGAGCTGCGGAAACGGCACATCGACCGTATTCAGCAGACGGAGAATAACCGGATGCTTCAGGTGTCTCTCGTGTATCTAAATATGTTGCAGGAGAGCCAGGAATTTTTGAATGCCATGCGCCATCAGTTGCGTGCAGTGAAGAAGTTCATGGAGAATTAAACAGAAGTTCATGGAGAATTAAACAGAATCCTGCCGGCTGGTCATGCAGCCGGCAGGATTCGTAGTAACGTGTTTGTAACCTGCCTGTAATCGTCTCTTCAACATCTTGTGAACGTTATGTCAAACGTGTGCAACGCTGCTGTAATATGTTGCGTATAACTTTGCAGCGTACAAAAGATGATAATCAAGATGAAAGATTGCAAAAGGGGAATGACAGTCGTATTACTGCTATTGATTGCTACCATTCAGGGTATCGCCCAATCGATTGTGGGCACGGTGACCGACAACAGCACTGACGAACCGTTAATCGGTGCTATGGTTGCTGTAAGAGGAACAGACAATAAGGCCGTAACCGACATTGACGGCAAATTCTGGCTGACAGGATTGAAGGCCAACAGTAATTACACGCTGGTCGTAACTTATGTGGGCTACAAAACGCAGACGGTGGAAACCACCTCTATCAGGGTTGTCTCCGGCGAAGAAGGTATCAGGATTCAGATGACTCCGGACGAACATCAGCTTGGAGAGGTTTCCATTGTCGGCATTGAGCGAAAGAATACCGAGACGGCCGCCGTTCAGCAGGTAAAGAACAGCGATGTGATTGTGAGCAATGTCTCGGCACAAGAAATAGAGAAAACACAGGACTCCAACGCCGGCGAGGTGATACGCCGTGTGCCGGGTGTGAGTCTTATCGACGATAAGTTTGTGATGGTGCGCGGCCTGTCACAAAGATATAACAATGTGTGGATGAACGGTGGTGCTGTGCCCAGCAGCGAGGCCGACAGCCGTGCTTTCTCGTTTGACATCATCCCCAGTCAGCAGATTGATAACCTCACCATTGTGAAGACACCGTCTGCTGAGTATCCTGCCGACTATACCGGTGGTTTTATCCTTATTAATACCAAGGAAATTCCCGTTTCAAATTCACTTTCCTTCACTGTGGGAGGAAATTGGAACGATGCCTCGTTGGGCGATTTCTCCACGTTCAGCAAGACCACAAGCAATCTTGACGCCATCGGAACCTCGCTGCTCACGGGTGGTTTCAACAACGACTGGATGGTGAAGTCGCAAAATGTATATGGCGATTTGAAGCTGGGCATGAACGGTAGCTCTCGCTGGAAGATAGGCCACCACAAACTTGGAATGATTGCTGCGGCCAACTATTCGAATGCATACCGCACGTATGCCGACATGCAGAACAACCTCTATGGTGTGTATGATGTGGCTAACGACCGTAGCAACTATTTGCGCCATTCTGTCGACGACCAGTACAACAACAACCGCAGGTTTGGTGCGATGCTCAACTTCACGCTCCTCTCTCCAACAGGAAACCACAAGCTTGAGCTTAAAAACATCTTCAATCGCCTGACCAATCAGCGCTACACTTGGCGTGAGGGTGTGTCGGCACAGGCCAATCTCGAGAACTCCGCCGAATACTATTACCGCAGCCGCACGGCCTACAACGGGCAGGTCACCGGCAAGCACACCTTCAAGAATGACCAGCTGGACTGGAGCGTGGGCTATGCCTATGCCAACCGACATCTGCCCGACCGTCGTCGCTATTTGGTCGACGATGCCTTAGAGTCCGGCCAGATTGCCCTGACCACGGGTAACGACATATCGCGCGAATGGACACAACTTGACGAGCATATCATCTCGGGCAACGTGAACAACAAGATGGACTTCAAGTTCAATACATGGGAACCTAATTTGAAGTATGGTGCCTATGCAGAATACCGCACCCGTGAATACATGGCCCGTGAGTTTATCTACCATTGGGATGCTTCCAACCACAGCCTGCCTGACGGGTTCCGTCAGATGGATATCCCGACACTACTGTCGAACGAGAACAATCTGGGCGAGGGGAAAATGGATGTTCTGGAGCAGGTAAGGTGGAGCAACAACTACAGCGGACACAACACATTAGGCGCAGGCTATCTCACGGCGACTCTCCCCTTTGGTCCTTTGAGCATCCTCGCCGGTGTCCGCTTTGAGCATAATGACATGGAACTCATTTCCAACACCCGCGATAACGAGCGCAGCGAATCGTCACGCCACTACCGCAGCGATGATTTCTTCCCCTCATTCAACGCCACGTATAAGTTCAACGATCGCCACCAGCTGCGTGCCAGCTATGGCCGAACCGTTAACCGTCCGGAGTTTCGTGAGGTGTCCTCATCGGTGTATTACGATTTCGACCTGGCCTCGAGCGTGCAGGGAAACACCGAGTTGAAGACCTGTCGCGTGGATAATGCGGACCTTCGCTATGAGTTCTATCCTTCGCGTGGTGAGCAGATTTCGCTCGCAGCATTCTATAAACATTTCGATTCCCCGATAGAGTGGACCTACACCGTGGCGGGAGGTACCGACCTCATCTATTCCTACAAGAATGCGGTCAGCGCCAACAACGTCGGTCTTGAACTGGATATCCGCAAGGATCTCTCGTTCATCGGGCTGAGAAATTTCAGCTGGTCGTTCAACGGGGCACTCATCCGCAGCCGTGTGAACTTCCCCAGAGGAGCCAAGGAGGAAAACCGGCCCATGCAGGGACAGTCGCCCTATCTTGTCAACACAGGACTGTTTTATCGCAACGAGGCAAAGCAGTTAAGCGTGGCTCTGCTCTACAATCGCATCGGGAAACGCATCATTGGTGTAGGCCGTTCGGAGGGAAGCACCGGTGGCGAGGAAACGGCACGCATACCCGATTCCTACGAAATGCCACGCAATGTGCTCGACCTGTCTGCCACAAAGCGATTCGGCAAACGTTGGGAACTGAAGTTCAACATCCGGGATATACTTGCCGAGAAAATATACTACAAGCAGTTTGCCGAAGTGAATTATTCCGACGGTACCCACAAAACCATAGACGAAATCGTGCGTGCTTTCAAGCCTGGCCGCAACTTTGGACTATCGGTTGTCTACAAATTGTAACGCTGTGTTCAAGCGGCTCATCGACAATCTGATATGAATATCCCAATCACGACACAACGAAAACATATACTATCAAGAGAAATATTTCAACGTTTAACAAACATTATTTACTTATGAACAAACAATGGATGTATGGATGCATGGGCATCCTGATGGTTGCAGCAAGTCTGACTTCCTGCAGTAGCGAAGACGATGGTGAGAAACCGGATCCCACCCCCAGCACCGGTTACACCTGGACAACCGACGGCGGTCTCAAGGCTGCATCGGGTATTCTTTTCACTAACGGCAAGGAAGACGCTGCAGGAAAGGAAATAGGAACCGGCGACAAGGAGTTTGTCTTCACGGGCAAGCAAACCCTGAAAAAGGGAACCTACTTGTTGAAAGGCTGGGTCTACATTGCCAATGGAGCCGAACTCACCATTGAGCCGGGCACTGTGATCAAGGGCGACAAGGACACCAAGGCTTCGCTCATCGTGGAACGTGGTGGCAAGCTCATGGCCAAGGGCACGGCTACGGCCCCCATCGTGTTTACTTCGGCTCAGCCCAAGGGAAATCGCAAACCGGGTGACTGGGGTGGACTGATCATCTGTGGTAAGGCCAAGAACAACCAAAAGGAAATGCAGATTGAGGGTGGTCCCCGCACGAAGCATGGCGGCGAAGACAATGCCGATAACTCCGGTGTGCTGAGCTATGTGCGCATTGAGTTCGCAGGTTATCCCTTTGAGAAAGACAAGGAAATCAACGGCCTGACCTTCGGCTCGGTGGGTTCTGGCACACAGGTAGACCACGTGCAGGTGTCTTATTCCAACGACGACTCCTACGAGTGGTTTGGTGGTCAAGTGAATTGTAAGTATTTGGTAGCTTTCAAGGGTTGGGACGATGATTTCGATACCGACAACGGTTTCGCCGGTAAGGTGCAGTTTGGTTTGGTTGTCCGCGACTCCAAGATTGCTGACACGTCACAGAGCAATGGCTTCGAAAGCGACAACTGCGCTGACGGCTCCGCTGTTTCTCCTTACACCACGGCCACCTTCTCCAACATCACTTTTGTTGGTCCCAAGATGGATGCAGGCTTCCTGAATTCGGTAGACTATATTACCGGCGGTTCGATGAATCCCGGCAATGGCTCGGCACTGGGCAAGTTCCAGAGCGCCATGCAGATTCGCCGCAACTCTCGTCTGAGCTGCTACAACTCAGTGGCATTGGGCTACCCCATCGGACTGATTCTCGACAATCAGAAAGGCGACACCCAAGGAGCTGCCACAGCCGGAAAACTTCATGTTAACAATGTGTGGTTTGCAGGTATGGATGTTGTCGGCTCTGACGCCAACAAGATCTACGATGACGTGCTTGTGACGGGCTACAACGAAAAGAGCAAACCCATATTGGACACGAAGCAGAAGAGCTTCTCCAGCACATGGTTCATGAATCAGAAGGGCAACAAGGTGCTCAAGGAGATCGCCGAACTCGGCATGGAGTCCAATGGCTATATGCCTAAGGCTGGCAGTGCACTGCTCACGGCGGCTCTCTTTAGTGGTCTCGACAGCTGGTTCAATCCGGTAAGCTATATCGGTGCATTCAGTGCAGGCGACACTTGGTTGGAAGGTTGGACCAACTTCGATCCCGAGAACACAGATTATTAATCGTGCACGACCTTTTCTGAAAAGAAAACAGCTGTAAGGTCAAATACAAACGACCCTGCCCGCGCTTCCGTTGCGTGGGCAGGGTTTTCCATATGGTTAGCTCTTGTTTTTTACTCTACATGCTATCGTCTAACGGCCGCAGTACGCTTGTCTAACGGCTGCAGTACGCTTGTCTAACGGCCGCAGTACACCTGTATCGCGGCCGTCAGCCCATGGCATTGTCTCTCAATTCCCGGTATAGTCCGTCGACGATCGAGTCGGCCAGGGAGATGTTGGGCACGAAGATGCTGTCGCTCTTTAGTTGTTTGGCAACAGAGAGGAAGATCTGGGCAGCGGGCACGATCACGTCGGCCCGGTCGTCTTTGAGACCGTAGGCTTCCATGCGCTCTTTTAGGCTCATGGGTTTCAGCAGTCCGTAAAGCCGCTGCAATTCCTCGACACCAAGTGTTTTGGTAGACTGTTTCTCGTTGGAAATTCTGAATAGCTTGTTGATGTTTCCGCCCGAGCCGATGATCTGGATGTCGGGATATTTCTGCGCATAGTTTTGTAAATCGCTCTCCATCCTTTCCCACATGCTGGGCGGCACCTGTCCGGAGAGCAGCCTCAGCGTACCGATGTTGTAGGAATGACTCTCGGCTAAGGCGCCCTCGTGGATGAGCGATATTTCAGTGGAGCCGCCTCCCACGTCGACGTAGGCAAAGTTGCCCTCGTTGGAGTCGGTCTTCTCCACGAGGTTGTTGACGAGCAGCAAGGCCTCGTCCGAGCCCTTCACAATCTCAATCTTGATGCCAGTCTCCTTTTTAATTTTCTTCAGGACATGCATGCCGTTCTCGGCATCGCGCATGGCCGAAGTGGCACAGGCACGGTAGGCGTCGACGCCGAACAGCTTCATGAAGTGCTTGTAACCTTTCATCATGTGGATCATCATCTGCTCGCGCTCCTTGGATATTTTGCCAAGGGTGAACACGTCCTTGCCCAGACGCAGGGGAACGCGGATGAAAATGAGCTTCTTGACCCGGTCGAGCCCCACTTCCTTGTCATTGAATTTCTTAATCAGCAACCGTGCTCCGTTGGAGCCGATGTCGATGGATGCAAGTGTTTTCTTCATAAAAATATAGATAGGAAAATTAAAAGATGCTTGGTAATAGGAAGAATAATACAAAGATAATCAAAAAAAGTGTTGCATGCTTGATTCTGAATAATTTTTTAACCCTTTATTTTCACTCATGCGACACGAAAACGCCTTGATGTTGTTTTCTGCAAAAAAATAGTCTCCTCTCATATTAAAGTCGTATATTTGTATGTCTTATTTATGGACGGATTTTGTTCGTCCCTCTTTGTCTAACCGAATTGCCATTAAGAATTTATGATAAAAACAGTAACAGCTTTTCAGTCGTTAGTTTCCAAACTCCAGCGTGGAGCCGATATGTGGAAAAAACGAATATCAGTGCGTAGTCTGACCGTGGGAATGTGTTTGCTTGGCTCGTTTCCGCTGTTTGCCCAAAAGAAACCACTCGACCACGATGTCTATGATGGCTGGCAGCGCATCGCCGTGCCGGCACTCTCGCCTGACGGCACCTTCCTGTCTTATCAAATCAATCCGCAGGAGGGCGATGGGACGCTGTACATCCGCAACAATAAGCGCAAGAAAACGATAACTGTTGCCCGTGGATACAAGGCGCAGCTGACGGACAAGGGGCTGTATGCCGTGTGCCTTGTGAAACCTCTGTTCAAACAGACGAGACAAGCGAAAATCAAGAAAAAGAAGGCCGACGACATGCCTATGGATTCGTTGGCCATCATCAATCTGCAGACAGGCAACATCAAACGTTTTGCCCATGTACGCTCGTACGAATTGGGAAAATATGCCGATCGGGCTGTGGCATTCAGTGTAAAGGACACGACGCTCATTCCCAAGAAGGACCGGAAGAAGAAGGATGTGGGCTACCCCACGCTCATCTATCATTTTGCGACGGGTAAGACAGACACGCTTCGCCATGTGGACCGGTATGCGATGAACAAGCAGGGCACGGTGCTGGCCTACGTCAGCCAATACAAGAAGAACAATACCACGCTGCGTGCATACGACATTTTGTCCGGCAAGTCCGTGCTGATAGGCGACACACTGGCCTATTACTCGTTGCCGAAATTCAACGAGACGGGCACGCAGATGCTGTATCTGCAATCGGCTGATACGCTCAGCTCGGGCAGTAAGCATTGCAGCCTCCACCGATACACCCTAGGACAGGATGGGGCGGAGAAGCTTGCCGAACCCACACCCGGGGGATGTCCCGACGGGTGGGGCATCAATGAGAACAGTCAGCCCACCTTCAGCCAAAACGGAAAGAATATATTTGTGGGCATCGCCCCCTATATTGCACCCGACGACACCACACTGCATAGCTTCGAAACGGCCAGTTTGGACATTTGGAACTGGGATGCCCCCATGCTTCCGCCCGCGGAGAAGGCTAATCTGAAGGAGTTGAAAAAGAAGAATTGCCTTACGGTCTACAACAACGGTCGTCTTATTCCGATGACTACCTCCATGTACGACCGCATCAGGTTTGTCGACCGTGGCAATGCCGACTATGTGCTTTCCTTGGACCGAACCGGCAACATGGTGGAAACGCAGTGGAGTTATCAGACGTCCGTTAATGTGAGCCTTGTAGAACTCTCTACGGGCAAGCGAATATCTGTTGTCAAAGGACAGGTGACCAATGTCACAGCATCGCCCGGGGCCAAGTATGTGGCATGGTTCGACCTAACGAGCAGTCAGTGGATGGCCTACGACGTGGCTACGGGCAGGACCCGCAATCTGACCGCCGGCATGAAGGTGAATTTCTGGGACGAAGAAGACGATCACCCCATGCTGAAAGAACCCTACGGCGAAGCGGGATGGACGGCGGGAGACCGAGCTCTCCTGGTCTACGACCAATATGACCTGTGGCGCATTCCGATGAACGGCGGCAAGCCTGTCTGCCTTACAAAAGGCAAGGGTAGGGAGAACAACCGTGTGTATCGTTTCCTGAACTTGAAGGATA
>QWCK01003331.1_pt1 | contig 17775 bp, 16 predicted proteins | sample 1972571 | NCBI WGS metagenome assembly QWCK01 (sample SAMN09866710, study PRJNA288562) | Human gut metagenome isolate term2_stool, whole genome shotgun sequencing... | isolation source: gut | host: Homo sapiens | place: USA: California
AACCGAAAAGTGTTAAATTTTAGAATATGCTGGTAATTAAAGATTTACACTCGGATATTTCTGATTAGTTTTGGTTGTTCTATGGTTATAAATACATATATAGATGCATTCTCATCTTGGAGTCTTTATTATTCCATTTATTGTCATAGCCGATTAAAGATGTGCAGACAAAAACAGTTGCGCTAAAACCATATTTAGACAATATTGGTAAAGCGTGACTATATAATCCGGCATATCCATCATCAAATGTGCAGACAATCCAAGATTGTCGTTCCTTTGGAGGCATCGACAAGTAATACCTCATCGAGCACAACCCCATACCATGATTATATATGAAATCTACGAACTGCCTGAATACATCTATCGGTGTAGTGATACTGTCATACACCTCTCCTTGAACATCATGTAAACCAACAGAAAGGATATTATCGCCATCAAAAGCACAATACATTTCTTTCGATGGTGACTCAAGCAATTTATACCATAATTTTTTAATGGTATTAGAATCAGACGATTTCAGAAGGTTATCTCGAAGTTGCTCGCTTCTGAGCGCAAGTTTTTTATCGTTTAGTAAAGCTAGGACTCCTTTTAGCATAGAAGCTGGGGTATTATCATCAAAGAAGTACTCGGGGAAATCGCAATGCAACTTCTCAAAGATATAACCAGTTCTGGTACTAATAAAGCTTATGCCATTCTCTAATGACTCTATGACGGAATTGGGATGACCTTCACAAACAGATGCTTGGACGTACAAATCCCAATCCCTCATTAACAATGAAAGCTCAGGTCTGCTGATACGTCCATGAAAAGTTATATGGTCTGAGATTTCAAAGTTGTTTATAATCTTTACATACGACTCATATAAATCCGCATCAATTTCACCGACTAATTCTAAATTGATATCAATACCACCTTCCTTTGCAAGTTTCACCAATGAAAGAAGGTTTGCGACTCCCTTCTTTTCATTTAAATGAGTGGATGCAGTTCCAATTACAATGGTCGAATTTTGTTTCTCCATAAATGTTACGTCCCCACCGCCAACAATAGAGTTAGGGATCAACACGCATTTAATGCAAAGAGACTTATCAATCAAACGTAAGTTTTCTATCATTTCTCTAGATAGACAAACTACTTTATGGGAATGGATTGCCGACTCTTTTAAATAGAATGTTTCAATGGGTGACCATTTTGCCAGATTTACATCAGTGCCACGTAGGCAAAGAATGAAAGATGAATTTATTCTTTGAGACAGAATAGAGGCATAATAACCGTTAAAACCTCCTCCAAATGCGATAACATAGTCAATGTCCTTATCTTTATATTGATAAGCATCTATCTTCAAATCATTTTCATGTCTAATCGCACTCGCCAATTCTTGATTATATCCACCATCAGCTACTAACACCTGTGGATTCTTCGGGTTGACAATTTGTACTGAATACCTTTCACTTAAGTAATTAAATACACGCTCAGAAGAAAGCGAGAGCCCTCCTCCATTACTTCCAAATTCCGATGTAACGAACAAGATTTTCATACTTTCTCAATCAAATATAATGTTTTGCTCTTTTTGTTGATGGGATATTTATACGTTTCCCATGATGAAATCTTATATTTTGGGAACATAGACTCTACATCTTCTTTGGATAGACGTATATGTTTCGGGAATTGAGCATTATCTCGTGTGTATGACGAGTCAATAACCTCCATAATGAAATATTGCGGCTTTCCTGCATGATTATAATAATCAAGCATTAAAGTCATATACTCATCTTTTGAATCTGCAAGATCAGCGTATGCGCAGTTTACCATTAAAAGTAAATCACTCTCATAGAAAGTAGCCCCAGGGTAATCTTGATTATTGACAATATTGCCACGATTAAAAAGGTCGTCAAGACGGCGAACAGTTCTTTCGCATATTTCAGGATTTTTCTCAAAAGATATGACTTTGTCAAAGCCCAAATAGCATGGGATTGTGGTTACATCTCCAAGTCCACATCCAATTTCGATAATGCGTAGCTTTCTATCCAACTTTTCTAAAATCGAATAGACTACCTGCCAATATCGAGGGAACTCATCTTCACAGTATTGCTTACTCCAAGGAGCGACTTCCATGTCATCTAAATGGCTCAAATTATAATATCTCAGCAATGATTGAAGTTCTTCCATAAGTTGTTGAGTTGAGCTATTATTACATCATTTGAGTCGGCTAAGTCGATGGTATCTGTTGGCGAGCCTAAAATGCAAGCCTGAACTTCCATATTTGGCTGTATTCGTAATTCACCATAATTACGGCATCGATTTATATCCTTAGTAAAACACGGGGCATCAATATAAAGCACCGTGGTTATCTTTCCGTTCTTTTCGATATACCATTTGAGCGCACCATTATTTTTGTCAATGCTTTTGACAGCAATGGCATCAAGCATCGGCCGGATATGGTTTAGGAACTGATTACTGCCACTTAAGCCGATTTGCGGCAATAACTTTAATGGCAATCCACGTTCTAAAGCAAAGTCAATCAATGTGGAAATTGAGCTAAAATCATCTGACTGTACGACAGTATTAAGACCCACTTGAATATTTTCAGCACACAACAGATCTATATTGGTGAGTATTCTATCAAGATTGCCAGTAACTGTACTCTGTTTGAATGCCTCGGCTGTTGCAAAAGGGAATTGAATGTTGAATTTTATTCTTGTTCCGCTTAACACGCTTATATGTTCAGGTTTAATGAGCGATAAATTGGTGGCACAGCTTATGTCGCAATCCAGATTATCATTGATATATAAAATCATATCTACAATATCTTCGTTCAAGAACGGCTCTCCACCGCTAATGTTAAACTCAGATATGGGTTGGTTAGAAAGAATATCTACCAATCTCCTAAAAGATTGCAGCGACATCCGTTCTTTAGTCGTTGTCTTGCCTTGCCCCTCATTGTGACAAAAGGGGCACTTATAGTTGCAATAGTTAGCAACCAAGACTCTTACTTTGTCCCATTGAAGCTTTTTCATATTATCCTAAAATGATTTTAGCATTATAATAAGTTTCTAACAGAGTCTTATGCTCTCCTAAAATATCGAGTCCATCAATATTATACATCTCTTCCGGCACTATCATTACATCATTTCTATCAGGATTAAACTGAGCACGTATATCCTGATGATTTAATAGACCGGCAACAGAGACTGAGCCTCCATACAAATGATTCTTGATAAGATTCGTTTTTACATTAGGCATTCCCATAAACGCCCTTGTAAAATAGTCATATCCCGAGAGTGGGCATATAAGATTTACAAATGTTCCTTCCGGCAAAGATGAAATAATATCTCTTTGTCGAGCTATTCGTTGATCAGCATCAATAAAGTATTCATTGTTGCCGCCCCTAAAAACATCTTTAAGGATAGGGACAGTAAATACGACATCAGGATAGTTTTGTTTTACCCAAGAGATACATTCTTCATATTTGTCAATGCAAGTCTGTGACAATTCTTTCAGACGAGGTTGTGAAGTTGCAGTGTGTTCTACCCGTCTCACCAAAATTTGGCGGACACGTTTATTTACTTCAAGTTTATGAAGCAGCTCCAAATCCTTCTTTACTTCGTCAAGATTCCCAGTAAACATAAGTGTACATTTGTTCAACGGAGCATATTTCAGTAGATACATTGTCCGTTCCCGTTCTGAACGTGGAATTATTTTCTCACGTTGCTCTTGCATAGTTATTAACGACAAGTCAATACCAAAATTTGGAATAGAGTTCAGAAAATCCATTTTATCCTCTCTAATGTATGCCCCGGTTGTCACTGTCGTAATCTTTTTTGTCGGAAAATGTTCGGAAGCTATCTTTATGAAATCATAAATCTTCGGATGTAGAAATGGGTCTGTATGTGGAGCGACCAAAACGCCTGCTCCAAGACGGACATACTTGACATTTGGATTGATGTATTCAAACCCTTTTAGCAAGTCCTCTCGGTCAATAGGCGGTATCTTTGGATAGTGCCCAAGATAAGAGTCTGTATGTACTTTACAGAACACACATCCAATTCCACAATATTGGCTTAGAATTGGAATGTTACCGAATGTGGCTATTTCCATGCGAAACGCATCAAATTGTTCTTGATTTAGTACCATAATTATTTCTTTTTACAAATATACAAATCTTCTAATGGATTTAAACCATTTTTATTATACCGTGCCGAAATGTTATAGACATCAACTACAAATCCAACACTTGTAAGAAGCTTGACATATTCTTTGTCATTATAGATTCTTTCATGGTAGCCATACCCATAAACAACTTCTCGTTCTTCTTTTGTGTAAACATTTGGATATTCTACAGTTTTAGATATTTTTGTAATTGGAACCTGTAATATAGCTTTGCCTCCAGTTTTTAAAATGCGTAAAATCTCCATCAATGCTGTTTTGTCCTCTTTAATGTCACATATCACATGATTACAAATTATATAATCGAATTGATTGTTGCAGAACTCAGTTTGTCTTATATCCACAAATTGAACTTTATCTATAAATTTCTGGTTTTGTAAGAACGCATCTCCTGCAATGTACTTATCAGAAATGGATTGAAGCCATATTTGCAGATTACTCTCAGGAGCTATGTGCAATATACTTAGACCTTTTGTTTTTTCTATTTTTTCTACTTCTTTCAAATAAGTATATACAAGTCTTTCTTTATCTGAGGACTTACATTTAGGACATCTTGCAGCTCTTCTTCCCGCACCAATAACTTGAAGAGTCCGAAGCACAGGAAATCTATCTGCACCCATTAAATCCAATGAACCATTGTAGCCACAAAAAGGACAACTAAAAGGTGAAATATTTCCAGATTCAATGACATTACCCAATAATAAGTTCTCCATATCTAAAATGTGTTATAATCTTGAAAATCATTGCACCGCTCACATAATCCTATGCGTTTGTTGTCAAGCAGCGATAGTCTTATAGTATTTAGTTCTGGATTGTTCCAGCAATCTATAAGGTTGTCTGTCACAACATTTCCAAAACTTGTTTTGTACATGAAATCATCACAGCACAGCAACACATCGCCATTGTAAGCAATGGTTAGTTTACGGAAAGGATAGTTGCAGAAGCCTAAATTTCCCTTACTGAAAGTCTGCGGAATATTCCCTGCATAATTTGGCAATGGTTCATCAAATCTTCTGCGTTTGAAACTCACTTTTGGATTGTTCCAGTATGCAACATAGATAGGTTCAAGACAAGCAGACCATTTTTCTGGATATTTGTCCCTATCTCCCCGATAGTCATTGATGTTTATATTATCCAATCCCAATCTAAAAAGCCTGTCAACCAATTCAACAGTCAACAATCTGCCATTAGTAGTTATGTCGAGGAACAAACGCTGTGATTTTGCTTTGGCAAAGACAATCATGTCTTCCAGCCTGTCATCTAATAAAGGTTCGTTGGAAAGCATTAGAGCGACACGACCATTATAGTTTATCTCACATAGTTGGTCTATGATGGTCGTATAGCATTTCCATTTCATAATACCCAATGTTTTTTTGTTGAAAGCATGTGGGCAAAACGGACAATGATTATTGCAATCAGTCCTTGTCTCTATTAGGACTTGCTGAAACACAGGAAAATGGCTATGCTCTACATAGAATTTTCTCAAGAAGTCTATGTCTGATTCATGCATTTCTGTGTCTCTAATGGAGTTGTTGTTTATTTGTTGAATCATAACAAGTCTTTTAGTTTAATAAATGTAGCATCGGCGAATCCCATTTCGTTAAAAACATTGTGGTTCACCAGTTGCACTACTAAATCGTAATCTGTCTGCACTTCTTCTTTGGAATGAATAATCGAAATTCCATAATCTTTGCTTACTTTCTTTGTGTCCACCAGCGGGTCGAAACAATCAACAACGAGACAGTGTTGTTTGAGTTCATTGTAAACATCTGCCACTTTTGTATTTCTGCAATCCGGAGTGTTTGCTTTATAAGAAAAGCCTAACAACAAAATACGCTGTGCGTTTATAAACACAGCATAGTCCTTAATTCGAGTGGCAACCTTTTTAGACTCTGCCTCATTTATATGCCGAGCTGTCTGTACCAAATTCAACGATTGTTTTTTGTCTTTTGCACGTTTCATAAGATAATAGGTATCAACACCAATGCAATGACCACCCACCAATCCAGGATAGACCTTTGCAAAGTTCCATTTACTTGCAGCACATTCTGTGACTTCATTGATATTTATTCCCTCTGATTTACAGAAATCCGCATATTCATTTGCCAATGCAATTAAGACATCACGTTGCACATTTTCATACATTTTTGCCGTTTCAGCTATTTTTATACTTGATGCCTCTATTACAGGCGCATCAAGAATAGTTGAATAAATATCTCTCATAACATTTAAAGATTCTATATTTGATGCAGAAATGATTTTGGGAGTGGACACTATCCTATGACAATCATCCCCCACGTTAATTCGTTCAGGTGAATATCCGACTGAAAAATCCTCATTAACTTTCATCATAGAATATTTTTCCAAAATAGGTATACATAATTCTTCGGTTGCTCCGGGAAATACTGTTGATTCAAAAATCACAATATCACCACGTTTTAAAATTTCACCAAGCGACTTACAGACGTTCTTCAATGGTTCCAATTCTGGAAGTTTATTTTCATCAATACCCGTTGGAATACAAACAAAGAATACATTGCATTCCGTCAAATCAGAATATGTGGAAGTTAATAAACTTCGTTGTAATGCCATTTTTATGTTATGCTGATTTTCACATTCTCGATAATCAACTCCATCTTTCAATTGAGTAACACGAACCGTATCCTTGTCTATACCAATACAAGGGAAGTACTTGGATAAAAGACAAAATAAGGGTAACCCAACGTATCCTAATCCAATAACGGCTATATTTATTTCCTTTTTCATTCCAATGCTTTTGCCTTATGATTGATATTCATTTAATATTGTCCATATTTTGTAAGAGTTTCACGCAATGTCTTTAAACACTAAAAACATTTAGTCTAAGTGTAAAACACAAAGCGTGAACTGTTTTGCCACACTTAACTTGAAGGTCGTAGGAAACCTTGGATACAGATGCAACAATAGCAGCCCACGCTATAGCGTGAGAACCACTATGCTATCCTTGTATCCAATTTGAAAATTTCCTACGTTTTCAAGCACAAGATGAGCATAACACTTCTTTCTTTTCTAATATTTCTTGGAAAGAGTTGCCTCAATCCATTTGCAAAATTACAAAAAAGCCGCAATAAATCATCTCAATACAGGCGAATTATTACGACCTATTCATTGAAATAGAATATCCTGACTTTATAGTCTTAATCCTTTTTTTCGCTTCTTCTTCCTGCGCAACATTTCCGCCATCTCCAGATTGGCTTCCGCATCGGTGGCGTTACAGGATGAACCGTGACCGTTTAGCAATCCTAATGAACCGCTGACAAGTTCACCTCTTGCAGTATCGGAAGTTGCGTTTGGCGTATCTGTTGTACAGACTTTCGGTATCAGATTCATACGTTCCCCATACCTGTTGCGCTGTAAGGCAGCATCAATCTTGGAATAACTGAAACGCCTGTCCACCTTGGAGCCGTTGAAATGGTAGCCATTCTTGGAGAATACCACACCCTGTATTTCGTCCGTCTGTCCTCTGTGACTGAAATGCACTTCCGCTCCTTGCCGTTTCAGATTGGCGACAAGCACGTTCCAGTTTCCACATCTGCCGACCTCCGTTTTAAGGATGTCGTAAAGCTCGTACTTTGTCTTATCCGGCTCTTTCAGTCGGTTACGTTTGACATTCTCCTTGCCGTTTGCCATGTGCAAGCCGTATTTCAAGGTAAGTTCCTTGCAGATACGGGTGTTGCGTAGACGCTCGTGCTTGTCGGATATGGTATTGCCGTTGTTGTCTATGCGGTTGAAGGCGATAATCTCCAACATGGACATATCTGTCCGTCTGTAAAAAGACTTTATGAAAGCTGCCACATGGTTTCTTGCCACCACCCGTGAACGGTAGGTTGCTATTGTCCTGTCTTTGCCCACACGTTTCTTGAACACCTCGTTTTCACGGTCAAATGCTTTGAGCAATGTTTCATACTCGCTGCCGATTCCCTGATAGGCGTTACGTACCATTTCCGCAGTTACGAATGCTTCGCGGTCGGAAATACGTTGGTAGTGCTTAATGATTTGCGCCTTGATGTTGTCAAGGGCATGGTTGATGTCCCGTGCCTCCACACTTTTGCCTTTCGCCTTGTTGCCCTTCACGTCCCAAAGGTCTTTCGGGATGCTCCGTTTACAACTGAACTGCGCTACAGTCCCGTTGATTGTCACTCGTCCCATGATGGGGACAATACCGTTTTTCTCCTTGCTGCCATTCACGTAGAACAGCACTTTGAATGTGCTTCTTGCCATACTCGCTGTTTTTGTCTGCAAAGTTATTACTCAACGAGTTAGACCATGTAAGTCAATCGAAGCCATACGGAGACACATTCAATGCCATGTGTTAAAAATCACATTTCAGCGGGTAATGATTTGGAGACCGTTCTTCTTCAATATTCCGCTTTTCTTTGCGTTACCCCATTTTTGCCATTGGCACCGTTTGGCGTTATAAACGCTTTTATACTAAGCCATTCAGCGCATTTTCGCCCTTTTCTCACTGCAATTCCAAAGATTTTGTGTAAATTTGCTCTTGAATTAAAACGTTTTACCTCATGGCTAATTTGAACAGACTAAAAGTCGTACTTGCAGAACAACAAAAAACAGGAAAATGGCTTGCAGAACAGATTGGTAAATCCAATTGCACTGTGAGTAAATGGTGTAGTAATTCTGTTCAACCAGACCTCAAAACCCTTAATGATATAGCTAATGTTCTTGATATTGATGTGAAAGATTTGATTGTTAGCAGTAATAAATCTTAAAACAATTTATTATCATGGAAGTAAACAAGAAAGAACTCAAAGAACAAGAGATACGCACCTTGTTCATTACCCCTGCACTCCAACAAAAGGGCTGGGCTGTAAGCGTAAATATGCGTGAAGAGTATTATTTCACGGATGGTCGAGTACTTGTTGTTGGCAACCAACATTCAGTAGCAGAGGGCAAAAAGGCTGATTATCTATTATACCATAATGGTAAGCCCATTGCAGTGGTAGAAGCTAAAGATAACAAACATGCCGTTGGGGGTGGTATTCAACAAGCTATGGATTATGCCCAAATCCTTGACTTGAAATTTGCGTACTCCAGTAATGGTGATGCTTTCTTGGAACATGACTTTATCACAGGGAAAGAAACCGAAATCAAATTAGAGAATTTCCCGACAGAAGAGGAATTATACAATCGTTATCTTGCATCCAAGAACTATACATCGGATGAACTTAACATAATAGAAACACCGTTTTATTATGATGCCCATAGCCATGAGCCAAGATATTACCAACGTATAGCGGTTGACCGTACAGTGGAAGCCATTGCAAGAGGACAACAGCGTGTACTTGTCGTAATGGCTACCGGTACTGGTAAGACTTTCACTGCTTTCCAGATTATCCATCGTCTCCATAAAAGCGGAGCAAAGAAAAAGATTCTTTATCTTGCAGACCGAAATATCCTCATTGACCAAACAATGGTGCAAGACTTCAAACCTTTCAAGAAGTTTATGACTAAGATAACTTCTGTTGGGGAAGGCGAAGAGAAAATTGACTCCTCATACGAGGTATATATGGCGTTATACCACCAACTGGTTGGAAAAGAGGGCAAGCCAGATCCGTTTTTGGAGGTGCAGCCAAACTTCTTTGATTTGATTATCGTTGACGAGTGCCATCGTGGTAGCGCAAAGGACGATTCTGCATGGCGCAAAGTATTGGAGTATTTCAGCTCGGCTACCCAAATCGGTATGACTGCTACCCCGAAAGCTGATGAAGGAGCAAACAACTTGGATTATTTCGGAGAGCCGGTATATACCTATTCCCTTCTTCAAGGAATCCAAGATGGTTTCTTGGCTCCATATCGGGTTACTGCCGACTTCATCAACGTTGATTTGCAGGGCTGGACTCCCGATGAAGGTGAAATAGATTTGTTAGGAAAGGAGATTGAACAGAAATTATATCAAAGACAGAATATAGGTCGTGACCTTGCCATTAAGTTAAGGCGTAAAGTAGTAGCACACAGGATTACCCAAATGTTATACGACATCGGTCGTATGACAAAGACAATCGTGTTCTGTTCAGATATTGAGGAAGCCGCCGAAATGCGAACACTGCTTATCAACATGAATAGCGATTTATGTAAAAAATCTCCTTACTACGTAACACGCATTGTCGGAGAGGACAAAGAGGGGAAGAAGCAGTTAGACAACTTTATCAGTGTTGACGAACCTTATCCGGTAATTGTTACTACCTCCGAACTTCTATCTACAGGAGTGGACTGCAAAACTTGTGGCTTAATCGTCATTGATAAAGAAATTGGCTCTATGACGGAATTTAAGCAAATCATCGGGCGTGGCACACGACTTAGAAAAGACAAAGGCAAGTGGCATCTGGAAATCCTCGACTTCCGCAATGCTACCGCAAAATTCAAAGACCCGTCATTTGACGGCGACCCTGAACCACCCAAAGGCGGTGAAAAAAAGCCGAAGCCATATCCGCCTGTTCCCTCAAATCCTCCAACAGCTCACGAACCTCGTGAAAAGTATCTTATCAATGGAAAGGATATTCGTATTGCTCATGAGATAGTATCTGTTTTGGGAGAGGATGGCAAAACCATGAGAACGGAAAGCGTTCAGTCCTTTGCGAGAAAGCAACTGTTGCGACACTATCAAAGTTTGGATGATTTCGTACAAACGTGGACTGAAGCAGAACGCAAACAGGCGGTTATGGATGAGTTAAAGGAATATGCCATCTTGATAGACGCAGTACGTGAAGCAAATCCGGCATTGAAAGATGCCGATATCTTCGATGTGATATGTCACGTTGCATTTGACCAACCACCATTGACGAGGAAAGAAAGGGCTAACAATGTAAAGAAACGTAACTACTTCGGAAAGTACGAAGGCAAGGCTCGTGAAGTATTGGAGGCTCTTCTTGACAAATATGCGGAGAATGGTATTCTTGACTTTGAAAAGGCAAATATTTTGGAGATTCCTCCATTCAACAGCATAGGGAAACCAACTAAAATCATAAAACTATTTGGTGGCAAAGTCGCTTTTGAACAAGCCATCAGAGAATTGGAATATCAAATATATAAATCAGCTTAAAAATGGCAGTAAATAATATCATAAAGCGAATCCAGAATATCATGCGTCAAGACGCAGGTATCAATGGTGACGCACAAAGAATTGAACAGATGACTTGGATGTTCTTCTTGAAAGTCTATGACACACAAGAAGAAACATGGGAATGGAAAGATGAGAAATACAAGTCCATTATCCCCGAGGATTTGCGTTGGCGTAACTGGGCAATAGATAAAAAAGACGGTGAAGCATTGACTGGAGAAGCCCTACTCTCTTTCGTCAATGAGAAACTGTTTCCTACCTTGAAGAATCTCCCGATAGATGCCAATACCCCAAGAGCTAAAAGCATTGTTCAAGAAACATTTGCAGACTTGAACCAGTATATGAAGAATGGAACGCTTCTGCGCCAAGTGGTCAACATTGTAAACGAAATCGAATTTGACGATGCTGACGACCGTCACACATTCGGAGATATTTATGAGGGAATTTTGAAAGATCTGCAATCGGCAGGAAATGCCGGAGAGTTCTACACACCACGTGCATTGACTGATTTTATTGTGATGATGCTCGACCCGAAATTGGGCGAAACCTTTGGCGACTTCACCAGTGGAACGGGAGGCTTCCTCACCTCGGCACTTAAATATATGGGCAGGAATATTGGCTCTGCGGCAGATGGAGAAAAACTGCAAAATGCCGTTGTAGGTCAGGAATGGAAACCGTTGCCCTACCTTTTGAGCATCACAAACCTGCTGCTCCATGATATTGAAGCTCCCAACATAACCAACTGTGATTCGCTTGGAACGAATGTTACTGATTTCAAGGAAAGCGACAAGGTTGATGTTATCGGCATGAATCCTCCGTATGGTGGTAGCACGGAAGACAGCGTAAAAAGCAACTTCCCAGTACAGTACCGTTCAAGTGAAACTGCGGATTTGTTTATCGCCCTTATCATGTATCGCCTCAAAGCTGGTGGACGGTGCGGTGTGATTATCCCTGATGGTTTCTTATTTGGTACGGATGGAGCAAAACTTGCACTTAAAGAAAATCTCCTTCGCAAGTTCAATCTACATACAATCATCCGTTTGCCGGGTTCTATATTCTCTCCATACACATCTATTGCAACCAACATCCTTTTCTTTAATAATGAAGAAGCCGAAGGTTGCGAAGAAGGATTCAAGACCAAAGAAACATGGTTCTATCGTCTTGATATGCCGGAAGGGTACAAACACTTCTCAAAGACCAAACCAATGAAGGTGGAGCATACCCTACCTATTCAGGAATGGTGGAAAGACAGGAAAGAAATTATCAGTGACGAAGTGGGTGAAAAGAGCCGTGTGTTCACTGCCCAACAATTGATAGACTTGGATTGCAATTTTGATCAATGTAAGTTCCCGAAAGAGGAAGAAGAAATACTCCCTCCAGCAGAACTGCTCAAACAATATTTTGAAAAACGTGCTGCGCTCGACCATGAAATAGACAAAACGCTTTCCGAAATTCAAAAGATTCTCGGCATTGACATAAAATCGTGTAACTGATAATTGTGAAGTGATATGAAAGATTTGACCATCTCAAACATAGAAAGACAAAATGTACTTAACAACCGTTTTGCGGTCAGCAAAGTACAGGAGCATCTTGACATTGAAGGAATGCTCTTTGAGGGAGAGTATCGCTTTACAAAAAAAATGGTTGCCGATTTCTACGAAGTAGAAGAACGAACCATAGAACGCTATTTGGAAAAACATTCAGATGAATTAGCAGCTAACGGTTATGTTTTATGTAAAGGTAAACATCTGAAAGAGTTAAAGTTACAATTTGCTCCCGTCATAAATGTCGGGAGCAAAACGACCCAACTTGGATTGTTTAATTTCCGCTCATTCTTGGATATGGGTATGTTGCTTACAGAGAGTGAGAAAGCAAAAAAAGTACGTAGCCTTATCTTGGATTTCGTGATTACCACCATCAATGAAAAGACGGGTGGCGGAACAAAATACATAAACCGCAGAGATGTACATTATCTTCCTGCTGCAATCACAGAAGAAAACTATCGCAAGAATCTCACTTCTGCCATCAATCAATATGTGGACGGACATCCCACATACAAATATCCTCAAATTACAGACTTTATATATAAGGCTGTATTCAAGGAGAATGCTAAGGAGTATCGGGAAGTATTGAAGTTGGATTCCAAAGACAATGTTCGACACACGCTGTATTCAGAGGTTTTATTGGTTATTTCTTCTTTTGAAAACGGTGTGGGGGCAGCTCTCAGTGAACGGTTTAAAGAAAATGGTGGCAGGTTACTTACCATTGACGAGGTAGAGCGCATTGTGAATGAACTTGCCGAACATCCGATGCAGAAACCTTATTTAAATGATGCCAGAACCAAAATGGCTTCAAGGGATTTCAGTTTCCGGGATGCGTATCATGGTAATATAGCAGATTATCTGCAAGCTGTTACTCCTGAAGAGTTTGAACGATTCATCGGTGACCAGTCTATTGATTTTGACCGTATCTTAGCGGACAATAAAGATGTGCTTAAACGCTTAAAGCAGGCAGAAGATGAGTGAGGAAATTGTTTATATAGACTACGATGAAGCCTTAACCGTCTATGGCAAAATGATTGATGCTAGCGATGGTGGCTTTGAAGGAGTGCGTGATGAAGGTGGCATTCGTGCTACATTGGATTTTGTACAAAATGATTTATACTATCCGACCTTTGCAGAGAAACTGACCTATCTGATGTATAGATTCTGTTCTGGGCATTTCTTCAATGATGGGAATAAGCGTATTGCGCTGACTTTGGGAGCTTACTTCTTACACAAGAATAATTACTACTGGCACGCTTGCATCTGTATGCGTACATTGGAATCTATCATTTATCATGTGGCAGCATCGAATATCAACCAAGATTTGCTGCTACGCATCGTCAATAGCTTTTTGACAAGTAAAGATTATGACGAAGAACTGAAAATAGATATTGCCAATGCCATGAGCAAAGGAGAGTTAGGAATACAAGGGGAGGATTACGAAAAAGATTAAATATGAAAACTATAAAAATTATCTTATTACTGTTCTGTATTATTTTAGGAATTAACGCTAAAGCACAAACAGTAGGTTATACTTATAAAGCACTCGCAGCTGAAGGTTGCAATATGAAATACAGTGTGGCTAAGCAAGACACCATTTATTCTATAGTAGCCACAGTACGTTCAGACAGAATGAATTTCCTCACTAAACCAACCATGAAAATTAGAACATTCACAGGTAAATATCTTGAACTAAGAGGAACTGTGATTGGGAATGGAAGTCAATCTGCTGGTGTTATAAGTGGAAATATTGTAATACCAATCACAGAAATTAGTTCTACTGCTCAATTTAGAATTACTCCACAGCAGTTTGAAATTTTGAATGAAGGTGTGGCAAAAATTCGTTTGTCTATGACTCCTATGAATCATGAACGTACTTTCAAAAAAGATAAGATAGGGAAAAAGTTATATCAGTTCTATCTGAATGAAAAACAAAAAGACGAAAACTTCTAAATCAGTTAGAATAAGATGAACGGAAAACAATTAAAAAACAGCATACTCCAGTGGGCGATACAGGGAAAACTTGTACCGCAAGACCCTAATGACGAACCGGCATCGGTACTTCTTGAACGTATCAGAGCTGAAAAAGCCCGACTGGTCAAGGAAAAGAAAATCAAAAAAGACAAAAACGAATCTATCATTTACCGTGGTGACGATAATTCCTATTATGAGAAGTTTCTCGCTACGGGAGAGGTGAAGTGCATTGATGACGAGATTCCGTTTGAGATTCCTAAAGGGTGGGAATGGTGCAGATTGAAGCATATGTGTTCTATGCAGGCTGGGAAAAATATATCAGCTTCAGAAATTTATGATAAAAAGTCAGTTCTTCACCCATATAGATGTGTCGGTGGAAATGGACTACGAGGGTTTACAAACACATTCAATGCAGAAGGACATTTTGCTATTATTGGCAGGCAAGGAGCATTATGTGGATGCCTTAATATAGAAAGTGGGAAATTCTATGCCACAGAACACGCTGTAGTTGTGAATGGCTTTGGTATAATTCCATCGTTGTTCATCTATTACTTTTTTACGGCATTGAACTTAAATCAATATGCAACCGCAACAGCTCAACCCGGTTTGGCTGTATCCAATATAGTTGAAGTATTTATACCTTTACCTCCGCTTCCTGAGCAACTACGCATAGTCTCAAAAATAGAAAAACTACTTCCGTTAGTCAAAACTTATGAACAAGCACAGAATGGACTTAACGAACTTAATGCCTCACTTAACGAGCAATTACGTAAATCGATTCTGCAAGAAGCAATACAAGGTAAACTTGTACCTCAATGTTCAGACGAAGGTACAGCCCAAGAATTGCTCGAACAGATAAAATTAGAGAAGCAGAAACTCATCAAAGATGGCAAATTAAAAAAGTCTGCCTTAACTGATTCTGTCATCTTCAAAGGTGACGATAACAAGTACTTCGAGAAGGTTGGTAAAACAGAGCAGGATATTACTGATGAAATACCATTTGAAATACCTGATGATTGGAAATGGTGTAGAATAGGAAGTGTCTTAAATATTTGGTCTGCTCGAAGAGTACACGAAAGAGATTGGCGTTCTTCTGGAATTCCATTTTATCGAGCAAGAGAAATTGGTAAAATGGCTGATTGGGGTCATGTTGATAACGATTTGTTTATAGAACAATCATTATACGATGAGTTCTCTAAAAGCGGAGTTCCGCAAATTGGAGACCTAATGATGACGGCAGTTGGGACACTTGGTAAAACTTATGTTGTTGAAACAAACAATCCTTTCTATTACAAGGACGGTAGTGTTTTATGTATAGGTAATCCTTTTCGCTTGAATCCGTATTATTTGAAATTATTTTTTGAATCGTCTGCTTTTGCAAACCAATATTTATCAGAGTCTGATGGAACTACAGTAGCAACCTTGACAATGGTGCGATTGAACAGATACTTAATCCCTGTTCCCCCTTTAAAGGAACAAACTCGAATTGTTGAAAAGATTAAAACTGTAACAAGTATTATGAGAGGATAAATGAGCAAATCGTTGAAGTTGAACTTCCTTTTGAATATCCCAATAGCTGGATTGTGTTACGCTTGAAAGATATATGCCAACTAACAGACGGTGAAAAAAGAAACGGAAAGGGCATTTGCCTTGATGCAAAGTTCCTACGTGGAAAATCATCTGCAACCATTATAGAAAAAGGCAGATTTGTCTATGCTGGAGATAATATCATTCTTGTGGATGGTGAAAATTCAGGTGAAGTTTTTTCTATTCCACAAGATGGATATATGGGAAGCACATTCAAACAGCTATGGCTTTCTTCGGTTATGTGGAAGCCTTGTATTTTGGCTTTCATCTTGTTCTATAAAGAGGCATTGAGAAATTCAAAAAGAGGTGCAGCAATTCCGCACCTCAATAAGGATTTATTCTACAAGCTACCAATCGGTATTCCGCCATTGTCTGAACAGCAACGTATAACTTGTCAAATAAATAATTTATTTCAACTTATCAAATAATAATTCTATCATAGCCACTATTCGCCCTTGTTCATTAAGAGGCGGAAGTGGTAATAAAAGATTGTTCAAACTCTTAGAATTTAGTGTTTTACCTTTTATGGCATCTTTGGTATCTCCAAGATTAGATATAATCGGCAAAATGTGAAACAGAAAATTCCTTGCTTGATAATTTTTATCTACAAAAGGATATATGGATATAATTGCTTCATTATGATATGCCGAAGTATTTAGAAGAGAAGTCCTGCCTACCGTTAACTTAAAACTCATTATTAAAGTTCCGACAGGAGATATTTCTCCAAATAAACTTTTGGCATATTCTGAAACAGATTCTTTTGTCGTTGTAACCAATCCATAATCAGACATATCTGAAATAGAAACCCAAGGATATTTACCATTTGCCCAATACTTGGTTTCCCCTCGCGGTGGTGTCTTTCCGATAGACATTCTTACGTATTGACCAAATCTAACCCAAGTCCAGTTTTCAGGTAAATCAAAAGGTATTTCTTCTGTTATATCAATGTTCTCATTGCCTACCTGCTCATAATACTTGTTATCGTCACCACGGAAGATAATGGAATCGGTTAAAGCAGACTTTTTAAGTTTGCCTTCTTTGACAAGTTGCAATTTCTCTTGCCGTATTTGTTCAAGTAATTCTTGGGCTGTACCTTCCTCTGCAATCTGTGAAACTAATTTACCTTGTATTGCCTCTTGAAGAATGGACTTTTTTAAACTATGCCATATTTCTTTATTTATTTGGTTGAGTCTATTTTGACTATTTCCATATTGATAAATATATGGGTATAACTGATTTAATTTTGTAACAATGCGAAGTTGTTCTTCTTGTGGTGGAATAGGTAACAAGCAGTGCTTAATAATGAGTTGATTTATGTTGGGATCTTTTCTTGAACCTGCTGCAAAATCCATCCAAAATGGTCTTTGATATTCAATAAAAGTATGGATGTAA
>QWCK01003706.1_pt1 | contig 17775 bp, 13 predicted proteins | sample 1972571 | NCBI WGS metagenome assembly QWCK01 (sample SAMN09866710, study PRJNA288562) | Human gut metagenome isolate term2_stool, whole genome shotgun sequencing... | isolation source: gut | host: Homo sapiens | place: USA: California
ATTATTTAGAACTCCGAGAAATAATAAAACTCACATCCCCCTCGCTTCGCTCGAGACGTGGGAAGCCTTAATTGGTTTCGGAGAATAAAATTAATTGTTATATAAAATATTATTCTAAACTCTGGAAAATAGTAAAACTCACCATCCCCCCCTTTTCGACTAAGTGAGCGAAGCGAACGCACGGAGAAATCTCTGGCCACCTTTGTATTATCAATATGGTATGGGAGTCTGATATATTTTTGGAAGGGGTATTAAATCTATGAAGATAATAACGAATGTATATATCAGAGCTAGCTTTTAGTTGGAAGTAATATTTTTATTACGAATGCTCCTTTTCGTCGCATCCTCCATAAAAAATCACATAAGGTTTTTCATCAATTTCTACTACGGTGCTTTGCACCTTGAGAAATTGTGAAAACCGTACAAACTTTGCCTACAAAGTTTGTACTACCATTATAGTAGATTTCTCCGGTCTCCACGAGCCGACGGGCTTGCCTTTGCTCGGTCGAAAAGTGGTGGATTCTACTTGGTCTCAAAGAATATAACAAATCATTATATAAAGATAATTTAAAACTTTGAGAAATAGCAAAACTCACTACCCCCCCCCATTTTTCGACTAAGTGAGTGAAACGAACGCACGGAGAAATCTCTGGACACCTATGTATTATCAATATGGTATGGGAGTCTGATATATTTTTGGAATGGGTATTAAATCTATAAAGATAATAACGAATGTATTAACAAGAGCTAGCTTTTAGTTGGACGAGTAGATTTCTCCACTACGCTCGAGACGTGGGAAGCCTTAATTGATTTCGGAGAATAAATTTAATTGTTATATAAAATATTATCTCTTCGTCCATCCTGGTCCCGTCTTCTGGGGATCCTGTCGGCCAGTATTTCAAAAAATTCACACAATAAAAAACAAGCCCCCATCCAAACTCGTATTTTCCGAGTCTAGATGGGGCTATTTTTTATTAAATTTCCTTAGTAAAATCTTCTATTTTCACAAAAACTGGCATGCCGTTTTCGTATACTTGGTCCACCTCACCTGCTATTAGTGGAAGAGCGTAAGCGTGGATTTTCTCTTGTAGAGTCTTCTTATCCACAAGCCAATCTTGAGGGATTTTCATTTCCCTATTGGCTATCTCATCTGGATTTACTTCTGTGTAGTAAACCTCATAGCCTTCGCCTTCTTTTCTCCTAAGGACAGGCACAAGGTTTGTCCTTGTTGTGCCAAGATCTACTGCCCTGTAACCAAGCTGGTAGGCTTCTTTGGAGTCGGTTTCTGAAATCAAAGTATTTGACCTTTGGACAATATTTAGCTCTACTGCCCTAGACTTGATATTTAGCCTATCTCTCACTAGGTCAGCCAGTCTTTGGCCCACACCTGATACAATCGGATGGTTAAAGCCATCCTTAGTATTGGCGAAAACTTCTTCTGACAAAACTCCGTCAACATCCCTAAAACCTTCTGCTATGGCCACAAGCAGGTTCTTTTCAGTCTTTAGAGCCTTTCTTATCTCATCCAAAAGCTCATCTATAGACATCTCATCTTCTGGAATATATAAAAGATTTACCAAATCTTTTGGATAATTATAATTGGCAATCAAGCTGGATGCAGCAAGCCAACCTGCGTGGCGGCCCATGATTTCAACAAAAGTCACACTTTCTAGGTCGTAAATATCCACATCACATCTAAGGCTTCTTAGAGTTGAAGCAATATATTTGGCAGCTGATCCAAAACCTGGAGAATGGTCCATTCCCTCGAGGTCATTGTCAATAGTCTTTGGACAGCCAACCACATTAATCCCCTCGATTTTTTTGTAATCTATGTAAGCATTCAACTTCTTGACAGTATCCATTGAATCATTGCCCCCGATATAGACAAAAAGACCGATGTCATTTTTCTTTAGGACGTCAAAAATCTTTTCATAAACTGGACTATCAAGGTCGCTATCAAGCTTAAACCTGCATGATCCAAGGATAGAAGCAGGTCTTGCCTTAAGCTTCTTGGTCATATTCTCCTTGGTAAAAATCTCAGTATCCACAAGTCTGATATTTTCGTTAATAATTCCCTCAATACCATTCATAGACACAAAAATCTTTTCAAAATCATTATCAATGCCGCTATCAACCACACCTGCCAAGGATGAGTTAATAACAGAAGTTGGCCCACCTGATTGGGCTACAATTAGATTCATTTCTACTCCTTATTTAATACAAAATTTTCAAGATAATAAGCAATGCCGTCTTCGTTATTAGTCTTAGTCACATAATCTGCTACGTTTTTGATAGACTCGACCGCATTACCCATAGCAACACCTGTGCCTGCCACTTCAAACATAGACATATCGTTCATTTCATCACCAAAAACAATAGTATCTTCCCTATCTATATCAAAAATTTTACAAGCTTCAAGGATAGAAGTCCCCTTGGAAAGGCCCTTAGGCATAACTTCGTAATAAAATCTAGCCGACTTAACCTGCTCGGTTACATCCCCAAATTCATCCAAAAGTCTCATGCTAGGCTCATCAATCTTGTCTGGATCCTGAGCAAAAAGCAATTTATTTGGAGCAAAATCCAGGCTATCCCTAATATCCTCCACAGCCTTAATACCCATATTAAGCATCTTGCTCTCACGGTTAGTATAAAAATTGTCCCCATAATCAGTTATAATAACTTCTCCGTAAGGAATCATAAGCTCAAGGTCCAAAAACTTTGAAAAATCAAGCATCCTCTTAGCTACATCAAAATCCATAGTGTGGTTAGCAAGGATTTTCCCTTCCTTATAATCATAAAGCTGGCCGCCATTATAAGAAGACAAAACTCCACCAAACTTGTCAAAAGCGAGAGTCTTCGCCTGGTCCCTAAGACCATAGGTAGGTCTACCAGAGACAATCATCACCTCATGACCTGCCTTGGTCGCAGCAATCAGAGCATCGCGAGTCTTATCGGTAATTTTCCCCTTGCTATTAACCAAAGTTCCATCAACATCAACTGCAATTAATTTCCTCATACACATCCTAACTTATTCTTCTCTAAATCTAAAGGGAATCCATTATTCTAAAAACTTCATCCCCAAAATTAACATTTCCGGTATTGATTCTCTTAACTTTTTTTATAGAAGGATTCGTAATCACAACAGGTGATTGGATATTTTTGCCAGCAGCCTTAATCTTTTCCAGATCAAACTCCAGCAAAAGATCCCCAGGCTCTACATCGTCGCCAACTTTTTTAAAAGTCTTAAACCCATCGCCATCCATATCAACAGTATCAATACCAATGTGAATTAAAACTTGAAATCCAGCGGCATTTTTGATAGCAATCCCGTGCCTACCAGTTGCCACAATAGTAACCTTGCCGGCACAAGGCGCATAAACCTTGGAATCAGAAGGCACAAGCAAAACTCCAGCACCAACAATTCCCTGAGAAAAAATAGGATCCACACACTCAGTAAGATCTAAAACCTCCCCCGTCATAGGAGACAAAAACAACCTATCATCAAAATCAACCATAATATCCTCTTTCTTAAAGTTAAAAAAATCTAAAAAGGCAAAGCCTTATAAAAATCAAACAAATAGCTTAAAAAAATCTCTCTAGACTACTATACCACAAAAAGAAATCATCTCTCAGAAGGAAATCGTTGCGAAATTTTAATTTGAAAATAATTGTGAAAAAAATTTTGTTGGGGTAAATGGATGGACACTATAGTAAATTTAAAAACTTGAGAAATAGCTAAAACAAACAACCACCCGTTTCCTCTCCTCTCGACTACGCTCGAGGTAAACTATATCGCTTGAGGTAAACTAAATGGAGGAATCTCTGGCCACCTATATATTATTAATATGGTCTAGGAGTCTAGGATATTTTTGGAAGGGGTATTAAATCTATAAAGATTATAACGAATGTATAAACCAGAGCTAGCTTCAAGTTGAACTAGTAGATCTCTCGACTTCGCTCGAGAAGTGGTATACCATAGTTGGACTCAAAGAATAAATTTAATTGTAATATGAAAAAAATTTATAACGTTGAGAATTGGTTAGGACTACACCCCCATTTTCGACTAAGTGAGTGAAACGAACGCACGGAGAAATCTCTTGCCACCTACATATTATTAATATGGTATGGGAGTCTGAGTTATATTTGGAAGGAGTATTAAATCTATAAAGATAATAACGAATGTATATATCGGAGCCAGCTTTAGGTGGACGAGTAGATCTCTGTCTCCACGAGCCGACGGGCTTGTCTACGCTCGAGACGTGGAAAGCCTTAATTGATCTCAGAGAATAAAATTAATTATTATATAAAATATTATTTTAAACTTTGAGAAACAGTAAAACTCACAACCCCCGTTTCCTCTCGACTTCGCTCGAGGTAAACTAAATGGAGAAATCTCTGGCCACCTACATATTATCAATATGGTCTAGGAGTCTGAGATATTTTTGGAAGGGGTATTAAATCTATAAAAATAATAACCCCCTCTCCTTGCATCATTCTTGTGGTGCTGTGGAGATTAGGGGGTTACTCTTTTTTTATTTTGCGTAATATTTTCCGTCTATTTCTTCTATTTTTGAATTATCTGGGCTGGTTGGGAAGTTATTTGGAGCTTCTGGACGGTTTTTACTTTTATTTATTGTTCTTGATTTTTGGATTTCAGCGTCGGATTTTAGGAAGTAGTCGTAGATTACAAAGTCTTCGATATTTTCTATATCCTTGTCGCTAAAGTTTATCAGTGGGTCGTCCCAGGTGGTATCGATGTGGTACCAATTACCCATGATTTTTACCATGTTCCACATATGGTCTTCTCCATTATCTAGAGATTTGCCTGTCAAAAACCTTGTCTCTAGCCCTGCTTCTCTTGCCATTAGGTCAAATAGGGTGGCGTAGGCGTTGCAGACTCCACCATTTCCATAGATAATGGAGGCTGGGTGGTAGATTGATATGCCGCCGCTTTCCTCGTTCCTATCGCCTGTATTGTAGAAATTTCTCTTTACAATAAAGTCGTGAATTTCCTTGACTTTGGCGTATTCTGTGAGGGTTGGATCAATATTTTCGTCTACCCACTTTTTCACAAAGTCTGTTGTAGAGTATTCCATATCGATATCTACCCTGTATTTTACGTCAAATTTAGCTTTTTCTATATAGGTTTTGCCGTCTTTTGACTTGTCTGGGTTATAGGTTGTGTCTATTTTTGCAGATGCATATTGACCGTAGTAGAAGTAGTCGTCTTCTTTGGATACATCTAAAAATAGCTTGGATATTTTCTCGTTTGTTGTAACCCTGCCTATATCTATTGTGAAATAGGTGTCCCTGTTTTGTAAGTGGGGTCTGATTTGGTTTCTGATTCTGATATTGTTTCTAAAATATTCTTTAAATTTTTCAATCTTGGCTATGTTTTTTTCATTCTGGGCAATTAATTGCTCGACTTTTGCACGTTTTTCTTTTGAAAAATTTTTCTTGTCCAGATTTTTCTTGATTTTCTCTAGGTTGGCTTTTTGCCTTTCAGTATCTATCGCTATGAATTTTTCTTCTACTGCCTGGCTTGCTGCGTAGCTTTTTGTTGGCGCTAGGAATAATACCAGGGCGAGAATTAATAAGAATTTTTTTCTCAATTTGCACCTCATTTAAAAGGACTTTTGCGGTTTTCCCACAAGAGTCCTCTTTGTTAATTTACTTTGCTTAAAATTACTTCTGTTTTTTGGATAATCGCTTCTGCCGCTTTTATCTGTTTTTCTAGTTTACCTTTTACCTTGCTTACAGTATTTGGTGCGTTTTTGAGCAAGAATTTGGCTGACTGAACAGCTGTTTTGTTTTTTTCTAACAAATCTTTTAGAGCATTTATTTTCAATACCCTATTCACATCACGTTCTATGCCTGCTTTAGCTTCGTTAATCTTGGCTGTGGCTAGTTGAAGCTCTTTGTAGGTCGCATTGTCGCCTTTTTCTATGACTAGTCGTGCATTTTCAATGGCTTGATCATAGGCTAGTCTTGTTGCTTCTTTGGCATATTCGCTATATGATTGGGTACTTTTTACATTGATGCTGTCTGTGATTGCATAGATTAAGTTCTCTTTTTGAGACTTCATCTCTTCCGATTCATTAGTAATTTCGTCAGCGTAAACTTCGTTGATATTACTTTGGCTAAGGCCTATAAATGCGAAGTTTGCTGCCAAAAGTGATATGGCTAATTTTTTAAATATTTTCATATTTATCCCTTTATATTTCTAATTTTATCTAGGTAAGCCTCAGATTTTTCTATAGTTTCTTTGGCATCAGCTAATAATTTTAATAGCTTATCCTTAACTGGAGCTACTTGTTTTGGTGCTGATTCTAGTAAAAATTCTGCTGATTTTACTGCTACCTTGTTTCTGTCTACTGCTTCTTTAAGTCTAGCTATGTTTTTCTCTAGCCTTTCATCTTTGGCTTTCACTTCCACAAGGGCAAGTCTGGCTGCCTTAAGAGTCTCAGCTATTTCTTTGTATTCTGCAGCTGTTTTGATATTTGACTTATCTTCCACACTTGTTTCTGCAAGTCTTAGGGCAGACATAAATGAATCAAAACTCTTTTTGGTATACTTATCTGCATCATTTCTAAGTGGAGATGCTAAAGTGATCTCCTCTCTTAGTAATTGTTTGTTTTCATAAGGAGCATAAGCATTTGTAATTATAGCTTTTTTCTCCTCTAAATCTTTTTTATAAGAGTTTACTTTGTCAGCTGACACATTTGCATTATTCTCTACATAAAGTACATAGAAACGATATGCTTTTTGATAAGAGTCTAGATAGGCTTCTTTTTGTGCTTCTGTGGCAAATAAATAAGCGGAAGACTTGATAAATTCGCTATTAGCGTCAAGTAGAGCCTTGAGATCAGCTGTTGATGCTTTCTCGCCGTTTAATTGTTCCATAGAAAACTTAAGTTCTGTAGTAGCAGTAGCCATGCTAATCTTTGAACTGCTGTTTACATCATATCTGCGAACGTTTTTCTTTACAAGCTCAGCTTCATCAATGGCTGAATTTAGACCTCTTTGATAATAATAACTAGCGTTTATATACTTGTAGCTATTTTTAACCTCTTTGGCCTTGGTTAATGTATTGTTAAATTCTATATATACTCTGTCATAATCTGTTGATTCGCTAGATTCTACTGCGTATGATTTTTCCATGCTTGGCACAAAGGCAGCTGATGCTAGCGCTAGGGCAAGCAATATCTTGTTAAAATTATTATTTTTCATATCTAAACCTTTCTATATAATAAATATCTTTCATTTAATATACCCTTTTTAGAGAGTTTATTAAAGCTTACAAAAAAGGGCCTGCCTTAGCAAGCCTCTTTCATCTATTATTTGTTGTAAGCTTCTAGAGCTTTTTCAGATTTTTCTATAATTTCATTTGATTTTTCAACTAATTCTTCAAGTTTAGCCTTTGTCTCATCAGTAAGTGTTTCTGGTGTTTCTTCTAGAAGAATCTCTGCTGCTCTAGCTTGAACTCTGTTGTTAAAGATAGCATCTTCAAGTTTTTCTACGATTGTTGTGCCATCTTCTGTTTCAGCTGCGCTTTCGCCGTCTTCTTCATCAGTATCACCATCTTCGCCTTCAGCATCTGTGCTTTCAGCGTCTTTGCTATCAGCATCTTCTGTAGATTCAGCGTCTTCGTCGCCTGCTTTTTTGTCAGCTTCTTCTGTAGCTGGCTCTTCTACTTTTTTGTCTTCTGCATCTTTAGCCTTGTTGTTTAAGCTATCGCATCCTGTTAGTGTTGCTGCAATAAGTAAAGCTGCGATGATTTTTTTATTTGTTAGTTTCATTTTTATCTCCTTTTTTTCTTGTAAATATTAATATTATAGCAGCCACGACAAGAACTGCCGCAACTTTAGCTATTCCATTTATACCCGTTTTTACAGTAGATCCTGGATTTGTTACTGTAGAAACTGGTCTAGTGTTTGTAACCACACCACCCTGTGGGGTAAGAGTAGTAGTTGTTGCAACTTGTGGGTTTATAAGAGCATCTAATTCTTTTTCTACCCTCAAAGCATCATCCATAGTCATATTTTCTCCAGACAAGGCATTGATTTTATCAGCAATAGCCTTTCTGTCTGCTGGATTTGCTATTTTTAATTGTTCTTTCTTGAATCTAGCAGCTAGAGCATGAATCAATTCGTCAAACTTATCTCCATCAAGAGCGTTTTTCGCATTGAGTAATTTTTGGTAAACTGCCCTTACTTCATCTTCACTTGGATTTTTATTATCTCTTATGAAGTCTGTTGCTTCTTTTAAAGCCACATCATAGGCATCTCTTAAAGCTTTTTGAGCCTTTTGATATTTAAATCCGCCTTCTTTTAACTTCTTATCTTCATTTATCAAATTAGTTAAATCAGTAAGAAGCTTATCACGAGTTATTTGGGGATTATTCTCTTCTTCCATTTTATTTTTAAATGCTTGAATTTCACTATCTTTCCAAACAGCATCAAGAGAACTAAAGATTGAGTTTTCGTCTCCGTTTTTATCTAGATAATCTCTAACAGCCTTTTCTAATCTTTTTCTAGATACTTGACCGATTGAAGTCTCGTAATCTTTGTGGGCCATCATCTCTTTAAATATATGATAGTACTGATTACTCAAATAACTCTTTTTACTAATTTTACCGTCAATATAATCTTTAGTGTGATTTATTAAGTCTAGAATATCTTCTGCTTCACTACTATCAAGCATTCCAGCCTTTTGCAGACTTTTTGCCTTATCTATATATTGAGAATATAAAGTAATAGCCTTGGAACGTTCACTCTTCAAACCATTACTTTCATTTTTTAAACTAGATATATATACATAACTATCTAAAATCGCGTCAGATAATTCTCTTGCCTGACGGGACATTTTCTTTCTAATTTCAGATCTAGCATTGGCTAATTTATTATATAAAATATTTAATCTATTAGCATCTGGCACAGCTTTCTTAAGCTCTTCTTGAGCCTCTGTCAAAAGACCTATATAGTTTACAATAGACTCTTCCCTGTTTGTATCCTTGTCTGCTTCTTTATATTCATCAGTTTTTCTGAAATTATCATCATCGTCAACTAAATCTTTTAATCTCTTATTCAAAAATTCTGCAAGCTTGTCTATATTTTCTTTGAAATCCTTGTGGATCTTATTCAAATCTTCAAGACTTGTCTTGTCAATATTTTTAACAGCCTTAGCTGCAGCTTCTCTAGCCTTTGTGTAAGCATCTCTGGCTTCTTTTTGATCTTTGCCATAGAATTGGTCGATATTTATACCTTGTGTCTCGTTAAGCAAAGCATTAAGAGCCTTCTTGGCAGAGTCCTTGTCAGCAAATTTATTAAAATCAGCAAGAGCATTATCAACTGCCTTCTTAGCGTCTTCTAATTCTTTGTCTGTGACAGAACCTGGATTTTCATCGGATTTTTTAATCAAATCCTCAGCTTTTGCTACAACATCATTTAGCTTCTTTTGCTGTGCTTCTTTTGCAGACTTAAAAGCCGCTTGTTTTCTAAAATCATAAGCCTTTACAAGACTTGTCTTGAGAGCTTCTTTCTTTGATTCAACAGGTTTTTCTTCTGTTGACTTATAAGCCTTGATTTTTTCGTATAATTCATTTAGCCTGGCAGTAAGATTTTGATAATCTTTAAGATCCTTTGAATATGTCTTATCTAATGAAATCTCAATAGCCTTATAAAAGGCATCATTATATTCTTTAACTAGGTCCTTATCCCCTAAACCTTTTTCTGAAATAATTTTATTGATATTTGCCTTATCAGCAAAATGTTTTTTCCAAACTTCAACTTCTTTTGCTTTGGCAGCTTTTTCATTTTCTAGTCTTGGTACAATTACACCACTATTCAAAGTTATATTTTCATTTTTAACATCACTTAAAATCTGTCCGAAGCTTCTAACTTTTTCTAAAATATTTTTGTAGTTTTCGTCACTTTCAGCTAAACCTGTAATCGCATCAAGTTCATCAAAAGCCTTGTCATAAATCTTTTTATTATCTTCGCTAAGATTTTTATAATCGGGAGTCGACTTAAAAGTACTACCAGCATCCAATAAAGATTGTCTATCTTCTATAAGCTTCTCAAAACTTGCTATTTTTACACTTTCTTTATTTAACTCAGCGTTTAGTTTAGTAAAGTCTTGGTCTTCTGAACCACCGTAGCTAGAAGTATCTTTAAAGGCAGTTCTTGCCTTATTAAAAGAATCTACCAACTCCTTATTGGCATCACTTAGCTTTTTAAAATCTGTTTCAGAAATATTCTCTGCTTTTAAAATCTCAATAGCCTTAGCAATATTTTCTGAAACTTTTTCGTACTCGGAAGTATCCTTCTTAGCCTCATTATTAGATAATAATCTCTTAGAAGCGAGGATATTTATCTTAATATTTTTTAAATTTTCATTAGCATTTGTAGATACAGCAGTAAAACAATCTTCAATATTTTTGATATGTTTATCAAGGTCTTCAAGAGTTACAGAGCCCTCATCAACATAAGATACAGCATCTCCAATAGCCTTACCAAGGGCGTCTTTTTTCACACTCTCAGCCAAACGGTAATCATTAGAATTTTTAAAATCTTCATAGTATTTGGCGTAATTCTTAATTTTTCCTGCTTTTTTATATGCTTTTGTTCTAATTTCTTCTATGCTCACCTCATCCGCATAGGACCTTGTCATAGAGCCCGAAACAGGGCTTAGAATCAGACCTAGAGTCAAAAGGCTTGCAATTATTTTTTTATTCATTTTTTACTCCTACAAGCACACTACTATTAGTGTAATTATAATATATCTAGGCAGAATTGTCAATAAATACCTAGATTTCAACACTTATAGTTGGTTAATATACTTGTTTAAAGCACGCTTACTCCTAATAATCAAAGCTTCTTGCTCTTTAACCATATTTTCAAGCTTGCCCCTCACAGGAGCGATGGTCTTTGGAGAATATTTCATAAGTTGCTTGCAAGATCTCACAGTAAGCTCAGACCTCTTGATAGCCTTCTCAAGCCTATCAATAATATCTTTTTTCTTTTCCCTCTTGTAATATTTGCGCAGACTCTTAGCCCTATCAAGCTTCTCCCTAGTCTCCTTCACCTCTTCATAAATAGTATCAGTCGCACTATCTAACTCAGGCAAAACCACAGAATCAGAAATCGCATTTACATATTCAATCAAAAGTGCATCATACCTAGCGGAATCCTTGCCCTCCTTCATCACAAAATATCCCTTAAGATAATTATAAAAGTCATTGGCATTTTTAGGACGAATCACAAATCCATCCCCCTGGGCACCATTAAGGAAATAAACCCTGAGCATAGCCTGTTCAAGAGAAGGAGTCACATTTGAAACATAGCCATCAAGCTCAGAAGCGACCTTAAACAAATGCTCCTCGATAGCCTTCTTATTAGGCACATACTTGCCATCCTTGTTCACATAAGCCTTAGAAGACTTGTCAATATCTCTATAAGTCTTAATCAAAGCATCATACTGAGCCTGAAGCTCACTAATCTCCTTATCAAGCCCATTAATCTTAACATCCAAAGCAGAATCCGCCGCCAAAGCCACAGAAGGCGCAAGCAAAGACAGACTCAAAGATAAAGATAAAACCTTCAATTTCCTATTCATAACAAATCCTTTCTATAAATAGTCTTAAAACATTTCTATTACTAATATTATACCCCACTGGGGATAAATATAATATAAAATCGGGGGATATAGCAAAACTCACTACCCCCCATTTCGACTAAGTGAGTGAAACGAACGCACGGAGAAATCTCTGGCCACCTATGTATTTTCAATATGGTCTAGGAATCTCAGTTATTTTTGGAAGGGGCATTAAATCTATAAAGATAATAACGAATGTATTAATAAGAGCTAGCTTTAAATGTGCGTAAGAGATTTCTCCACTACGGTCGAAACGTGGTGGATTCTACTTGGACTCAGAGAATAAAATTAATTGCTATATAAAATATTATTTTAACCTCTGAGAATTACTAAAACTCACACCCCCCCTTTTCGACTAAGTGAGTGAAACGAACGCACGGAGAAATCTCTGGCCACCTATGTATTATTAATATGGTATGGGAGTCTGAGATATTTTTGGAAGGGTATTAAATCTATGAAGATTATAACGAATGTATTAACAAGAGCTAGCATCAAGTTGGACTAGTAGATCTCTCGACTTCGCTCGAGAAGTGGGAAGTCTTAGTTGGTCTCGGAGAAAATAGATAATTGTAATATGAAAAAAATTTATAACTTTGAGAATTGGTTAGGACTACACCCCGTTTCGACTAAGTGAGCGAAGCGAACGCATGGAGAAATCTCTAGCCACCTACATATTATTAATATGGTCTAGGAGTCAAGACCCACTTAATAAAAAAGTATAACATCAATCTTGCAATGTTTGGCAAAGCCAAACGAGCCTGGCAATAGCCAAGACTCCGAGATCCACACCCTAAGACCCCAAAAAAAGGAGCTAAAAAGCTCCTTGTTTCTTCAAAGCAATATATCGCCTCTGTCCACTACTTCTTCCTATATATGACGCCCAGAGGTAGCCCTCGGCGGTCACTAGTTTGTCGTAGTAGACCCTCGCGCCCGGGTAGTAGATTGCAACTATCTGTGATGCTGTACTTGGTGCTACTCTCACATTTGTCGCCACTTTTATAATCGCCATCCCGATCTTATCAATTATATTCATCCTTTGAGGACCAATCTTAGCCACCGGTCTAAAATACCTTTCCCTATTAGACCTCCTACAATCCAGGACAGACCTCAAATTATTCTTATCCACGATATTTACACCATTTGCTCTATAGGAACAATGGATAATCTTATCCTTGTCCAGGAAAATCCCCGTATGCCCTGCCGCACCGGCAGAGTTTCCTTCACAGCCTCTGATGAAAATATCTCCTCGCCTTACATCTTGATAGGAATACACCTCCTCAAAAATCTTGCCCTTAAGCCTATAAAGACTCTCCGTATTGCCAATCGTAGACCCCTTCGCGAGAAAACCTCCCGCAATCAAGGCATAATAGACAAAAGACGAGCAATCATAAAAACTTGGGCCAAGCCTAGCTGGATAAGCCATTGAATAAGCCACCCTCCCCACCTTGGAGAGGGCAAAATCAATCATTTTTTCTCGTGTCATACTCCTCCTACTTCTTTATCTCCCTCAAAATCTCATCAAGCTTGCCATTAATCTGGACAATCAAAATCAAATTCATAACAATAGGAAAACCTACCTGGGAAATTAAATCTACAATATCCATCTTACAATCAAGGCAAAAAACTTGCGCGCAAATCTTATCGCTAGCAAATACAAAAGCGGGCAAGCACTAAAAAAGAAAATAACTTTGAAAACTGCCATTAAAACCTTGGGAAAATCTACAAAAAAAGCTCTAGGCCAAGCTAGAGCAATCTTTATTCATCTTTAAAGGCAAATCCACTCGTATTTTCTCCTATAGAAAGATAGCCTTATCTCCTTTCTATATAATATTAGCCGGCTAATAATATATAGAAAAAATCCCCTAAATGTCCCGAAACTTTCTCTTAAAAATCTCCACCAAATAAATAGCAAGAGCCATAAGCAAAGTCATAAGGACAAACACAAGGAAAACAGGCACATCCTTAAAAACTTCAATCGGCACACGAGTAAGATACCCGTAATTAGCAGACAAAGCCAAATCAACAAAGAAAATAAACAAATTGATCAAAAGACAAAATCTAAAAACCTCCCTAAAAGCTAACCTCCTAGGGAAATTAACAGTCGCAAGTAACCCACAAGCCATAAGAACATAGTGGTTGAGGACATAAGTCACATTGGTGATATGAGGCCAAGCAAACTTGGAAGGATCCGGCACAGCAAAAGCCACCACAGTCCCAATAAGAGCGAGATCCGCAAAATACGCCATAGCCCTCCTCTTATCCAAAAAATAAGCAAAAGGCAAACAAATCCCCGCAATCCTGCAATGATACAAAGGCAACCCCTCCAAAAGAAAAAGCTCCTTATTCTGAGAGTACCAAAGAAACAAACCCCCCTGCAAAAAAACACTAGCCAAAAGAAGCCCCTTCATAAGGGGGGCCTTAGCCCTAAATCTATAAACAAAAAATAAAAACAAAACCAACCCCAAACGCACCAGGTGCATATTAAAAGCAAAACCCGCATCGGGAGTAGTCCTAAAAAAATAATCCATAAAAATTCCTTCCTTGATAATAAAATATTATAACAAATAAGAGAAAATATGGAAAGAGGAATCTCAATTATATTTGTTAAGGGTAATGATTCTATATAGATAATAACGAATGTATAACCAGAGCTAGCATTAGGTTGAACGAGTAGATTTCTCCACTCGCTACGCTCGGTCGAAAAGTGGGGAAGCCTTAGTTGGTCTCGGAGAAAATAGATAATTGTAATATGAAAAAAATTTATAACTTTGAGAATTGGTTATGACTACACTCCCCCATTTTTCCTCTCGACTTCGCTCGAGGTAAACTAAACGGAGAAATCTCTGGCCACCTACATATTAATAATATGGTATGGGAGTCTGAGTTATATTTGTATAGGGTGATTATTCTATAGGTATTATAACAAATGTATATATCAGAGCTAGCTTTTAGTTGGAAGTAATATTTTTATTACGAACGCTCCTATACGTCGCGTTCTTCATAAAAAATTACATAAGGTTTTTCATCAATTTCTACTTCGGTGCTTTGCACCTTGAGAAATTGTGAAAATCGTACAAACTTTGCCTACAAAGTTTGTACTACCATTAGAATAGATCTCTGTCTCCACGAGCCGACGGGCTTGCCTTCGCTCGAGAAGTGGGAAGCCTTAATTGGTCTCAGAGAAATTAGATAATTACTATATTTAAATAATTGTAATATGAAAAAAATTTAAAACCTCGAGAAATAGTAAGAGCCTTCAACCCTCGCTTCGAGCGAAGTCGAGAAGTCTCTAGCCACCTTAATATCTTCAATATGGTCTAGGAATCAAGACCCACTTAAAAAAAAGAGTAACACTCATCCAGCAATGTTTGGCTAAGCCAAACGAGCCAGCACATCTTTATACCTTGAGATCCCTACCCCAAGACCAAGAATTTTGTAAATGAAGGAGGCGTTTAAAAATTTGATTGTCTGAGCGTTAGCGAGTTATCAAATTTTAGCCAACTGAATTTCAAAAAAGTTAAAATCTAGCCTGACTTAAACAGCGGCTCCGCTATATTAATAGTTTGCCGATAGGCAAACACCTTATCCCCCGAGAGGGGTCGCCCGGAGGGTGTAACGGAATGGGGGTGTAAGGGGGAAACAGATGAGGGAACGTGCGAAACGTTCCCTAGGGTTTCCCCCTTAGAACGGAGGGGTCATGTAAATGACTGAGAAAATCCATATGATATAGTTAATCTCGGATTAACAGCTAAGGAACGTAATCTTTTTACAATCAATGCTCCTATTCGTCGCATCGCTTGTAAAAAATTACATAAGGTTTTTCATAAATTTCTACTGCGGTGCTTTGCACCTTGAGAAATTTTGAAAACCGTAAAAACTTTGCTTACAAAGTTTTTACTACCATTAATCTCGGATTAAAAAAAAAATAATTTTAGGGATTATAAAAAACCCCCCTTTTATAAAAAGGGAGGTTTTGTCAAGTGAGTACCCGGGTATTTTATTTTAGGCAAGACCTAAGAGTGCACTCTTATTTTGGTCTTTCCTTAAGATACTAAATTAATTAGTCTCTTTTGCTTGCTGCGTAAGCTACAGAAGCTGCTGCTAGGATACCTGCTACGCCTGCTACGCCTGCGATACCTGTTCTAGCGTTGTTACCAGCTTTTTTAGAAGGAGTTTTTTCTTCTTCTTTCTTTTCTTCTGGTTTCTTTTCTTCTTCTTTTTCTTCAACTTCTGGTTGAGCTTTTTCGTTTTCTTTCATTGTGTTTTCAAGGTTGTCTGCTGATTCTTTGTTGTCTTTGATTAGACTTTCAAGATCTTCATCAGATACTTCTTCGTCATCAGCGTATGCTGTAGCAATGAAAGCTGCTTTCTTTTCTACTTTTGCAAGAGCTTTTTCAGCTTTTTCGATAGCTGCTTTAGCGTCTACGATTTGAGCTTTAAGTTTACCTTCAACCTTAGCTACTGTCTTAGGAGTATATTTTAGAAGGAATTCTGCAGATGCTACTGCTGCTCTGTTTCTTTCAACTTCAGCTTTAAGTTCTTTGATAAGTTCTGCTCTTGTAGCTTTTTTGCCTGGAGCTTTGATCTTATCTTCGCCGTCTTTAACCTTTCGCCTTGTGCTGCTACTAGTTCTTGATAAGCAAGAATTCTTGTGCTTTCAGATTTTGCTGATTTATATAGGTCATATCCTTCATTAACATATCTTCTAACTGCTGCTTCAAGAACGTCTTTATTTTCTGCTTTAAATGTTTCTAATTTTGCTGCATAATCAAGATTATCTTTTAATACAGATTCATATGTTGCATCTTTTACAGCAAATTGTTTATCTACATCTGCAGTCCATTTTTTACCATCTTTGTATAGTCTGTTTAGTTCATCTGTTGCTTCTTGAAGGCCTCTTCTTTGAAGTTCTCCAGGAGTATAGAAATCTTTAACTTCTAATTCTTCGCTTGTTTTACCTTTAGCTTCATCTTTTAAAACGAAAACATGAGATGGATATAGAGCCATGTAAGCTTTTTTAGCTGATTCTAATCTTGCTTTAGCTGCGTCAAGTCTTTTTTCAGCTTCTGCTATTTTAGCTTCTGCTACTAGTGCTTTATCTCTTAAAGCGTTAACTTTTTTAAGTTCTTTTTCATATCTTTCTAAGAAAAGTTCTGCACCTGTGTAGTTTGATTTTGTTTCTGCTGCAACTGCTGGAGCAACTGCACCAAGACCTAGAGCTAGTGCTAATGCACCTGCTGCTAATTTATTCATTTTCATAATTTTAATTCTCCTTTGAATTACTTTCGTGTTTTTTGCTGTACTATTAGTACTCACTTTACAATTATTATCTTACAATGTTTTCTTCATATTGTCAACACATTTGTGCAAATTGTCAATATATATAAAATTTACTTAAATATTCCTACATTTTCTCTACACAATTGGTAGATTTTCTCTAGAAATAAGTCCTCTACCCGCAAGATCCATTGTAAGTTAGTTAATAGTATACTTTTTTTTTGCCCAAGCGCTAGTCATGATTAATACACCCCTATGCCCGGTCGAAGCTTGGTGGATTCTACTTGCTCTCGGAGAATAAAATTAATTGTAATATAAAAAATTACGTTAACCCTCGAGAGATAATTAAACCAAGCAACCACCTGGCGCCGCACCGACAGAAGGAGCAAAGCGACTGACGAGATGCCCCATAAAGACGGGAGCAGGATGGGCGAAGAGATATTATTTTTCTATAAAGATAATAACGAATGTATTAACAAGAGCTAGCTTTTAGTTGGACGAGTAGATCTCTCCGCTCGCTACGCTCGGTCGAAAAGTGGGGGTGCCGTAGTTGGTCTCGGAGAATAAATTTAATTGTTATATAAAATATTATTTTAACCTCTGAGAATTAGTAAAACTCACCATTCCCCCGTTTCCTCTCGACTTCGCTCGAGGTAAACTAAACGAAGAAATCTCTTGCCACCTATTTATTATTAATATGGTATGGGAGTCTCTAATATTTAAGAATTAAAATCTTACTATACAATATCCCAATATAAATCTTTCCATTTTGGATTCATTTTACTTATTAGCTTATTTTTCTTTGCTCTAGACCATTTTTCAATCTGATTTTCCCTATCTCGA